>Ga0209977_10000057_pt1 | contig 38977 bp, 61 predicted proteins | sample SumtaG_2_FD_183113 | JGI IMG/M metagenome (GOLD analysis project Ga0209977, IMG submission 183113) | Deep subsurface microbial communities from Indian Ocean to uncover new lineages of life (NeLLi) - Sumatra_00607 metaG (SPAdes) (version 2) | ecosystem: Environmental > Aquatic > Marine > Oceanic...
GGGTGTTCGATGCATCGGTATCTCCCATACTATCTGTTGCGAAGACGCTACAAAATTGTATTAAAAGTATCTTTCGAACTGACACCTGCACAGTTCACTCCAACACAGAAGAAGTTAAGGCTCCTGAGGAGACGTTAGAGAAATGAACCTGAATGGATTCGTTTTAGGAGTATTTATATTTCTTGTACTTACTCTTTACATAAGCAGTAGTAACGAAGACAAGGTAATAATTCACTCTTCTTTTGAGAAGATAACTGAGATATTACATGGTCAATTTAGGGAATTAGTTGATCAGTACCGTGGGCCTCCAAAATACAAAATTAAGACTACCTGTGATGATGCCTTTAAGGGCTCCAAGGTAGCTAAGGATGACTGGGATTAAGAATGAGTAAAATTCCACACTATAGAGATGAATACTTTATGAACATAAAGTATGACATGTGGATTGAGAAAAGCGGAAGCGAAACAAAAGTTGGTTCGATTACTTGGTATGAACTTACCGATGTACATGCAAGCCTTGAGTTTATTGGATATAACACCAGATATGGTGATAACTTTTTAAGGATGTATAAATCAGTTGTAGATAGTAAAGATGAAAAACAACTGAAGGCTATGAACTATCCTGGCGGCGTGTCTGAAACTGATTGTGGGATCAGGTATATCAACGACAATGTTCCAATGCGAGCATTTGACAATATGGTTAGAAAGGCACTAAAGGGTCGTCTTGATTTAAACGTAAGTGCTTCATGCGGTGACTTAATACATGAAAGAACAGATATCTGTGAGTGGCCAGATAAAACAGAAGACCACCAAGTTATTTTAGAGCGAACTGATTGGTCGCTTCTTGAGTGTCTTACAAATGTAAAGAACGGAATTATTTTTTATGCGCACAGGGAAGACTAAAGAAGAATGGGAGAATGAATGAGTATTAAGGTTTATTTTATCAAAGGGAATGGAAACGCAAGAAAAATCGGCTAGAGGAGCCAAAATTTACAATTCGCTCTTAGTTGGTGCGACTCCAAACGATTACATGTTTAGTGATGGATTTTTAGTTCCGTCTAAGTGTAAAATTGGCGCTGATAAAGTTACATTTAAATCTACGACTTACTACGATTAATAGTCATACGGCTGAGTAGTTGTGTATGATTAAAATACAAAGGTAAAAAAAAGGTAGTAATAAAATCTAAATACGCAAGGATAGAAGTATGATTTTTCCTGAGTTAGGGCCTCAATTCTATGAGGAAAATGATAATTCTGTACTTGCGAGAATGTCTACGTTCTATAAAGACAGCATTACTATCAACCAGTCTTTTTGGGAAGAAGCTGATATTGACACTCGGTTTGAGTCAGGTGACCAGAACCTATGGAACGACATATACGGCATTATGCCCCGTAATAGGCGTAGGGACTTCAACTTCAACCGAATAAGGCGCGTAGTCAACATGATATCTGGTTGGCAGCGTCGCAATAGAAAATCAACTATAGTGACACCGGTAGAAAACGGTGATTCAGATACTTCCGATCAGTTTACTAAAACATTAATGTGGATAAATAATAGAGAGGGCGTTCTCGAAACAGTTTCAGAAGCGTTTCATGGGTCGTTAGTTACTGGCCTTAACCTGTTGCAGGTCTGGGTGGATTATCGCTCAGATCCTGTCTCAGGTTCTATAAGGGTTGACAACTGTGCGCATAACACATTTCTTATTGATCCTTACTTTAGGAAAAAAGATCTGTCGGATTGTAATGCTATCTGGAAGAGGACCTATTTAACTCGTAGGGAAGTTCTGTCTCTTCTTCCTGATCATCATGACATGATCATGTCGCTTCCTACTGCCGATGACAGGGACGGAAAATTCAACTATATGCCGGAGAACTATAGCGTTGGTACCAAGAATCTATTAGCGTACGATGAGTATTACTATAAAGATATGCGTAAGCAGAAGATGCTTATTGATACTATTTCTGGTGAGACAATGGAGTGGAAAAGCGCAGACAAGGACGCTCTTAAAGAATACTTAAAGTATTATCCCCAAGTTACTGTTACTGAGAGCGAGATACCAACGGTTAGAATGTCGATAGTCGTTCAGGGCAAGGTAATGTATGACGGGCCTAACACAATGGGTATAGACAAGTATCCATTTGTTCCTGTTTTTGGGTATTATAACCCACAAATGGCAGACTATTCGTGGAGAATCCAGGGGGTTGTACGTGGCCTGAGAGATGCACAGTATCTTTACAATAGAAGAAAAGTTATTGAGTTAGACATCCTAGAAAGTCAGATCAACTCTGGTATTAAATATAAGGTAGACGCGCTAGTTAATCCGAAAGATGCCTTTGTCACTGGTCAGGGAAGAAGTATAGCGCTAAAGGATACGGCGCAGATGACCGATGTCGAGCAGTTTGTAGCTCCTCAAATACCACCTTCAATGATTCAGTTGTCAGAGTTACTTGGAAGAGAGATCCAAGAAATATCTGGCGTTAATGAAGAACTTTTGGGTAGTGCAACTGACGATAAGGCTGGGATTCTATCCATGCTGAGACAGGGCGCTGGTCTAACTACGTTGCAGATACTATTCGACCAATTAGATCGATCTCAAAAGTTGCTTGGTGGTCTTATGATCGACATTATTCAATCTAACTTTACCCCTGGCAAGATAGAAAAAATTATAGAGCAGGAGCCTACGCAGCAGTTCTACAACAAAGCGTTTGGTAAATACGATGCTGCTGTTGAAGAGGGTATTAATACTACTACTCAAAGACAGATGCAGTTTACACAGTTAATGCAGCTCAGAGAAGCTGGTATCAACATACCAGATGATGTCATCCTTGAAGCAACAACCCTTCAGAACAAGAACGATCTTGTAAAGTCAATTACTCAGCAGAACAAACAAGCACAAGAGATGGAGCAAATGCAGCTTCAAATACAGATGGAAGAAACTAAGGCCAACATAGAGCTAGCTAAAGCAAGAACTGTAGCTGATGAAGGACTTGGAATAGAAAGACTAAGCAGGGTAGAAGAGAATGAGGCTCTGGCTATAGAAAGAAGAGCAGAAGCAGAAAAAGATCAAGCAACTGGGATGCTCAATCTTGTTAAGACTATGAAAGAAATAGAAGACATTGACCTGGGGCAGCTGGAGAAGTTAATAACACTCTCTAAGCTGCTTTCTGAGAAGACCAATGATTTTGAGAATGCAGCACAAAAAGGTCAATTAGGGTCGATCACAAAAGCAATTAGGCCAACACAGGCAAGCCAAACAACAGAAATATAATAATGGAAGAGATAGAAAAAGCCATGGAATTATGGAATGAAGTTGTGTCATTAATTAACACAGAGAAAGACACGGCCCGCGAACTTTTTTTGAGCAAACCGGAAAAGTCATCACGTATTAAAAAGATTAAGAAGGCTATTGGTAAAATTCAATTAGAACTTGATATCCTTGACTCAGTTGTTGATGTGGGATTCGAGTATGTAGATAACAGCAAGCGCTAACACCTGAGATAGGTTAGAGGTACGGTTACCTTGATTCTTTAATAGGATCAGTTACCAAGAAAGGGCATATTATGCCAAAGAAAAGATACTACGATAAGAAGATGTCAAAGAGAGAAGGCGGAATGATTAGCAAAACTAATGATCAAGCCTGCATGCCTACTGGAGTAGTCATGAAGTTCTATCCTAAAGATATGAGCTATCTTCCAGAGAACCTCAATGACGGCTTAAGTGGTGTTGACGGCCAAGTTTCGTCAGACATGAACTCAACCAAAAGAGATCTTTCAAAGACAAAGTATTAATTTTAGCTTCATTACTACTCTCGTTGTGGGGGCGTGCCAAAGGCGTTCCCACGGCTTAGGTCGGAGAATAAATATGCCTGGTAGCGTTAGAAAAGACGGAGTTGCCAAAAGAATAGCTCTCAATATTTTAGGACCCCCATCTTCCGGACTAACTGATTCATTTGGTAATAAAAAAAGATTTGTTAGGAAGAGGGATGTTCAGGACGCCGAAGAAAAGTACCAAGAAAGGATAGAGGGTGAAAAAATCAACTATAACGATCAAGCTGGTTTTCGCTTCTAAGAAAAAGAATAAATAATGGGAAAAAGAGGCAGAATAGTAGACGAAGATAAAGACATTAAAAAGGAGATCCAAGCCGATCAGGAGCATAAAGAAGCGTATGTTCCTGGAAAGAAGGAGAGGATCCTAATGGTTTTTATACGCGCCCTTATGGGTATTCTTAGATTTATTGAGCGAAGGATAAATAAAACTAAGGCTAGGAAGCTTGCTAAGAGGATGAACAGTAAAAGATAGGGGAATGTGTGGAAAAGAGTGTAGTGAAGAAGAAAAGGAAAACCGTTGGTGCTCTATCTCATGAGTTATTAAAGAAAGAACCACCTAAGCATACTACTTTTGATCAAATGAGAGAACAATTAGGAGAGTATGAAGAAAATGTGCATAAGGCTATTAAGGCTGGGTTGGAACTATATGACGGTGATTTTTATATTATTTCTTTAAATAAAAAAGAGCGTCTCATGCAAAATGTTTATAGGACCTATTTTTTTCCTCGTAATTCATGCCCAACACCTGACTTTGATCAGAATGCTTATAAGTACACACGAGAAGACGACAAATTGGAGCTTATGTGGTCTATCCCTGATGCAGATGCAGTTAATTATATGAAGAACAATGCAAACTTAGTTACACCAGATAAATACACACTTCTACAGTTTGTGCTCGATTTCGTTGATGGATCACTTTTAAGATTGGCCAAAAAGCTTAACGGCGAACGTAGGGACTCTAATATTATAGAAAATTAAAAAGGAGAGATATGGAAGACAATGTAGCAAATGAGCAAGTTCAGCAAGATGTAGTAGCACCAGAAGTTAACGAGCAAGCAGAAGCGCAAGCAGCCAATACTTCAGACACTAACATTGCAAACTTGAGAGCCGCTAAAGAGAAGGCTGAGCAAGAACGAGCTGACATGGCATCACAACTTGAAGATCTGCAGAGACGTAGCGTTACTCCTGGCCCTGACAAGACAGAGCAGATTCCAGAGTATGGTGATGATGACTTTGTTGAGGGAAAAGTTTTAAAGCGTGAGATAGACGCTTTAAAAAAGCAGATTGCTGCTAATAAGACTCAAACTATTGCTGATACTGATGCATCAAGGCTAAAGAATAAGTACTCTGATTTTGATAATGTAGTAAGCAATGAAAACCTCAAGAAGCTTCGTGAGTTAGATCCTGATACAGCAGAGACTATTGCTCTATCAAATGCCTCAATTTATAATCGTGGTTCAGCTGCATATAAAAGAATTAAAGAGCTTGGGATAGTTGTTGCTGACAATCATGTTCAGAACAGGGACAATGCTCAGGAAAACGTCTCTAAACCAAGACCTAGCAACAGTGTATCTCCTCAACAGGGAGACAGTCCGTTAGCAATGGCTAATGCATTTTCTTCTGGCCCACTAACGGAAGAAAAGAAAGCGCTTCTGCGTAAAGAAATGAATGAAGCCGCTAAAAGATATTAATATCTGACTACTATTAACCCCTAACGGGGTAAATGTCTGGGTGTAGGCTTTCTCTATTGCCTACACCCAGACACTTCAATTATTCTAAAACATTTGCACTTACTTTTTCTGTCTGCGTATACTTAAAATGCGTAAGAGGTTTCGCACCCTCAACCGGACGTAAGGGACTCGTCAACCTAGACGTACGAGACTCGTCAACTCACTTGTAGTTGTTTTGCACCAATCATGGTGCATGAGTATGTTAGTTTTAATCATTAGGATAACCTATGGCTATTACAACAACGAGTGTTCTTCCCGCTCCGGTTCAACAAACTTTTGACTTGAAGCTTTTGAGCGTTGCGGTTCCCAATATGATTCACAAGCTTGCGGCAGTTAAAAAAACTATGCCTGCAAATGGTGGAACAACACTTAGAATGCGTAGATACAATCCTCTGGCTACAGCAATGGTTCCTCTCGGAAACACTGGTGTAACCCCCCCAGCCCAAGTACCCACAGCAGTGGATATTGATGCTAAGGTCTCTTTTTATGGAACATATCTTCAAGTAAACGAACAAGTAACTTTGCAGAACCAGGATCCAACCCTGAACGAATTTGCAAAAAGACTTGGTGTTTCTTTGAGGCAGACTGAAGATCAGTTAACCAGAGATATGCTGGCTGCAACTGCTTCGCATATTAACTGCACCGGTGGTGTAAATGGAGATAATCCAACTAATTTAACAAGATCTGACATCAATGAAGTTGTCGGAGCTCTTTTAGATGCAGATGCGTATACAATTTTGGACAGCATAGAGGCTGAAGACAAATTCGGAACAGCACCTGTTCGTGAAGCATATTTTGCAATGTGTAGCACGAAGTTGCAGGGAGACCTTGAAGATGTTTCGGGTTTCTTACAGAAGAACCAATACCCTTCACCTATGAACGCATCTCGTTCTGAGTGGGGATCCATTGGAAGCATTAGATTCTTGCTTTCTTCAATTGGATCTGTTGCACCTGCAGCGTCTAACTTAGGTAATGATGTATACAATATTTTCTGTACTGGTATGGAAGCTTATGCATGCGTTGAACAGGATAGATATTCTGCTCAGTTTATTTACCTACCCCCTTATATTGCTGGTGGTCCGCTCGCGCTTACTGCTTCAGTTGGATATAAGTTTGCTGAAGTTCCTCGCATCCTGAATGATGAGTGGATTGTCAACTTACGCACAACCCTATCTTCATAAGAAAGGAGTAAATAATGTCAGACAATACAATAATTCAACAAGGTGATTTCACGTCAGATGGAACAGATAAGATTATTGCTCTTAGATCGGATGTTGATTGGGTCAAGGTTCATAATCTAACAAACATTGCAGCGTCGACTCAGTGGGCAGGTGTAACGTGGCACTGGCAACGTGAGATGGCTAACGATGATTCAATAACAGAATTTCATGCTACTGCTTCTCAGATAACATCAATGTCAACGTCACTAATTGGTTACAACGGAGCGACTTATAGGGGTATTTCTCTTATTGATTCGTCTAATAGAGAACCTGGTGGCGCTGTTGCAGTTACAGGCGGTACTAATACAACACAACCTGTTTATAGCACAGCGGATACAGGAACGATGATCGCGGGGTCTGTTGTACGTATCTCTAATACAGCTCATGACACAATTGATGGTCTAGATTTTACAGTGGATACAGTTACTGCTGATACTAGTTTTAGACTTGCCAATACGCTTGCAACAGCTCCTGGAGTTATTTCTGGTGCTGGTTTCTACAGGCTCATAGCTCCAAATACTACAGTTTACAACATGTGGTATCCGAAAAAGCGTGTTATTGCCAATATCTCGCAGGCAGCTGCGGGCGTTGTAACAACGCTTGTTGATCATGGATATACAACAGGACAAAAAGTCAGAATGAGCGTTCCTTCAACAAATGGAATGATTCAACTTGATGGGCAGCTTGTTACTGTAACTAATTTAACAGCATCAACATTCTCTATTGATGTTGCCACAACTGGTTACACAGCATTTGTTTTCCCTCTTCCTGCGGAAGCTCCATATACACCAGCACAGGTTCTCCCTGTTGGTGAAGCAGTTAATGAGGCTTATGTGAACTTGCTTGATGATGCCGTTCGCAATACCGCTTTTATCGGTATGGTTCTTGGTACAAGCGCGGCCGCAGCAGTTGCATTAGGTAGCCCCGGTGGAACAAACGGAGACGTTATTAAATGGATTGCAGGTAAATCATTTGCAACTGATATAGCGTAGCAGAGTAATGATTGAGGAATCTGTGCTAATTAACAACCTGACTTGTTAATTAGCACAGATTCCTCCTAAAGAAGGAATAAGATGGAAGAGAAAAAAACTACGTCAGCCTTGCAAGTAAAGGCTCAAAAAAAGAACCTTAATTATCAAAGAGATAAAGATCGCGAGATAATTAAGGGAATATTTAATTACCATGAGTGCCCTGGCTCAGTAATGAAGTTCGTTTATAAGAAGTATCCGGGCGATACATTAAAGAGATTTGCTCTTAATGATGGTGAGGTTTGCCGAATACCTTTAGGGGTAGCAAAACACCTAAATAAAAATGGATGGTATCCCATACATAAGCACGCTGTAAACGAGAATGGTAAAACGATTGCAACAATTGGTAAGAAGAAGCAAAGATTCGGCTTTCAGAGTCTTGAATTCATTGATCCAGAAGACTTTGCAACTACCGATTCGTCACTAATAACTGTAGAAAAAGTATAGCGTTATAGGCCTGCGTATTTATTCAAAACTTTAATTAGGAGTAAGTGATGGCAACGCCAGATTCAACACTTTCTGCGCTCACATCGATTAGGACTAAGATACGTAGGCTAACGCGCAGTCCATCTAGTTCACAACTAACAGATAGCCAGATAGATGACTACGTAAACACATTTGTTCTTTATGATTTCCCAGAATTTACGGTTGATAACAAGTTAACGTTCTTTCTTATGCCAAATGTAGACGTATATGAAAACAATACCGTAAACAGTACTGATCCACTTTTTAATTTTAAGAACGTTTATCTAAGTGTTCAGAAACCTGTGTACGTTGGTGGATCCGAAATAGAATTTACTCAGTCACGTGAACAATTTTTTCGTCAATATCCACAGTATGAGGTTATCAACGCTTTTACCTCAGGAGACGGTGTCACAACAGCTTTTTCTGGAACTCTTTCTGCTATACCTGCTCTGGCAAGAACAGTTACGTTTACTTCAATAGATTCGAGTGGTAATGGAATTGTCCTTAAGGACATCCCTAGAACCGATGGAGCTACTGGAATAATAACTACTACGGGTGATTTGGTTGTTCCAGATACAGAGGTGAGTGTAGGAATAATAAATTACATTACCGGAGTGTTCTCGTTTGTTTTTCCTGTAGCTCCTGGAAGTACAGAGGATGTTTTCTCTCAGCTGTATTCATACCAGGCTGCAAGGCCAACATTAGTAATGTTCGAGGATCACAAGTTTACCTTTCGGCCAGTCCCAGACAAAAGTTATCGGGTAGATATAGATGCTTTCAGGCGACCAACAGAGCTTTTGAGCAATACAGATACTCCAGATATTTCTCAATGGTGGCAATATATTACTTATGGCGCAGCAAAAAAAGTATTTGAAGATAGGATGGACGTTGAAAGTGTTCAGGCAATAATGCCAGAGTTTTTAAGGCAAAGATCGTTAGTTTTGCAAAAGTTAGTGGTTCAGCAAAGCAGTGAACGAGCAGCAACTATTTATAGCGAGAGAGGGGCAAGAGATCGTGCTGACGGAGATACTTTCTAGGGTTGATGCTGAGGTTATCGCAGGAGTTATATCTGCAATAATCCTAGTGTTCCTTATTAAAAAAGTCTGGAAGGACAGGAAGAAAAAATGGTTTTAAAAATACTTATTTACAAACTCATATTAGGGAGGGGGTGTTATGGCATATAAATCAAATATTCCTCTTGCGACAGACATACTATCACAATCTCAGGATGACCTTCTTAATAACTTTACAGGCATTAAAACTCTTGTAGATGTAAACCATGTTACGTTCGATGCATCTGGACAAGGAAAGCATGCCTTTGTTGAGTTTCCGGTTCAGTCACCTGTTCCTACAACAGCAGCCGGTGAAGTTGGGATGTACTGTCAAACATCTCTTCTTACTGGAAATCCTGAGTTAGTATTTTCTCATGAGAGTGCTGGTTCAACATATGAATTTACAGCAGCTGAGAAAGCCGAAACAGGTTACGCCATTCTTCCTTCTGGCATAATCTTTATGTGGGGATCAGGAACAGTTAATGCAAATACAACTGCTGTAGCTACCTTTGCTAATGGCGCAGGAATACCCACTCTAACGACTATATACAATGTAAGCGTTACTAGAGAAGGTAGTACTGGAGAGACTGGTGTTCTTTATTATCAAAGTTTTACAACAACAAACGTAACAGTATTTAATACAGCAGATGCTAGCAAGAAATTCTTCTATACAGTTATAGGGGTTTAATATGGCATATGATCGTTTTTTAATTGCTCCTATGAAGACTGGTTTGATTACCGATGTTAAGGCATGGCAGATACCTGAGGATGCATATACAAGGCTTAATAATGCATATATACACAAGGGCGTAGTTAGAAAGCGATTTGGATCTCAATTGATGGCACCAACAAGTTCCGCATCTCAGTTAGACCAACTTAATTCTCGTTTAAGAATCAGTACAGACACTACAGATGGCTCAGGGGGCGCTTCAGGAACTGTTCCTGGAGCAGTTTTTGCTGTTGGACAGATGTTTTCCATAGGAGATGATATATACAACGTTGTTGAGACTGGCAATCCGGGAACAATGATTACTACTGGAGCAGCAACTACCATGACATATGACACAACTACTGGTGCATATGTTTTTGCTGGTGCGTCTGCAGCAAAAGCAATTTACTTTTATCCCGCTATGCCTGTCATGGCGCTTTCCCATTTTGAGGAAAATAAGGTCGCCAACAATCCAACATATGCATTCGACCAGCAATTTATCTATAGATTTAATGGTGCTTCATGGCAAAGAGATGGAACGGTTGTACTACAGGGAAGTGATTCCGATTTTATTTGGAGTGCCAACTGGACCGGTAGAACGCTAGATGAAACAGCGCTGTTTATATCTAATTTTAATGCAACAATTGGAACACCGGCAGCTGGTGATGATCCAATGTATTCCTATAGGAATAGTACGTGGTCAGAATTTAGGCCTGTATATAAAGTAGCCGCTAACCTTTCGGATGGGTATGTTCAGTCAGCAAAGATAATACTACCATTTAAAGACAGATTAATTTTGTTAAACACGATAGAGAGAGATGTTACGGCAGGAACTAACGCTGAGCATGTTAATAGGTGTCGCTTTTCTCACAATGGTACTCCATTTCCTGCAGATGTACCTGATAATGTTGCAAGTGCTGTATCCAGTGCTTGGTTAGAGGGAAGTCAAACCTGGACAATAGGCGGAACAACAAAAAGGTCGGATGGTGCAGGATTCCTAGATGCTCCTACTGAAGAAGAGATAGAAACTGCAGAATTCATTAAGGATCGTTTAATCGTTTATTTTGAGAGAAGTACATGGGAACTAGCGTATACGGGTAATCAAGTGCAGCCATTTGTCTGGCAAAAGATTAATACAGAGCTTGGCTCTAAATCTTTAAAGGCTCCTGTTCCTTTTGATAAAGCGGTATTCTGTGTTGGAAGAACAGCTATACATGGTTGTTCGGGAGCTAATGTTTCAAAGATTAACGAAGACATATCTGACCAGATATTTGAAATAAGAAATGCAAATGAGGGTCTTAAAAGGATCTCTGGAATAAGAGATTACTTTACCGAGGTAGTTTATTGGGCATTTCCTTCTATTAACGCGCACACAGATTCACAAACGTTCCCAGATAAAGTTCTTATATATAACTATATAAGCGACTCATGGGCAACTGCCGACGATACTATTACTGCTTTTGGGTATTACGAAGAGCAGGCTGCTACTTCATGGGAATCAACTGAACTGACGTGGAGCCAAGCTAACTTTATGTGGGATAGTGGTTCAAAGCAGACAAAGTTTAGGCAGATAATAGCTGGTAACCAGCAAGGATTTGTTTTCATTTGTGATGCAGACATATCTACTAACGAAGCAGCAATGCAAATCACGCAACTCGAAAACTCTGGAGCTGAAGTTCACTGTACAATCGTTAATCATACATTGAACGATAATAGCTATATAAAGATAATAGATGCGCAGGGGATAACTCTGACCGGTTCTGGTATATATTCCGTTGAGGTTATTGATTCAGATACTGTAAGGATTTTAGGTACTACGCTTACTGGAACTTATGAAGGTGGTGGCAGAGCAGCTCGTGTTTCTCAGATAGATATCCTTTCCAAGCAGTGGAACTTTTATATCGATAAGGGAAAGAACTTTTATCTAGCCAAGATTTCATTTGCTGTTTTGAAGACGGCGGCTGGTGAAGTAACTGTCGACTACTATCCTTCAGCCACTCAGCTATCAATGATAGAGAGTGGTCAAGCAACAGGTTCAATACTTGGAGATAACAATCTACAGACGTATCCTTTCGAACTTTATCCATTAGAGAGTTCACAGAATAGACTATGGCATCCAGTATATTTTCAGACTGAGGGTGAATGCGTTCAGATCAGAATATATCTAGACGATGCTCAGATGAAAGATGTTGCTATATCGTCATCTGATTTTCAGATGGAAGGACTTATAGCGTTTACGCGTCCAACATCAGAAAGGATGCAGTAATGGCACAGGGAGATAACACTGGCGCATTTGTACCAACAACGTTTGTTTGGGACGCTGCCGAGTTGAAGGACATGGATGTAAAGAGTGAACGGTTTAAAGAGCTTTTAGTTAGGCTTTACCAAAACTTAAACCTAATGCAGCTCAACTTGAACATAAAAGACTCTGCTTATTACGATGAAAACGAGTTTGTTAATGGACAGTCGTTTCCGCCACATCCTGATGCGAGTTCATCGAGCACAGAGGCCATAAATAGACGACAGGCTTTTAGGAAGGTTATTAACTTTGGCGCATTGCCTAACACAGCAACAAAGAGCGTCGCTCACGAGATCTCTATAACATCTGGATATTCGTTCACAAGGATCTATGGGTGCGCCTCAGATACAACTAATCTTGTTTACAGGCCTATACCTAATGCCAACCCTGATATACAGATAAATGTTACAGCGACTAATGTAGTTATAACAACGTCGGCTAACTATACGTCATTTGATATTACATATGTTGTATTAGAGTATTTAAAACAATAATCAAGGAGATAGTATGGGACTGTTTAGTTCAATAGGTAGAATGTTTACAGGCCGAAAACCAAAGATGGAGCAGGTAAAAAGATTTACACCTCAGCAGGAGGGTGCTTTAAACCAGCTCTTAAGCCAAGGAATGAAGGATGTAGATCCGGCAGCATTAGAGCAAAGGTATCGGCATCAGTTTGAAAGAGATACGGTCCCTGATCTAGCAGAGAGATTTACATCAATGGGTGGTGGTCAAAGATCATCAGCATTTGAGGAATCGCTTAGAAGAGGTGGACTAGAGTTGGGTGAACAACTTGCTGGTATGAGGATGCAATCAGGAATGCAGAAACTAGGAATGGGCCTGCAGCCTCAATTTGACAATGTTATGACGCCAGGATCTCCAGGACTTCTTGGTGGATTAATGGGCGGTATGTCAGGAATGCTTGGTATGGGCTTAGGAAGTAGGTTTGGTGGAATGATGGGTATGGGAAGTGGTATGGGGGCTCAGCAATATGCTCCTCAGCAACAGCAATATGCTCCTCCTAGAGGTGCGTTTTTACCTGGTCAGCCAAGAGGTGGAAGAGGTGGAAGAGGAATCAATCCTGTGATGCTAAAGATAATGCAAGGACTTCAGTTTTAAGGAGATGAAATGGCCGTTTTATTTGCGCCCCCTGACCCGTCGGGATCGGCTGGCATAGGTGCTTCAATGGGTAAAAGCATTCAAAAAACTCTTGAGATGCTTACGCAGAGTAAGATTCAACAGCAACAACAACAGCAAGCAATGATGTTTCAGCAACAATTGATGCAACAGCAACAGCAAAAAAAAGCCTTTGATATTTCACAGGGGCTTGCGTCAATGGGCATTCCTGAGGAATTGTCTGATAAAATATCTCGTATGCCTGAAGGGCAACAGGGCATGTTTCTTAAGCAGTTTTTTGGTTCTCAAGCATTTGCGCAACCAGGAGAAGGCGTTAGTGGTCAGTTAGAAGCAGGGGCAAGAAGGGTTGAAGAGACGGGAAAATTAGAAGATTTGCTTGGCGCTCCTATGCAGGCAGACCCAGGGGGAGCTCCTGGAAAACCCTTAGCGGCTCCTCAAGCTCCGGGGGTTCCCTCTGAACCTGAACCAGACATTGCAGCGCTTACAAAACAAGTTCAAGAAAAAGTTTCTTCCTTATCTCCAGAAGATAAGAAAATCCTTAAAGCAGAAATAGCTGAAGAGACAAAAATTGCAAAGCTTTCTCCTGCCAAACAGCGGGAAGAAAGGGCTATTCCAGCGGGCGCCAGTAGTGAGGCTAAACCTGGATATAGACTTCAAGCAAAGCCCACAGCTAAAAAGTCATTTGCTGAGCTTCTAGCTACGCCGCGGCCTACAGCTGCCGACAAAGCAAAGGCACGTGCTGAAATAGCAAAAGACAAAAAGATGGATCTCGAGGAAAGAAAGTTTACCGAGGCAAAGCAGAAAAATATAAATGCCGATACTAAGGCTTTTTACGATTCAACATTAAAATCTGCTAAAGCTGCAAAAGAAAATGATATGCGTCTTAGTAGAATGACTTCGCTTCTTGACAAAGGTGATCTTAATCAGCCACTGATCTATTCGTTATTAGAAAGAATAAATAAAGGTATCTTTGGGTTTGGAATGAACTTTAAAGGAGATATGCTTTCTGATGATAGCCAAGTGTTTGAAAAACTAACTTCAGATTTCACAAAGGGAGTTAAGGATGTTTTCGGTAACAAAGTTACCGCTACAGAAGTTGCATTGTTTATGAAAACTGTGCCCAATTTAACTCAATCACATCAGGGAAAAAGAGAAGTAATTAGAAACTGGAAATTGTTAAACAAGGCGGCTACTGTTAAGAAAAAAGCTATGGCAGATATTATCGCTATGAACGGTGGAGAGCGACCAAAGAATCTTACATTGCTGGTAGATAAAAAGGTTGGCCCTCAGTTAGATAAATTAGCTAAAAGTTTTGCAAGGGGAGCTAAAAGGAAAGATCCACGAGGTGTTTTAGGAACTCTTTGGCATTTGCTGGATTAATCTATAGGCAAACGCTTATTTCTTATCCTTTTTTTTTAGTAGCCCGAGTTTTCTCAAGTATGCTTTTGCTTTTTTTTTTATAACTTTATAGAATAATTTCTCGAAATTAAGATTAGGATGTTTCTTTTTCATTTCAGTTATATCAGAAAGATGTGCTCCTCCGTACGGATAGTAAACATATCCCTTTATAGGGAATAAATTTACTGATAAAGATAGTAAAAGAATTAAGAACAAAGCCTTCATAACGCGTCCTTTTTACAGAGATAATTATAACAACTCCTAATATTATAGGAAAAAAAATAGGACCGATGCAAGCAATTATTCGGGACACAAAAGCACCGGTCCATTGATGAGTATTAGGTATGAAATTTATTCTGAAGCTACGAGTTCTTCCATAGCTCTCATTGTTTCTCTATCTTTTTTTGGCTTAAAAGAAATAGCTCTTTTGACATCGCTTTTTTTAAGTCTTTCTCGTAGGAATTTGAAGAAACAAGGATTTGCTTCTTTCATCAAGTCTGCACTTTTTGCTATGGCTTCCTCACCTGATGGTATTCTGCAGACGTATGGATCATCTTTAATTCCGTAAGTGTTACTCGCAATAAACATTAGTGCGATAGTAAAAATAATCTTTTTCATAATCATCCTTTATTTATTAATCTCTATCTATATATATCATTCTGGAAAGATCCGAAAATTTCCTTGTTCTAATAATCGGCCTGAATTCTCCTGTCTCAATGCCTTCAATTGAAAATGGTGCAGGGCGCGCGGCTATATCTTCAGATGGAGTATCAATAGTTATAAACGCATACTTACCCATTCTTTTGTTTGCTACTAGCACAGACTTCTCAGGAACCTTACTGTACGTTTCTAAGTGAACTAGATTTTTAATTATTTGAAATGCTTTTTCTGCAGATACTTTATCAAAAATCACTTCATATGCCATGAAGTCTCTTCTGTCTGTTGACATCCATAATGATTCAGCAAAAAGAGCTCTTCTTTCATCATGAGACATGCATTCCCATCTATTACTTTTAAGAAAATGAATGTGTTCGGCTGACATATCGACTTCCATAGCTCGCAAATTTGCAAGTCCTACACAACTGATAAAAGCAGCAAATAAAATAAGTCGTCTAAACATAGTTCTTCTCCGTTAGCTTTGAATTCTTTAATTCCCAACACAATTTCTTCTAGGGCTTTCGCATTCATACGTACCCTTTTTGGTTTCATTGCTATCGCCTTTTTTACATCACTCTTTTTAAATATCTCACATAAGTACAATAAGATATGAGAGTCTTTCTTGACGGCCATTAAAAATCCTTTTTGCAATGCACTATCACCAGAATCTATTTCCATAGAATAGGTAGTATTAATCCCAGACATGACTAATATGAGGAAAGCCATCATCGCTATCGCTATCATCTTCATCCGAGTCGCAATCATCCGAGTCATAATCATCCGAGTCATAGGACCCCATTCCTTCAAATAGCCCAGTGGGTTTAGGCTTAGGTTTAAGTGAAACTTCTTCCTGTGTTTTTTTTCGTACTGGAGGCATCTCTAGAATCAATCCATCTGAATCCTCTCCTTTACGCCATTTATTATTAAACTTAATAAGTTGGCGTACTCCAATGAATCCAATAGCCCCAAGCGAAGCTACTGATATAATTGGATGTGCTATTGCAAGTGTTATTAATGATTTCAATGCAAGCGCACCTATAACGCCTCCAACTGCAACTAATACATTTCTAGCAACTTTTGATTCACGCTTATTTTGTTTAGTAGCCTGCATATTACCTAAGCAAAAAATAGATAATAGTAGGCCTAGCATTAATGTTTTTTTATCTTTCATATAGAACTCCTATACTCCTTGGTATCCTTACAGTCCTCGGAGGATTTGGGTTAATATGTGGTCTTTGTGGTCTAATCCTGCGGAAGACTATCGGTCTGAATGCCTCATCCGCTCTCCTAAACAATTTTTCTTTTAGTTCAAAGGCTTCTTGTCTTCTGTCCATCCACCTTACAAAAAACATTGTTCCTACAGCGGCCACTGCTAAAGCGGCAATCTTATATATTCTGTTATATGATGATACTTCTTCAGGTGGCTTCTCTATTGTGCTTGCAATTGGGCTACAGCCTATTGCCAATAAAAATGTCAAAATAAGTGATCTTTTTACGTTTCCCATAATTTCCCCACTTCCTCTTCTTCTTCTTTGCTTTCATCTTCCTCTTCACTTTCATCTTCCTCTTCGTCCAGGTATCTCTTTTCACGACGCCTTCTTGATCTACGTAGCTTTCTCATTTTGCGCATCATTTGTGAATATTTTCTATCTCTACGTTCCATCATTCTGGTCAGGTGACCAACTTCCTCTTTAAGCTCTTCCTGGTACTTTATCTGTGCTATATCAATCCCAGATACTTTCTTTGTAACGTAGTTAGCACCGGCTGCAATAAGATATGGTGCAGCAATGGTTACAATGGGTCCTAGACCAAATGGTATCAATGTTGATGCTGCTGCTGTACCTACTGCTCCAAGTACAGGAAGCACGGATGAACCAGCTGTTGCTAGTGATCCAATAGTTCCTGATAACCAAGATTTAGTAGTATTGGTGTAGCTAGCATTAGCCACGCCACTAACAGCTAAAAATGTAAGTAATAATATTGATTTTCGTGTGTTATCCATAGTGTCCCTTTCTTTTGTGCCCCCCGGCACCATGATTAAAATATAACCTAACTATAACTAGTCTAACATTCCTTATTCCCAATGTCAACACTTTATTTCAATTAGTTTATATTTTATATAGAAGGTTACTCTTTTTCATCCTTTTCGGTCTTTTTAGCCTCTTCTTCAGCCCTTTTTTCCTCGTTTTCAATGAAACTTTTTAATTCATATAGATATAGTTCTTCTATGAATTTCTTGGTTCTAAGCTCCAATACCATAAAAGGTATGTTTTTATCCATTTTAGGGTATTGGAGCTTAGAAGAGATGAAAATAACATGATTAATAATAAAGCTATTCTCATGTGTCTAACCTTCTTTCGTATTCCATGGCCTCATAAAGTCTCTTAACTACATATTTAGTAACTGTTTGATTATGCTTTTTGGCTGCTATCCTGACTTGGTTCATTAATTCTGTAGGAATATCAACGTTCAATCTAGTTCTTCCTGGCCTAGCACTTTTTCGATCTTCTAGAAGTTTTTTATTACTACGATCTAAAGATATAAATAAGTGTGTAGGATTAGTGCATAATTTGTTTTCACATATATGTCTAACATAATGATGTGCCGGTATTTTCCCTTTATGGGCCATCCATGCAGCAATATGCAAACCAATACTTCTTACATTAACGTATACTCTGGTTTGATGTTTTTTACTTATTTTTCCTGACCACCCATAGCAGTCGCTATCAGGATTAACTTTGGAGATTATCCTATGCTTATTAAGTGTTTTAAGTATTTTCTCTCTTAGTTCTAAAGTTACATTCATTTTACCCCCCTAAGCTTCCGTGAGCGCAGTTAATTATTTGGTATGAATATTAAAAAAAATTACGCTCACGCTACAATGCGATTCGATTTCTATTTACCTTATTGTACTATTCCTTATTACCCGTGTCAACAAACGTTATAAAAGTGTATTGTTTTGATGCAAAGCTCTGTTACGGTCTTTTAGATATAAATTTTAATTATAACTAGGAGGTAGTTATGGCTGTAAATAAAAAAAACTTAAAGTTAGCGACTTTTAGTCCTGGTCAAGAAAAGGGTATTTATAAGGACCCACATGTTTCAAAAACAAGAGGTCCTTCCACGAAAGATAAAGATGAAATTGGATCTATGTGGATAGATTCAGGAAATGATAATGCATATGTTCTTACAAGTATTGTAGCTAATTCAGCTAACTGGGAGCTTTTCACAGATGAGGTTCCCACAACAGGAACCGATGGTCAGTTGTGGATAGGAGCCACTGGTGCAGCAGCAGCATGGAACAACCTTACATCTACTGGATTGTCTGTAACAATCACCAATACAGCAAATGGCATTAACCTTGAGGCAGCCGGTGTCGCGGCATTAACGTCCCTTGATTCTGATGTTGGAACAGCTACCCCAAATGCAGGTGTTATCGACATTACTGGTGGAACTAATATTGGTACAACTGGTGCACTAGGAATCCTAACGGTAAATCTTGATGCAAGTCCTTCTGTTGCTGGTTCTCTTACGGCTGGTGTTGATTTCACCATGACAAGTGGAACATGCACAATAACAAGTAGCGATTCAGCGGGTGATGATATATATCTTCATGCCGATGGCGGTGTTGGTGAGACTATAAATATTCACGCAGACCAAGGAACAGCGGTAGACTCTGTCACTATTCAGTCTGATGTTGGTGGCGTATTAATATCTTCTGGGCTTGCTACGGCAGATGCAATAAACATTGATGCTACTAATGCAGCTGGTGGTATTGACATTGATGCTGGAACAGCTGGCATTAGTATAGTTACGGTAAATGGGCCAATCGCACTTATTTCAGGAACTGGTGCAATAACAGTTGGTACTGATGCAGCTGCTCATGCAGTAACTGTTGGCTCAACAAACACCACAGCTTCTACAACAATCCAATCAGGTTCCGGAGATGTAACAGTTACTTCTACTGACGCTGTCACTGTTGATGCAGCTGGCGTATTGGAGCTTAACTCTTCAGCTGGTGTTATTGGAATTGGTAATGATGCTGTTGCCCAAGCAATTAATATTGGTACAGGTGCTGCTGCTAGAACTATTACTATCGGTAATGGAACTGCTGCATCAGCTGTAGACATTAATTGTGGTACTGGCGATGTAACCGTTGGAACAAACGCAACAGCGCATACGGTAACTGTTGGTTCTACAAATACAACTTCTAATGTCATTGTTCAATCTGGTACAGGTGGAATACAGGAAACTAGTGGTGGTGCTTATGCGGTTGATGCAGTTGGCGCAGTTACTATTGAATCCTCTGGAAGCACAATCGGAATTGGTGTTGATGTTGTAGCTCAGGATATTAACATTGGTACGGGTGCCGCAGCTAGAACAGTAACAGTTGGTAATGGAACTGGTGCAACGTCTATTGTGGTTGATTGTGGTACAGGTGCTTGTGATTTTGGCGCTAACGCTACTGCTCATACAACAACGGTTGGATCAGTAACCGCAGCGGCAGATACAAATCTATATGCTGGAACTGGTGCTCTAACAATTGATGGCCTAGGTATCATTGATATTGATGCAGCTGGTGCTTTAAGCATTAACTCTGATGGTGGAGCTATTAACATAGGTAATGATGCGGATGCCCAAGCTGTTAATGTTGGTACTGGTGGTGCTGCTCGTCCAGTTACTCTAGGTTCAACAAATACAACATCTGCAACAACTCTTCAGTCAGGAACTGGTGGTGTTTCAATTGAAGCTGCAGGTATAGTCGACATGGTTCCAGCCACAGCTACATTTGCTGGCGCTGCCGTAACCATTGATGCTAACGTTGGCGTAGGTACATTCACTGGTCTTACGACAGCATCGGCCGCAGCTCAGATATTTACAATTACTAACTCGGTAGTAGGTGCAGGTTCGGCGATATTTGTATCAGCCAGTAATCTTGGTGCTAACGATGCTCAAATGACTGTAACTCGCGTAACGCCTGGTGCAGGTTCATTTACTGTTACATTGACCAATAATGGCGCAGCAGCTCTTAACGGCAATGTTTTGATTACTTTTTGGATAATTGCTTAAATTAGTAATTAGCTTTGGATGGCTAGCTCACAGTTAGATCGTATATTTTATATGTGAAATGTTGTTTTGCTTAATAGGGCTAGCCGTCCAGAAATATCTATTTAAGGAGGATTGATGTCCATCAAGAATTCCATAAATTATGTAAATCTTACATCGATTGATTCCAGCACAATTGACGCGACTTTCCGTCCAATAAATCCATTAGGATTGGATGAAGGTTGCTTTTTAATTCGAATAACTAATGCATCCGATGCTGCAGCTAATGTTAGTTTTGATGGGGTTAGCGATGATCATTCACTGCAGCCTAATGCGATTATTGAAGTGTTTTGTCCTGGTTCATGCGATGAATACACAGGAGTTAGAAAGGGTAGCATCATTATGGTTCGCGGAGGAGCAGGAACGGGAATGATATATTTAAGTGGATATTATATTTAAGACTAATTCTATATTAGAAGGGTTAAAATATGGCTACAAAAAATGCAATTTTGTCTTTAACGCTTGATTTTGTAGATTCTGCAACTTTAAATGCTGTAACATTTACACAATTTGCCACTGGAGTTGTTCCAGAGTCAGCTTTTTCGTTAAGGTTTACCAATGATAGTAATCTTGGTTACGAAATTAGTTTTGATGGAACAAATCCACATGAATTTATTGTGTCTGGAGATGCAGTAAGCTTGAACCCAACGCTAACTTGTAAAGAAGCTTTTTTCAAAAAAGGAATTACAATATCAGCTCGAGGAGTTGCAGGAGTTGGGTTTCTTACCGCGAGTGGATTTTATTTAGATAAAGGAGAAAGATGAGCGAAGAAAAAAAAACAGATACGGCTAAGACAGTAGATATGGAGACTAAGACTATAAACGATATGGTGATAGAGGTTACTGGAGAGAAGGGTAGGATTTATAGATTTTCAATGCCCTTCTACTCACCTTTACCAGAGTGCCATAATGCGGCCATTAATACTGCAAACGAAATAGCTAGAATATTTAAAGAAGCAATTGATAAGCAAAAAGAGAAAGAAGAAGCTAAGAAGAAGGAAGATGAAACTAAGTAGTTAATTAGCGACTGTTGTGCAGGGGTTTTGATAGCATTTTTTTCCCCTGCATGACAAAATTAAAAATAAGGAGGTAGGATGGCGCAATCTCAATCAATTAAACTTGCAGTTGAGCCGGTTAGATCATTAGCTTTTGGGTCTATAGCTGCTGGATACACTGGGGTGGGAACTTCTTTTGCTAATCCAGTAAGGATCCTTCATGTACAAAATTTAACAGATGTAACATTGATGTTTTCATATGACGGCGTTCTGGATCACTTTCCATTGGCTACAAGTTCGTATCTCTTGCTGGATATTACGTCTAATAGGTCTAATGAGCAAGGCTATTATATTCCTGAAGGCGATCGACTTTACGTAAAGCAAGATGGTGTTCCTTCTAGTGGTTCTGTGTATGCAACAATATACTACGGCGCAACAGAATAAAAGGAGATAGATATGAGTCAAGCCGGACAATTTTTTCAAACAGGAGCTCTCGTTTCTCTAACCGGAGATTCTGGTGGTGTGATAGGGCCAGTAGCAGGAAACATCAATATTCTTGGTGGAGCTGGTATTACAGTTGCAGGAACTCCTAATACCTTAACTATTTCTCACGCGGGTGTGTTCGCCGATTCTTTTCCTACAGATGCAGGTACTGCCGTTCCTGTAGCCGGTGATACTAACATACTTGGTGGGACTAATATAAATACAACAGGCGCTGGTAATACTGTAACTGTTATATTAGATGATAGTGTTTCTCTTGTTGGTTCTCTTACGGCTGGTACGTTTGTAACAGCGACTACAGGAAATATAACTACAACGGCGGGAAATATAAATTCTGGTGGTTTAATAACTGCCTTTACTACAATTGAAGCTGGCACTGGTATCACAAGTGTCGTTGGAGATATAACCGCAAACGCTGGAAACGTTGTTTCTTTAATAGGATATGGTGATTTTGGTACAACTGTTACTGGTGGAACAGGCGTAATAGCTACTACTGGTAATGTTACTGCCACGGCAGGTGATCTTGTTGCAGGTGCTGATCTTACGGTTGGAGTAGATGTAACGCTTACTTCTATAACAGATGGCGGTCTTATTGTAGATTCAAGCGGTGTAGTCTCAGCTTCTGCTTCATTGACAATATCTACAGGTTTTGATCAATGGAGTGGTGGTGGGCCATTTTTTGATGATACTGTACTTGGATCATTTGAAGTGCTGACTGGTGGATCAGGATATATAAACGGGGTCCAGGTTTCATGGGCTGGTAGTCAGACTGTAACTGGTCTTCTCGCTGGGAACACTTACTTAATATATATAGACGACACTGGCACAATCGGAAAGACTACAACTTTCAGTGGTCAGGATGCCTATCAGAATAACATTCCACTTTTTGAGGTATTAAGAGATTCTACGGGTACCAATATACAATATACCGTTAAAGAGAATCATCCATTTGATTTTCCAGTTGCCGTATCTGTTTACAACCATGATGCAATAGGTACTATAATTGAAAACCAATTACAGGGTGCAAATATAACTCTTAATGGAACGCAAAAAATAGAGATTGTTGGGGCCGATGAATTAGATGATCATGGTTTGCATACAGTTATTCCAGATGGTGGTGGTGTAGCTGAAGTGTGGAATCAAATGTATACAACTGGTGCTGGAAAGTGGGCGACCTATCAAGCTTCAGATACATTTAATGGGTTTTGGAATAGCGCCGGAACACCTACAGCTGGCTCTGGTACTAGGTTTAGCATTTATACTCTTTATGTCTCTAAGGATAATATTACAGTTGATACTCCTATATATTGGGCTGTCTTAGATGATCAAGAATACAATAACCTTGGAACAGCTGAAACGGCTATAGCCGATGGAACTGTATCACTAGCTACAGCTGAATTGGCCAAACTTGAACTAGCCCAGCTTGGTCATATAATTTATAGGCAATCTACAAGCACAATAGTTGAAGTAATTATAGAAAAGGCAACTCTTAGGGCGTTTTTCTCTACAGGAGGTGGAACTAACTTAGCTTCTTTAGTTCTTACGGATGTAGCTAACTTTGATGGGATTTTATCTGCTAGCGATACAACTGTTCAAGTAGCTCTTGAGACTATAGATGATTGGGGATTGCCTCAGGTTAATATCTATTATGTTGGCAAGCATGGTAACGATGCAAACGATGGTTTAAGTATAAACAGAGCATTTCTTACTTTCGGAGCAGCTATAGCGGCAGCTTCATCGGGTGATGTTGTATCATGTGCCGATGATGGAATCTATACTGAAAATATAACGGGTGTGTCGGGCATAAATATCTACGCCCCAAATGCGATTCTTGCAGGTAGCCATTCTATAACAACAGATAATATTTGGACATTTGGTGAAATGACGGTAGCGACTGGTGTTACCGGTATAACTATGAACACAGCAAGTCAAAAAGCTAGCATCAATCTTAAAAGAATAGTTCTTTCTGGAACAGCAACAGGTTTTATTTGTTTGGCTGGTTCTTTAACGTTGTTTGTTGAGAGAATCTCGCTTGATAATGGATTTGTGATAGGAAGTACAACTACAGACGACATACAGATTTCGTTTTTATGTCTGTATGTAATAGGAACAGGAACAGTATTTGGTTGTACAACAGGTGGAGCACTTCAGGCAAGTGGTGATTCTATAAGAAATATGGGCGCTGGAGACGGAACGGCTTTTCTTACATCTGGTGGAGGAACTCCAGAAATTCATTTAACAGTTTCTAATCTAGACTTAGATAAGCTATCCGATATTACAGCTGCTTCGATAGTTAGTCTGAATGTTTCTAACCTTGCTGGAACATTGACTGAAATAGGAGCTGGCAACGTAGTAATCGGTGGCGCTACAAAAATTGAAGGTGTACCAATAGGAGCAGTCACACCTAGTACAGGGGCATTTACTACTCTTTCAGCAACTACACCAGTTGGTGTAGCATCTGGTGGAACAGGGGCTGCCACTCTTACTGACCATGGTGTTCTTGTTGGTTCTGGAGTTGGAGCTATTACTCCGCTGGCTGTTGGAACTAATGGACAGCTTCTTGTTGGCTCTACAGGAGCAGACCCTGTATTTGCTACTGTGGCGTCTGCGGATAATTCTATAGAAGTTACTGGTGGTGCTGGAACTATAGATCTTTCTTCTACTGGAACGATAGCTGTAAACAACCAGACCGGAACTACTTACGAACTTCTAGCTAGTGATAGAGGTAAGATAGTCACGTGTACAAACGCTGCTGCTATTGCAGTTACGATTCCTGTTAATGCTGATGTTGCGATGGATATCGGAACTAACGTTCTCATATCACAAAATGGTGCAGGAGTGGTAACTCTAACGCCAGAGGGTGGTGTGACCTTGAGGTCTAGGGGAGCGTTATTAGATACTGCTGGGCAGTACGCTATAGCCTCTGTTACTAAGATAGCGACAGATGAGTGGCTCTGTGGTGGCGACCTTGCTTAGTGTGACATTGGCGCCAAGAAGTAATACTTTCATGATAGATAAAGTTGATAGTTTTAAATTAACTGGAGATATCATGAAAGTATGTAAAGTTGCTCAGCGCAATAGGATTGACTGCTATGAATGGCGTGATGCAGTTTTTGAAAGAGATAATTTTACCTGTCAAGATTGCGGTAGCTCAGGAGATGCCATATTAATCCATGCACATCACATTAAATGTTGGGATGAATATCCTGAGCTTAGGATTGAAATTAGTAACGGTATAACTTTATGTAGCTCATGCCACGCCAGATTGCACGGAAAGCAGAAGTGTAATTTTATGAAAGATGGCGTATCGTTACTTAAGGGTAGGACGTTAAGCAAGGAGCATTGCAAAAAACTTAGCGAAGCTCACAAAGGAAAGAAGCTTAGCCTAGAACATCGAGAGAAGCTTAAAGGCAGAACCCCCTGGAATAAAGGAACAAAAGGAATAGTTGTTTCTGGTATGAAAGGAAAAACGCAGAGTGCCGAGGCAAGAAAGAAAATGCGTGATGCTAAAAAAGGTAAGAAATTAAGTGAGGCGCACAAAGAAGCACTAAAAGGTCGTACTCCATGGATGAAGGGAAAAAGGCATACTGAAGAGAGCTTAAAAAAAATGAGTGATTCACTTAAGGGAAAGGTTTCGTGGATGAAAGGCAAAACCCACACAGAAGAATCTAAGAAAAAAATGAGTGAATCTTCTAAAGGAAAAGTTCCATGGAATAAAGGACTTAGAAAGGATGTAGCATGATAGTATCCCAGCCAGGTATTCTCTCTTCTAAGAGGAGAGAATTTATTAGTCCCTATACATGGACATCTAGAACTCCAGGAGCAATAAGTTCGGCTATGCGAGGTGTAGGATATGATGGTAGTACTTACTGGACTGCTGTTAATGCTGCTACTGCAGGTACATCTGACCTTATTACGTCTACCGATGCTATTACATGGACTATTCAGGAGACAGCTTTAAATAACATGAGAGACATCGATAATGATGGTACAACGTGGACGACTGTGGGTGATTCTGGCTATATGCTTACGGCTACAGATCCTACGGCCACTTGGACGTCTAGAACGTCTGGGTTTGGTGCTACTGGTATTCAGGGTGTTTTTTGGGATGGGACTACCTACTGGTTAGCTATGGGTTCATCTGGAACTCTTACAACGGCGACAGATCCAACGGGAACTTGGACAAGTAGGACATCATCTTTTGGTGCTGATTTCTGTAGGTCGTGTGCATTTGATGGAACAACGTACGTTATGGTTGGTGGGGCTGGTAAGTTGGCTACAGCGACGGATCCAACAGGTACGTGGACTCAGCGCACATCTTCATTTGGTGCTACGGATATTAGATATGTAGCTTATTCTCCTACGTTAGATTTATTTTGTGCCGTTGGTGCATCTGGAAAGATAGGAACTGCGGCAGGCTCTGATACGACGTCTTGGACTCAAAGAACTAGCCCTTTTGGTGGTGGAAGTATCGATACAACTGTCCAATGGGATGCTACAGAAAATTTGTTTGTAGTTGTTACTAATTCTTCGGAGATAGGACTATCTCAAGATGGAATAACTTGGCATTTAGATACTGGTGGTTTCGCTAATATGTGGGATCTGAAATACGGAGATGGATTTTTAGTTGTGGTTGGTGATGGTCCGACTATTAAAACAAGTTTTAGTTAAAGGGAGATAGTATGGCAAGACCTAAAAGAGTTACTGGAGCAGAGCCTCTTTCGTACATGGGAGTTGAGGCTACTACGCCTCCTCAGTTAATAGTTCAACCTAGAACCCCTACCTCTCAACAGAATAATTTTAATATCGGTGATCTGTGGGTAAATAGTCTTACTAATGAGGTGTGGTTCCTTACTAATTTAGTTGGAGGGGTTGCTACTTGGACTGAGGTTACGGGTGGTGTTCTTACTGTAAATGCAGATACGGGAAGTGCGACAGCAGTAAACGATGAGATGAACGTTATTGGTGGTAATGTTGTGGTAACGTCTGCTACTGGCGATACTGTAACTGTAGGCCTAACGCAGGGTGGTGACGGTCAGTTAGTTGTAGGGGCTACTGGTTTAGATCCTGCGTGGGCTACTCTTACTTCTAGCGGTGGCACGATGGATATCACGGCTGGCGCTAATACATTAAACATAGACATTAAGGGTGGGTTTTTAGGCGCACAAGATTTTACAACAGATGCTGGCACAGCGACTATAGCTGGTAACGCTATAGTTATAGCTGGTGGTACTAATATCAATACCGCTGGTGCTGGTGATACAGTTACAATAAATTTGGATGCAGATCCTGCGTTTTCAAGTCTAGGACTGGGAGTAGTTTCTTCTAGTGCGGGTGGAGTTTTGTCTAGTTCTAATGGAACTGACGGGCAGTTATTCGTAGCTGGAACTGGTGTTGCACCTATTTGGGCAACTCTTACTTCAACAAGTGGTACGATAACTTATACTGCAGGATCTAATACGTTAAATTTAGAATCTACCAACGATCTTGGTAGTCCATATCTCTTAGAAATGAGAGCAATTTCTGGTCCAACAACCTTTACTGGAGTATCGTATGATTCATTTGGATCTTCTGTTTGGGTAGAGGTTGAACCGGGTGCAACGCAAAGAATTTATAGCTCACCTGACGCAGTAACATGGACTCAGGAATATTTGCAGGCTGGTTTTAGTGCGTGGGATTTCTTTACTAAATCACATTGCGGTGGAGATGGATTTTGTGTTGTAATCCCCACAAGATCTATCGGTGAAGGTGGTGGAACAGGAAGAGTATGGGTAGCAACAGATCCTACGGCAACGTGGACACAATATACTACGCTTCCTTCTGATGCTGGCGGAACTTTTACTGGAGTTAATCAAGGAGGAAGTCACTGGGTATTGACGGCTGATTCTATAGTTTACACTGCGACTGATCCAACTGGAGCATGGACTGTTAATAGTACTGGACTTTCTCAGCCATTAAACGGTGCTGCGTATGGTAACTCTACCCATGTAGTGGTTGGAGATAGTGGGTTTGTGGCAACAGCAGCAGATCCTACTGGTGCGTGGACATCGCAGACTTCTAGTTTTGGAACGCAGAGTATTAAGGCGATTACATATTCATCTTCGTTAACATTGTTTTGTGCTGTGGGTGAGCAGGGAAAAGTAGCAACTTCACCAGATGGAATAACATGGACACAGCGTAAGAATGTATTGGCTAATACTATGGTAGCTGATGATGTTACTTGGGATAGTTCTAACGGTATGTTTGTAGCCGTTTCAGGTGATGGAACTGGTATGACGGCTATATCTCCTAATGGAATATTATGGTTTCAGGATTATAAAAATAAAATAGGTAATGCTATAAATGTAGCTTCTGATGCATCTGGAAATATAATTATATATCCAACCTCTAATCTTAATATTGTAGCAACGCTGTAAGAATTTCTTCATCTTCTCTCCTTTAGGTAGCGCCCTAGCTTTTTCTCGGGGTTAGGGCGCCGACTATCAGGAGAAAATTATTTATAGATGCCTTCTTCTCTGACATTGATTATCATTTTAATTTGTTCTCTTAGTTTATCGAACTTAGATCTAGGGATGTCTGCTAGAGTGCAAACTCTTAGCCCCATAAGGATACCTTTGTGCATATCTAGATTGCCAATGTTCTTAAATAGCAGTAACTGTATCTCTCTGACTTGATGTTTCGTAATTAATTCCATTATTTATTTCTGCCTTCTCTAGCATTAATTATATTTTGAGCTTGTTCTCTTACTTTATCGAACTTAGATCTAGGGATATCAGCGACTGTTGTTACCCTTAGGGCGTCAAGTACTTGTTTAGCTATATCTGGGTAGTTAGCTAGAACGTACTGCAATTCTGAAGCCTGGTGTTGCGTAATGGGTTCAAACGACTCCTCTTTTGCCTTGTAACGAGTGTTTATACCTAATCCGGCGTTACGCTCCTTCCTTATCACTTGCATGTCGTGCTCACCATCGTCGTCGTCGTAGTCGTCTATTATGGTTATGTTTAGTAGTCCCATAATGTCATGACGCTTCATAGCTTTAATAGCGGATGAGTAAGATTGTATATCGTTCTTTGAGGGAATTATTCTTGAGCGTGTCTCGATGAACTGTGATGATTTGTGTCTGAGTCTAGTAATGAGAATAGTCTTCTCATCGCTAAGTTTGGTTTGCTGGGTTACTGATAATCCATTAATGGAAAGTGCTGGGCGTATAGTTCTCACGATTATGTCTAGGTCTGAGTACTGGTTGAACAGGAAGTTGTTTTTTCTGTTGTTGTTTATTTTAGGGAACTCTCCTTGTGCCTTGGCCAGCGCTGTGCATATCTGATCAGTCTTCTCTGACTCGTATGGGTCACCCTTGCTGGATTTCTCTCTATCTTTTAGCTTCTTATCTATGTATTTCTCGAGTGCATCAAAATGAGACAGTTGGTCTCTAAACGTCTCTCTCTCCGTCATGTCCATTAAGTTCCTTTAGCTTTTCACTAACTGATTCATATATATATCTAATTAACTCTTCCTTATCAATGTCTGGAAAGTCCATCTTAATCTCATTTGTACACAATTTAATTCTCCTCTTCCACGACGCCCATTTTAATTGCATATCTCTTAAGAGAATCTTTAAAAGATGTTACTATTTCTCCGATGAGACTGTTTTTTTCTAATAGATATTCGTTAGCAAAATCCACGGATTCTAGAGCTTGATCGTGTACTTCTTGATCATCATCTTCTTCGTCTTCTCGTATCAATAAAGTAAAGATTATGCCCATTTTCAGGGTGAATGCCTTACTTCCTGCGGCTTTTCTAGCTTTTTCAAAGAAGCTTGCGTCTAATTTTTCTTGAATGATATCGACGAACCTTTTCATGTCAATATTTAATTCATTTAATGTTGTAATATAAAATCGACTTTCTTCAGGACTGTAGCCGTAGGCGATCCCATCTTCTTGGGCATCTTTAATTGCTGCTGATTCCTTTGAATCTCCTTTTTCATCACCAATTAGGATGTAAAAAATTACTTTAGTAACTTTTTCTTTGGCTGTTCTCTTCCATTCTCTTTCCATTCTAATTCCTCGTGTAGGGACTGTTACCATCTGTATCTTCGTCTGCGTCTATTCCAAGGATAGACTTCAGTGCGTGTCTTTTTGTGTAAGTGAGTGCGCCTCCCATGGCTTGTAGGTTCTCGTTAGTTATAACTACTTTGCCTGCCATTGTGTATCTTTCTGGAACGGCTGTAACGGAGCGAATATACTGGCCGCTGGAATGCAATATCAGTGTGATGACATATGTTTTGTCGGCTAAGGAGTGAACGGGCTGCATACACGTCAGACCGTACTTAGCCAACGATGTAGATATTGCATTGAGGAGGGCAGGCAAGCTTTGATACTTATATCTACCGCCAGCGGCCTTATCTGTTTTCATTTCTATGGAAGATTTTTTAAAGTCTATAATAGCTTTAGAGATTAGGTCTATCTTAGAAGACATGATGTTGTAGAAGAAGTCTTTTTTAGCTACTTGTCTTGCGTATGTCTGTAGAGTGTTGAGTTCTTTTATTTGTTCTTCCATTAATTTATCCTTCAAAGGTAGATTTAATTTCCATTACTTTTTCTAGTTTTCGTTCCATGATTTCTAGCCTTTGTTCTAGTACTTTCCAGATAGTTTCATACGATTGATCTATGTATTTGCGAGTACCTGTTTTAGAGCTCAACATTTCTCTGCGTAAGCGCCACACCATTACGCAGAGCGTCATGCTTAAAATAAGGTCTACATAACAGAGATAATTTTCCATTATTTATCCTTAACTGTATTTAATATTTGTACTGCTATGCCTGATGCAAGCTGATCCTTAAAAGAGTCCATATTTAATTCATGTGCCTTTGGGTGCATTATTAAGTATCTCTTTGGCTCTTCATCTTCCAGATGAATCATTATTTTTAATAGTATTGGCTCCATGTACTTTTTAGGCCCCTTTTTTGACTCTATCTCTAGTATTTTATTAACAATTTCTTTACCTAGTTCTAATACATCATCGTTGAAATCTTCTTCGATAATTATTTGTTTTATAAGTAAATTATCTAATCCATATAGAACATTTACGATAGGCACTATTTATCCTTGTCTGCTGCATCATATTTGAGTTTGTATATCTGGTGTTTAAGGTTTTTAACTTCTTTCTTGGTGTCTGCCTGTTCTGCAAATAGTGATACACCCATAGCTATTACTTCTGTCATTGTTATGTCGTGCATGAGTGCAAGAATTTTAATTGATTTATGCAATTCGTCTGAAGCAATTATTGATAGTCTTTTCATTTACTCTCCTTTTGAGTAACTAAGTAGGCATTTAGATATAATATCGACCCCTATTAAACAGATTGCTATGGCATATAAATATTCTATCGTAGCTATTACATTTAAAATTATCATGCTACTTCCATATCGAACTGCTCGGTAAAGCTGAGCTTCCAGTATGACGTAGGTTCTGACCTGTATTGTTCAAGGTTTATTTTCTTAAGCTCAGGTATTAGCGTGTATTTAATGGAGCCTTTTCTTTCTATGTTTTTATACGTGTATCCATTAAAAGAGGTTGTTTCTTCTCCGCATATACTTTTTAGCCGTTCAGCTTCTTCCTTTTCCTTTATTTTAAGAAACTTGATTTTCTTTTGTATCTCGAGAAGTTTCTCAGCTGTAGTTGTAAATTGTTTTTCCATGCTTTCCCTTTCTTTGCCCCCCCCGGAGCGTTATTAGTAATATCTACTTTCAACGTATATATAGAATAGCACATATGTACTTATGTTGTCAAGCATATGTAAAAAGTGGCTAAAAGTGAGGTTTTAGATGAAAAAGCAGCCACATACAACTAAATACAACACTACATTTTCTGGTTACGCATTGCTTCTAATAGTATGTGGCTGTAACTACTGGTCTAGCGTGGACCGTAGCTTTTTTTAAATCAGATTTGGTGCCTTCTGGGGCCAGCTTTAAGTTTGAACTTTATTCTGGATATCACAGGTTCATCGTAGTTTTCAACAACTGTAATGTTGTTGTCTTTGTCTGCGATGATAGATAAATCGAATTCTACGCATATCTCTTCATCATAGTTACTTACTTATAACGTGTCGCTTAATATGTTTGCTATAAAGGCTTTGAGTTTCATTCTTCTTCTCCTGGTTATGGATTATAAAAATAAAAACCCGATGAGATTTGACTCTCACCGGGTTTTTTCGTAACATTTCTATTAGTGCTTAATCAAAAGGAATGTTATGAACCAAAGATACACCATCCCCCGCCGAAGTCAAGAAGAACCAGCAAATACCCTTTGTGTATCACCTAAAAAAGCTTTTGTAGACGCTTGGGGGACGGATACCGACGGTACTTGGGTTAGCCCGTCCCCTGTCTCTTTATTCAGATATGACCCCCGTAAATTCATAAGAAACATGTTCCGTAAGATAGACAGGCTTGTTCTTAACGAGCTCGTATCTTATTCACATCTATACCGGCATGTGTTTGTCTCTCAGTCCACGATAGCGGCTAACATAGGCTATACACGTTCAGAGGTAAACAAGAGCATAGGACGCCTTAAATCGTTTGGTCTCGTTCGTGCTATATATCGGCATTGGCAGCCATCAATATACAAATTAACTTCACTTTTCAAGCTCAAGCGTGTAATAAACAAGATAGGTTCGTTTATAACTAGCCTCCTGACGTACAATAGGAAAAATCACACACAATTGAATTTATTAGTTAGTAGTAAGTTAAATAGTATTACCATGTCATGTATTAGTAGTAACTTAACTTACAATAGTAAGAGGGCACTCCCCAAAAGCGGCACAACCGGTGACCATTTTACTAAATCAACACGATGTTGCCCACTTGGAGTCCGTCCCTCTGGAGGCAGAGTGATGACGAAAGAAGAAATAGGCTTAAGAGTGAAGGCTATCGAAAAGCTCGCACAAGTAATCGATTTATCCAAGTACGGCAAGGCCAGGATGTCTATATTTCCGGATGCAGCTATCTACAGCGCAACACATAAACTAATCAATTCCATAAAAGGAGGTGTATTAGTCAGAGATCCCTTTGCTTATACTTACGAACTTTCCCATAAGGCAGCCATAGAACTAAAAATACCACTAAACTTTTCCCTTTTTGATCGGTACTCTTTCGTTGGGACAGAAAATCCACTCACTTCAGACACAATCACACTACCTACCACAAAGGGACGCAAAATGTATTTGGCTTACAAACCATGGGAAAAACCTGTAGAGAACTTAGATCCTGAAAAGGAGCTTCAAGGCTACGAAAAGGTCGAACAATCCACCTATTTTAAGGAGTTTCAACGGATACTAGGACCAGAGATATCCAACGCTTTGCTAAAGAAATGCAAACACAATGTTGTAACGAAAGCTATGCAGAATACCTAAAGGAATAACCATGGAAGATACGAAGAAAGCCACATTCTCAATCTCTTATCCTGGAATGAGCCTCATGTGGGACGTTTGTTACGCCCATGACGAATTGACAACACGTCATATCGTAGGGGAACTTATCCGTTATGTTGGTCATGCAGGAATAGAAAGCTTCATAGACGAAGCTTTGTGGGTTGAAACAGAAGTATATGGGTGCTACCACATATCTGAAGATGAGACTGAAACCGTAATGTATGATCCCTACACATACAAAACCAAAGGCCACAGCCAAAACTTCGCTATAGACTTTATATCTGAAATGATAGACGAACTTTTAGGAAATGATGATGCCTGAAAATCTCATAGAGTGGGTTAAGAAAAATAACATTAAACACAAAGAATCATATTCCCAGGACGGCTCGCTTAATGGAGTAATTGTGAAGTGCAGATTCTCTAGGGAAATCCTTGTAGAAAAAGAAATGTTTGATTGCGAGTGGAGGTTCATATGTGAATGCGATGACCTTCGCGATGAAGATGACGAAGACTGGGGTGAATGTGAGTGCGAATGCACAAACCAAGGATACACCTCAGCTCACCTAAAATTTTGTATCCACCGAGACTCTCTTCCCATTAGCCCCAAGGAATAAAAGTGCCCAAAACTACTAACCATACCAAACTAAAAAGAAGATCCCCTAGCCTAGTGTCGGATTTCTATAAACATTTATTCACCAATATGACCGTCCCAGTCACCACATCCTTCATCGCTAGACTCTCAGAAGACCTGCTCAAATGGGCCGTCAACGACGACAACGCCCTTAAACTAACACAGTTCACTCGCAAGGTAGGAGTACACTCCGGTACCTTCTATCGATGGGCCAACAAGCACCCTACCCTGCGCAACGCCCTAACCGCCGCTAAAGAAGCTATAGGCGACCGTAGAGAAATAGGCGCACTAACCGGCAAATACAACTACAAAATGGTAATGCACCAACAACACCATTACGATAACTCTTGGTGGGACTCCGAAGTCAAAAGAGCCGAACTTAGAGCCAGAACCACCGATAAACTTAACCCCGATATTAAATACGTTATAGCCGTAGAAGACTTTAGTAAGAAAGTCAAAACTCCAACCAAGAACCTACCCGTGGAGAAATGAGATGAAAGAGAAAACAGATGAATTCATATCGGAGATAGCAGAAAGAACTTTTTTGCTTCCTGCATCGCAGATATTGTTCGGAAAATGCCCATTTTGTAGTTGCTTTGGCTGCTTTGAGTGCAGACGCGAACCTTCGTATTACAACTGTTTTAAATGTAAGAAGGAGGGGGTAAATTTGAAGGAATTTATAGCTCATCTCAAGGAGAAATGATGGACTACACCTTTGAGCGCGATAAGAAACTTGGCAACAGCCCATGGATAAACATAAAGAATTCTAAGGGTGAGACAGAGAAGATTTGCATAGACTGCCTTTCGTATCAAGCAGAAATGCACTTTGAATATCCAGACCGAGCGCAAGATGAATTTGAGGACCTGGATGATCTAACTGATGAGTACAATTTATATGTACAGCTCATTCAGTCCGGAGCGTATCCCGTAGATGGCAACTTTGCTTATCGCTACCACAAGATGTTTCCTGATGATGAAGTCGTAAAAGGCATCAGGAGAGCGACTAAGAACCTATCTAAGGAGAAATAATGGATATGGAGTCACTGATAGTATTACTCGTTTTAGGGGCAATTAAGATTATCCTCTATTCTCACTGGAAGATCAGCAAGCGTATTGGGCAGTTAGAGAATGACAATGCAGCTCTCAAGAAGATAGTCAGGGCGCTGCATAAAGAAGAATTTGCTGAGTTTAGAAATTCTCTTCGTAGGATTAACTCAACAATAGCCCCTAAGGACGGTAGTTCGCTTGGGGACGCAGAGAAAGAGATAGAAGAGGTAATTATACACTTAGGCTGTGATTAAATGGACGTATTTAAATACGGTTTACCAATACTTTACTTTTCAGCTCTCCTGATTCCCATTGCCTTCACGTTAATCAGAACGTATGGGCTCAGAAAATCTTCGGAGCTTAACGAAGAAATTATTAAGGACATACGCTCAAGGGTTGCACGAATCGATGTTAACAGAGATATTAATATTGACGTTAAGATCGGCGAGCTAAAAGATCAGGACAGGCTGATTAGAAAACAAGTAGCCAAATTAAGAAAGTCTGTCCTGCTTTTAGAGAAGACGGGTAAGTTGTTTGATGAAGAGATATACACTGATGTTAAGAAGTCTGTTGAACTAGATAGAGAGGAATGAGATGAGCGAAAAAGAACTGCGAATTAGCATACGCAAAGTTGAATTCAGCAAGGATGAAAAGCTAACCCCCAATCACCTTCTTGTTATTGGTGACTCAGCATCGTTGTCACCTATTGATGTGCTATTAGAGATAGATGGTTTTTTAAATCGTGCAGAAGTTTGCGCAGAAGCGCAAGAGGATGGGGACAGTAAATATGAACTTGTTATTGAACGTTCTGGCAAAGGTGAAAGCGTCCTAAGAAGTAAATATAGCCTTTTTAGGTATGTAGTTTGTAATGAAAAGCTGCTCCTTTCGGTAGTATCTTTTGTTTTAGGGTGCTCCAGAGAGGAATGAGATGCTTGAAGCATTAAGGATGTGGGCTGAATATGAAGAATAAAAAGTAAGTAGAGAGTTTTAATCCTGAGTTAGCTGTATAAAAGAAAAGGGAGGAATAATATGAATATTTCTATGGGAAAAGCAGTTGTTCTCGGTGCGTCTTACGTTAAGTTGCAGTGGGTTGCGTTTTGGTTTGATGTGGTAGTTGTAAGCGTGATAGTTCTTACTGTGGTTTTTTTTGTTGGGAGCGCAGGACTTAGTTCGTTTCTTGATGATCATAGAGCGCGGAAAAAGCGTGAAAAGGAGTAATGTGGAAAATAAAGAGGAGCGTGGCATTCTCTCCAAACACTCCTCAACAAAATGATGATTATTTTATTTAACCATCTGCCTAAATGTTACTTGGTTTTTAAAAGGAGAACAAGTGAGCCATCCTGTAGAAGTGAAGATCCACCTAAACAAATTCAAGCCACGTGATTATCAGCGTCCTATTTTTGAGGCGTTCTTTGAGAAGCGGTTTCGTCGATTAGTTATAGTTATGTGTCGTCGAGCTGGTAAAGACTTATGCACGTGGAATATTGTAATAAGAGAAGCGGTTACTCGGCCTGGAGTCTACTATGTAGTCTATCCTACGTACGCTCAGGGCAAGAAAATTCTATGGTCTTCAGTAACTATACAGGGAATTCGTTTTCTCGACTTTATTCCGCCTGAGCTTGTTGAGGGTATGAACTCTCAGGAGATGAAAGTAAATTTAACAAATGGTTCTATCATCCAGATTATCGGTTCGGATAATCCTGATAGAATAGTTGGTACCAACCCACAGGGCGTCGTGTTCTCGGAATATGCGCTGCAGAACCCTCGCATATATGCTCTCATGTCGCCCATTCTCGCAGCAAATAAGGGGTGGGCCATATTCCAGTCTACCCCGCGAGGAAAGAATCATTTCTGGGAGATATATCAGTTAGCTGTGAACTCCTCTCATTGGTGGACATGCAAGTTAGGGCTTAATGAAACAAAGCATATAGATCCATTGTTGATTGAGCGTGACCTTAAGGACGGCCAAATAAGTCCTGACTTGGTTCAGCAAGAATATTACTGTTCTTTTGAGGCTGGAGTTGAAGGATCAATTTATTGTAAGTATCTGGACAGAATGAACTTAAATAATCAAATTGGGGTTGTTCCATGGGAGGCTGGGTTTAAGGTACATACTGCGTGGGATTTAGGCATGAGTGATTCCACTGCGATAATATTTTTTCAGACAATAGGTCAGACCGTAAGAATAATAGATTATATAGAGAAGAGCAGTGAAGGCCTTGATTTTTATTGTAAGTATGTGTTATCAAAGCCATATACATACGGAAAGCACATTGCTCCACATGATATAGCTGTTAGAGAGTGGGGTTCGGGTATGTCAAGAATAGAGAAGGCAAAGAACCTAGGTTTAAACTTTATACTTGCTCCTGATGTTTCCATACGTGATGGAATAGAGTCGGTTAGGTCGGCCCTGAGTAAAATATGGGTAGATGATCAAAGGTGTGCGCGGCTAATTAAGTGTCTTGAGAATTATCGTTATGAATGGAACGCCACTAAGTACGATTATAAACAAGTTCCTTTACATGATCAGTACAGTCACGGTTCAGATTGTTTACGTTACATGTGCATCAGTCTTCCTAAGACTCGTGATGGATTGTCCGCTGAGGACCTGGAAAAGATACGACATGAAGCGATGTACGGCGATGAGTCGGGACTACCGCATATGTTTAGGACTAACAAACATTAAGGATGAAGATGAAAAACGAGGAATGGGTTCTTGACCTTCGGGGTGATAAAGACAAAGAAGAAGAGAGTGAGCAGGCGCCTAAAAATACTGAGTGGGTTGCTGAACTGATAGATGAGAATGGCGAAGTTATGAAGCCTGTGTGTGAAAAATGCTCTTCAAGTGAAGCCCTTATTCATATGTGTGGTGAGGAAGGGATGAAGTCGTACTGCCAAACGTGTTTATATGGACCAAGTAAGGACGATAGATCTACATGGTCATCAAATTTAAAGTTTATTGAGCCTAAGAAATCCCCCAGTATGGCGATAAATCCTCGTATTGATGAAGATGACTGGAACACTCATCCACTGGGGATGTGCGACGAAAATAAGGATAAATAATGATTAAAGAAGCAACTGAGGCGGCGGGTCAGTTGAAAAAAGTTTTTAGTGGAACTGTAGATATAGGAAATATGTCTGCTGACACTATAGGTAAGTATGTTGAGTACTTAAAGATGAAACTAATGTTTAATGCGGGACTCTCGCTTATTTCGACAGTGCTATTTTTTGCAACGGTTATCACAATTGTGGTTTTGGTTAGAAGAAGGGTCAATAAAACGGAGCCTAAAAATGGTGGGTAGATATTTGATGCTACTAATCACGGCCCTGGTTTTTCCTGGCTTTGGTGGAATGTATTCATTTGGATTTGGGGCCACGTTCAATATTGGAACTTTTTTTGTGCATATAAGTTACGCATTGTTTCCAAGTATGCTTTTAGCTCTCCCAATAACTATCGGCATATATTTATTGGGAGAGCTGGCCATGGACGATTGGGAGTCTGTAGGTATTGAGGATTTTGTTTGTAATTTTTGTGGTCTAAAAAGGAGTAATAATGAATAGACGTACGCTATTACTGGTATCAGTAAGTATTTTCAGTGTTGTTTTTATGGGTTCTTGTACTAAGAGGGTGTTCGATGCATCGGTATCTCCCATACTATCTGTTGCGAAGACGCTACAAAATTGTATTAAAAGTATCTTTCGAACTGACACCTGCACAGTTCACTCCAACACAGAAGAAGTTAAGGCTCCTGA
>Ga0209977_10000058_pt1 | contig 38964 bp, 55 predicted proteins | sample SumtaG_2_FD_183113 | JGI IMG/M metagenome (GOLD analysis project Ga0209977, IMG submission 183113) | Deep subsurface microbial communities from Indian Ocean to uncover new lineages of life (NeLLi) - Sumatra_00607 metaG (SPAdes) (version 2) | ecosystem: Environmental > Aquatic > Marine > Oceanic...
GGTCATAGCTTGCGAAAAGGGGCTGCTTAAACTTTTTTTTAAATCGATTATACATACATCCAAAATCTGCTATGAAGTTTATGGTTAAAGAATTGGTCCAATGACATCTAATGTCACCGGGTCGGAAAGGAAAAAATGACAGCAAAAAAACAACAAACAAAAAAGTCGATTAAACAAAAACGAACGGGTCCTGCCAGGCAGGTTGCAGCCGGCCGGCGCATCGGATGTCCGGGGGTAGGTATGTTCAAAATGAAGGACCTGGCCCCGGCTGATTACAATCCGCGAGAGATAGAACCTGGGGCTTTGGAAGGGCTGGCGAATTCACTGGACAGATTCGGTTGTGTGGAACCGATCGTTATCAATACCAGGGGAGGAAAAAATGTTATTGTCGGGGGCAATCAGAGATTCAAAGCACTTCAAAATCTGGGGGTCATTGAGTGTTTGTGTGTGACCGTCGACTGCAGCAAGGCCGATGAAAAGCTGCTGAATTTGACCTTGAATAATCCGGAAATCCAGGGGATATTTGATAAAAATATTTTGGACTATATCGAAAAGCTGAGACTGGAAATGCCGGACGATACCGATTTTTTGAATCTGAGGATCGCTGAGCTGCAGATAGATTTGGGCCGGGGTAAAAAAGGTCTGATTCCCGATGATGATATCCCAAAGGTTCAAAAGAAGGCCAAGACCAAGCGAGGTGAGTTATGGCTACTCGGTAAACACCGTTTGTTGTGTGGGGACTGTACGAAGGAAGATGATGTCAGCCGGTTGATGAGCGGAAAAAAGTTGTCACTGTTTGCGACCGACCCGCCGTATGGTGTCGGTGACAGAGGAGATGACCGGCCGCATCGAGGACGGGATTGGTCGGCAACGTATCATGATATCGATGTGGCCAAAGTAAGCGAATTTTATGAGAGGTTTTATTCTATCGGCTTAAGATACGCAAAAAAATATACGGCATTGTATTTATGGCATGCCAGCACCCAAAGGCGGGACATCGAAGATGTCTGTAAAAAACTCGGTATTTGGATCCACCAGCAAATTATCTGGGTTAAGCCCTGTGTCATGCAGAATTACTCTGTTTTTATGTGGCAGCACGAACCTTGCCTGTTGATGTGGGTAAAAGGAAATAAGCCGATCTGGCGGGCACATAAAATCGATGGCAAAACGATTGGAACTGTTTGGCCGGTAGGATTTATCAAGTCCGGAGATCCGACCAAGCCTGAATATTATACGGATGTATGGCAATTGGATTATGACGGCAAAAGAAGGCCGGCTGGCATCCAGCATCCGACCGTTAAGCCGGTCGAAATCTTTGGCATTCCTATGCGGGTCCACACCAGGACCGGGGACCTCTGCTATGAGCCGTTCTGTGGATCAGGCTCTCAAATTATAGCTGCCGAGAAACTGGACCGGGTATGTTTTGCTTTGGAAAAGGAGCCGGTCTTTGTGGATGTGGCGGTCGAACGCTGGGAGCGGTGGACCGGCAAAAAAGCAAAGTTGCAAGGAAAGTGAGTTGAGTTTTGGCTAAACTTTCGACCATAGAGATTGCGGCGAAACAAAGGCATTTGTTTTTGCTGGGGAAGGTCAAGGAAAACAAGCCACTATCCCGGGCGGAGCTGCTCGAGTTGAAAAGGTACGAACGGAAGGCGGCCGGCAAAGTACTTGCAAAGGCCAAGCTGCCTTCGGAGGCCCGGACGAAAAAGAAAAAACCGAAAGGAGCTCCGCCGGCGGGGCATAGAAAAAAAAAGGCAAAGAAAAAAGAAAAGACCAAAAAAAAGCGGGCTCCCAGGCCGCCTGTCGACGTGGCGGAAATCCGGAGACTGGGACTCGAATGTGAGAATCTGACCGAGGCGGATGCCGCAATCAAAATCCGCATATCTTTGGCTGAAATATTCAAGAAACATCCAAGGCTCAGAGAGGCCTGGGACCGCGGCCGGTTCCTGCGAAATCTCAGGGACCTGGCAAAGAACGGGGCAAGTGTTCCGGAAGCGGCCAAGAGATTAGGCTTTGCCAGCGCCCGGGGCCTGCAGGCGATGCTGGACGAAGATGTGGAAGTCGCAGACTTGTGGGATCAGACACAGCTCGGAATTATGCTCGAGATCAAACAGGCCATTATTGAGGCCGCCCGGGAAGGAAAGCCGGATGCGGTCCGGGCGGTGGAGAGTTTCCTGCAGGACGAAAAAACCAAGGGCGGGACCGATCTATCCCGGATATCGATTCTACAAATCACTGAGATAACGGGCAGGACCAGGGCCACAATTCATAACTGGTTTACCAAATACGGATTGCCGCGAAATGCAGACAAGACTTTTGACATCAGTATTTTCCTGGCGTGGTTCGAAGAATTTTTGCTGAAGGGGTTTGAAAAGGCGGAGGGACCGGAAATTCACCTGGACCCGCTTAAAGCGATGAAGGCCGAAAAGCTGAGGGTAGAGCTGGCCCGCCATCGAAATGAAGTACTCGATCGAAACGAGGTCATGATATCACTGGTGGCTTGGGCTCAGCATATCATTTCGTTTTGTGAACGCGGCAACGTTGAGCTATCGAGGCTTTGCGTTGGTCAGCCCCGCGAAAAGATTATCGAGATTCATAAGCGGTTTTTTCAGGATTTACACGCCTCGACTGCAAGGGTCCCAAAAGAGTTGCATTTGCCTGCCGATAAGGAAAAGGAACTGGTCGACTTTATGAATAGTTTGAAGCCAAAGAAAGGGGGGCCTGGCCATGGTACTTAATGGGATGGGGCCCCAGGGAGAAATGATGGATGTACAGGTCAGTCACGAAATCCCATCGTTGTCTGAATGGGCGGAGGACCGGTACATCTTGCCAAAGGAAACCGCCGAGCTGGCGGGTCCCTGGTCCAATGATTATGTCCCGTATCTCATGGCTCCGATGCGTTGGCTTTCGGATATGGCTACCCGGCAGGTGACATTGTGTGCCTGCAGCCAATCGGCAAAAACCGAACTGAGCAATATCTTGATCGGCCGGACCATCGATGTGAATCCCGCACCGCTTCTGATTGCCATGCCGCGAGAGGACGATGCAAATCGGAGAATTGCCACGCGCTTGCGGCCGATGTTCAAATCGACCCCGTCCCTGTTAACTCACCTGGGCGGCAAGCTCGATAATCTGAACATCGGCAAGGAAACAGTTCTCGACAATATGATTTTGTATATCGCCTGGGCCAACAGCCCGGCCGCCCTGTCTGACAATCCGGTTTGTATCGTGATCCTTGATGAGGCGGCCAAGTTTCCGCAGTCCACCGGGAAGGAAGCCGACCCGTATAGCCTGGCCAAGAAACGACAGCGGACCTTTCGCACCCGTTCGAAGCTGCTTATCATGTCATCGCCGGTGGGCCAGGGTGATATATTCGATGCGGAGTTTATGAAGGGTGATAAGAACGAATGGTTTGTGAGGTGTCCGTGCTGTGGCGTCTATCATATTATGAAACAGGTCAATTTGAAGTGCGATAAAACCAAGTCGGGGAATTGGCTCCATCCGGAAGTTTACCGGGCCGGGGGTCACGCGAGATACGTTTGCCCGGCGTGCAGCAATCCCTGGGACGAATATCAAAGGTGGGATGCGGTAAGCAGCGGCCTGTATGCTCCGTGGGGATGCAAGGTGAACCCGGCCGGTTTGATTGTCGGAAAAATACCGGTGACCAGCCATCACAGCTGCAGGGTCTCGGCGCTCATGCTGCATCCGGTTTTTCAAACGATGGATGATTTGGCCGGCGATTGGGCGAATGCGGTAATGGCCAAAAAGGTTGGCAATATTAAGCCCCTGCAGGATTACATCAATTCTCAATTGGCGGAGCCCTGGAGAGAAACCGAAAAGGTGACAAGCAAAATAGTTCTGCGTTCCCACATAGGAACGTATAGAAAAAGAACAGTGCCGGCCGGCGTTCAACTTTTGAGTTGCGGTATCGATATTCAAATCGACCACGTTTGGGTAAGCGTGGACGGCTGGGGATATCTGTCCGAGGTCTGGTCCATTTTTGAGGGCCGCCTGGAGACCGGCGATACGAAGGAGCTGGAAAATCTCGATGTTCTCAGAAGGTTTCTCAAAACGACCTGGGTATCAGCGGTCGATAAAGAGCTGAAGTTCTGGATTAACTTATCGGCAATCGATACCGGGTACCGGCCGGAAGTGGCGAAGGATTTTTGTGCCCAATGTAAGGAGCTCTATGTCATCCCGGTGCGTGGTGACCCCAGCGTCCGGACCCGGCCGTATCGGGCGGTCAAAATCGCCGGGGGCACGATGATCCGGTATGATCTGAACGTGAACGATTATAAAAACCGGCTGCATAGGCTGTTGTTCGAATCGGCCGTCCCGGGTCCTGGTTATTGGCATCTTCATGCCGATACGGATGATGAGGTATTAAGTCACTTGACCGCCGAGGAACAGCGCACTATTCGCCATCCACGAAGGCAACGGTACGATCTGGTCTGGGCTCTTAAAAAAGAACATCGGGCAAATCACGTCTGGGACTGCAAAGTGTATTCGTCTTTTGCCGCTGAGCAGCTCGGCGCTCATTCGTTGCCGGACCTGGAGGCGGTAAAACAGGAACCGCCAAAAAAAGAAAGGTCCCGGGGGTCTGGATGGCTGGATGATCTGCCGAAACTGTGACCGGAATAAAAATGGGGAAAAATCGGGCATATTTGCGCAGAAAGGTGAGAAAACTGGCAGGATTGAAAAACAGGGTGTTATTGGTGGCAGGTGGGCTGAAAAATCGACCCACGGGCACCCTGTGGAACCGAATCGGGCTAATATGGGGTTATTTTGAAAGGTGAGTGGAAATGACAAGTAAAAAGTCAAATATCAGGCCATGGCAGTTTATTAGGATTCACGGGTACAGGGCCATCGTTTTCAGTTGGGTGTATGATTTTTTTGTGGGTTGTCATGTGCTTAAATATCTATTTAGCCAATTGAACATTTCGTTTTTGATTGATCGGTTATCACAAGTTTTGCGATTGGGCCGGCTGGGTGTCTGGTCGGGCTTCATGTCAGAGGCCCGGGGCTTGAGCTGGGACCGGAAGTCACGCTATGGCAAAAAATAATGCTGGTAAGAAAATTTTGGATTTATGCGGGGGTACAGGGGCTTGGTCTGCTTGGTATGCAGCTGCGGGATATGATGTGCGGAATATCACTTTGCCCAATTATGACGTGCGGACTTACGAGCCACCGGATAATGTCTATGGTATTCTTGCAGCTCCACCCTGTACGGAATTCAGCTTGGCAAAAGGCAATAAGCCAAGAGACTTTGACGGGTCGATGGAAATAGTTAAGTCTTGTCTAAATATTATCTGGCAATGCCATCCGGCTTTTTGGTGTCTTGAGAATCCCAGAGGTTTCTTGAGGCAATTTTTAGGCAAGCCGCCCCTGACTATTTGGTACTGGCAATTCGGAGATAATCTTGGAAAGCCAACTGACTTGTGGGGTTATTATAATCCACCAAAAATAATATACACAGAGCCACCTGGTCTTTTCCAGGAATGGGAAAAAATCAATTCAATCAAAAGTGTCAAAAGTGTACAGAATTTATCAAGGGCGGAGGTAAGAGCAAAGACCCCACCCTGTTTTGCCAAAGCATTTTTTGAGGCCAATCCCTAATGACTAACGGTTTTTTGGATGATCTGCCAGACCTGAATCTGCCTGGCCGGCGAAGGAAAAAGAAACCCCCGGAACCGGCGGACCAGGTGGTGCGCTATATAAGATTGCGATGCCCGAACTCGGAATGTAGAAGTACTAATTGTCCGGTTTATAATAGCGACCATCTGCCAACCAGGTATCATAAGTGTGCTGATTGCGGGCTCAACTTCAAGAGTGTTGAGGAAAATTATTAACCGGAAGAAAAGATTTAAATCAGCTGGAAAATCGAAAACATCGTTTTTGAACCGTTAAGCAGGATTTCGGCCTAAAAAAATATTCAGCTCTTTGCTAATTATTAGCAACCACCCTCTTTTTTTGTCAGTGCTCATCTTGTAGTTTGTTATTTGATGATTCATTTATTTGCGTAATTGAAGAAAGGGGCTCGTCATGAAATGCAATCGTCCATACAGATAATTGAGGAAATTCAAAGTGATGCATCGGCCCTGCAGCGGAAATTATTAACCTTGCCAGGCGTGGGTGAAACCATCAGTGAAAAACAGCAGGATGCGATTGACCAGGCTCAAAAGGGTTTGCTTGGATGGCGGAGCTGGGAGCTTGGAGAATTGGGAAAGATATTTGCAGTGGTGAATTAATGGAAAAGGAAAAACTAAAAAAGCGGGCTCCCAGGCGTTATGTCAAACCGGTGATTATCAGGCAGACGAAGATGACCTTTCCCATGGATATCATCGCAAAGTTTAACGGCGGACGGTTCTGTGTTCAGTGTTCCGGCTGCCATGGATGTCGGTAATCGGAAGGATTAATCATAGCTGCTACGTTATCGGAACAACTGACAAGCGTGCAAGATATGATCGCGGCGATTGAAAGTGGCGCTCAGTCGGCATCGAATGAGGGCGGGTCCTTGACCCGGCCGTCTTTGGAAGTTCTTTATAAGCGAGAGGAATCTCTGCTAAGTAAGATCGACCAGCGTGCTCGAGGGGGCCACTTTGTAGTGGCGGAAACCTAATGAGAAAAAGTCGCAGACAATCAGATCCGGACAATCCGTTTCTCCGCCGCTTATCGATGCGGCTGGATGATGTCATCGGGGTATTGTCACCGAGGGCGGCCATGCTGAGGAGATCGTACCGGTTCGGCTATGAGATTCTCGACAAGCACCGGCTCCAGAAGAAACGCACGGACATGGGCGGTACCGGTGACTGGCATTTGACCCAGGAAAAACTTGACGAGTTGCGGGAAATCTGCCGGGATTTGGGCAGAAACAATCCGCTGGTCAAAGGGATATTCCGCAAGCTGGCCACCAGTGTTGTCGGGACCCAAACGAAAATCCAGGCTAAGACTGAAGATGAAGGTTGGAACACGGAAGCCGAGGAGCTCTGGAAGGAAGAAATGGTTAATAGGCCATGTGATGTCACCGGGCGATTCAATATTCACGCGTATCTCAAAAAAATGTATTTCACTTATTGCCGGGACGGGGACATGTTTACGGTCTTTGCCGATGAAGGCATCCAGGCCATCGAAGGGGACCAGGTTGGCACGCCCTATGGCAGTGTTAAAGCTAACCATTTCGACGTGGTGAACGGCATCGCGGTAAGCAAAAAATCGAAAAAGATTCTCGGTTATTATATCGGCCAGCCGAATAAGTGGGGCTATATAGCAAATGAAACCACGCAGAAATACAATGCCGTCGATGTCCACCATACTTTTAACTCGGACCGGTTCAGCAGTTCCCGCGGCGAACCGGCCTTAATAAGTGCGGTCGATATCATCGATAAACTTTTCGGTTATATCGATGCCGAGCTGGTAGCTGCGAAAATCAACGCATGCTTTCCGATGATGGTCACGACCAAGGACTCGAGCAGTTTGCCGCCGCCATTTACCAAGGGCATTAGTTCGACCGGCAAAGATGATGCTGGTCGAACGCTCCAGAAGGTTGATCCCGGAATGATCTGGGAGGGACGGCCGGGTGAAAAGGCTGAAGCAATAGGTTCGCAACGGCCGGCCGCAACTTTCGATAATTTTATTTTGCGGGTCATGATGCTAATCGGTCAACCTGTAAATCTTCCGCTCATGTTGGTGACCGGGGATTTTTCGGGTGCGACTTATATGAACACCCGGGTGGCGTATGAGGAAGCACGGTATAACTGGCATGATGAGCAAGAGCTGGTTATCAAACCGTTTGTCAGACGGCTTTATCTTCTGAAAGTGCAGCAGTGGATTGCACGGAAGGATTTGAAAGCACGCGATGACTCAGGCCGGCATGAAATCTTATGCAAGCGCTGGCCATACGTGGACCCCTGGAAGGAATCAAAGGCAGATGAGCAGCAATTGAAAAACGGAGCTACGAATCGCACGATAATTAATGCCAGGCAAGGACAGGATTTCAAGGATGTCACCGACCAGCGGGCGAAGGAAGATGAGTATCTTGAGGAGCACGGCGTGGTCCTGGTCCCTGAAAAGAAACCAGTGCCGGCGGCTTGAGAGGTGAAGCTATACCCTATCCCAATGAACATTCAGCGGTCCTGCAGGACTCGAAGAAATACGAACCGGATAGTTTTCGGCGGACGAAAGGTGGAACGATCTATGGCAAAACCAAGGTGCCCAAGACGGTTGCAATTATATGGGCCAAGCTCAAAGGCAAGAGCAAACCCGCGGACCATATCTTCCCGGTAGCCTTGAGGTTCCCGACGAAAAACTGGACGGCCCAGAAGGCAAAAGCCTGGCTCAAGAAAAATAATGTTAGCTATCGGAAATTTGAGCCGGCAAAGGCAAAGGAGAAACAAGCCATGGCAGATAATAAAGCTCCAAGGAAAGCGTGTATCTTTAATGAAGATTCCGAAGTGTCTTTTGCGGATGAAGGAGGCGCCGGGAATAGTTTCATAATACTCGGGTATTCGGGAAAGATCATAAAAAATCACTGGTACTGGGGTGCCCTGGCCATTGATTTGAAGGGGCTCAAATTTTACAAGAAACGTTTGGCGGTGCTCGAATCACATTCTAAATTTAACCGAATCGGCTTTACGACCAAACAGGATATAAACGGCTCCGTCAGGTTCGAAGGTGAATTCCTGGACAATGAAAACGCTCAGCAAATGAGGAAAGATATCAAGGCGGGTTTTCCGATGGAAGCCAGCTTGTTTTGCCCGCCGTCGATAATCGAACGGGTCATGGAAGGTTCGAGTGTCAAGGTGAACGGCCACGTGATGAAGGGGCCGGGTGCGGTTTTCCGCGAGGCCGTCATTAAAGAAATTAGCATGTGTGTTTTTGGTTTGGATGCCAATACGAAATCGTCAGCGAATGCTGCTGATGAAAAACAAGAAATTGAGTTTAGTCTAATGGAGAACCATATTATGGCAACCGAAAAACAAATCGAAAGTGTCGAACAATTTGCCGCCCTGTATCCGGAGCTGCATTCGGAAGTTTTTGCGGCCGGCACAACCGAAGGAGTCGCGGAGGGGATTACCGAAGGCAAGAATGCTGAGCGGGCTTTGTTTGCCGAGCTCAAGGAGTCCTGTGGCGATGACCATGAGCTGCTGGCCCTGTGTTTCAGCGAAGGTAAAACGGCAACCGAAGCCGTGAAACTTCACGCTGATAAGCTCGGGCAGGAAAATATCAAGCTGGCCGAACAGGTCAAGGAGCTCAAGAAGGACAAGCCTGCAGTTGACCCGGCCCAGGCAGAGTTTTCCGATAAGGCTACAGCGCCCGGCGAACAAACCGAATCGGGCGATGCTGATGAGGAGACCATGAAAAAGGCTTTTGCCGCTTTGTCGGCAGATGAGCGGGCCGAATACGGAGATGTCGAGGCGTATATTGCGTTCCAGCAAGCCAATGCGAATGGTCAGGTTCGAGGTCGGGTTCAAATGGCCGGCTCAACTAACAATTAACCGCGGCCGGGTGATGTCGATTTTTATGCGTAATCAAAAACAATGTAATTAACAATTGAATCGACGAGGTAATCAAATGACGAAAAAAAAGGAAGCCGGCACAAAAGATGCCGGCAAAACTGATGATGCCGCCCTGGTCCACGAACCGGAAGATCAGGTCGATCCTGAGATTGGCCGGGGCAAATTTAATGATCAGGTCGAACCTGAGACTGATCAGGGTGCGGCCACGGCGGAAATTGAAACGGTGGAGGAGCTGGAGATTGTTTATCCGAAGCTGGTTTCGGCGGTCAGGGATGAAGTGATTAGGCAAATTAGCAATTGTTCGCTCGATCAGGTCAAAAAGAATATGCCCGAATTCTATGAGAGGCTGGTCATGGATGTTCAAAACAAGAGCGGGCTAAAACTGAACGTGCCGGGCTTTTTGCTCGAGTCTGATGATCCGTTTGCCGAGGGTACGTTGCGGACTTATCAGAAACTCAAAGGGATCGGTGGATTGCGCTTGCCGCATGTTCTGCCCTACAAGGACAAAAAGACGAGAGCGGCCCTGGAAAACTACGCCCTGCGTGCGGCCGGCGGCGGCGATAAGGTCAGGGCGGACGCGGCCCGCCGGGCAATGGAAAAGATAAAGTAAATCTTGAATCCCGGAAACGGTGTCGAGGTTTGAAACAAGAAAGCGAAATAATGTTTTGTAGGAGATAGTCAAATGGCTACTTTATTGGTGGACAGTCCGTTGACCATAGTGACGGGCGATTTTAATTCGATTGGTATTATCGCCAACGATATCGTATTCGAAGGTGCGATGGTCGGCGATAATGCTTCCGGTTACGGCCGGCCCCTGGTGGCGGGTGACGTGTTCCTGGGGCATTCACTTTTGAATGTCGATAACGAAGATGGCCTGGCCGGGGCCAAAGAAATCCGTTTGAGAACGGGAAGGTATCGTGGGATCGTTACGATTGCCGGCTTGCTGATCACGGATGTCTTAAAAGAAGTCTATGCCAGCGATGATGCAACGTACTCGTTATCATCGACCGGCAATAGTCGCGTTGGTGTGGTCATCCGTTATGACTCGGCGAACCGGGCCGTGGTGGAGTTCCAAACAAACGAACCGTATGCTGAGAGCCTTGACGGCGAAATCACCTATGCCGATATCGAACCGGGCTGTTCATACCAGGGCTTGTACGAACAGACCGAAGCGCAGAATTATCCCATCGGGGCCAGAAGGGAAACTCGTCAGGACGGTAGTATGTTTTATTACTCTAGGGCAAGGAATATCATTTCCACTACCAAATTTGGCCTGAAATTTTATGGCCGTATTGGTGATGGAATAGCGACGAACTTGTACCAGAGCCAAAACGCCGGCGATAAGACCCTTACGATTGTAGGCGCCGGGTTTAGTGCCAATGATTTCCGTGGTGGTTATGTCATAATTCACGGCGCCGCGGGCCAGCAGTTCCGGCGTATCTTGAGCAGTACTGCTACTAATGGCGGAAATGTCACGCTAACTTTGGATCATGGACTTGAAGTGGATGTCACCAATGCCGACTACACGGAAGTCCTTCAAAATCCGTACGGCAATTTGCGGTTAATGGCCGGGCCAAGTGGCGGAATGGCAGGGAATCCATTCACGTCAGTTGCCGGGATGCCGAATGTTATGACGACCCAAAACAATCGGCATCTTTGGATTAAGACCTGGGGCCCGATGTGGACCAATCCGCACGGCGATAGTTTGCAAAATGCCGGCATAACCGGCGGCGAACGTAAATTGGTCTTTGATGCTGAAGGCTCGATTTGCATCGAAGATGATGTGGCCCATGGTCCGGGTGTGGACGGCGATGAGCATCAGCTTGCCGGGCATATCATTGACCGAAGTGCCAGTGGGGTTTCCGGGCCACCCCTGATCCAGCTTACGATTAATCGGTAAGCAGACCAATTGTCAGTGAGAAAATTATAGAGCGGGTTCTCCTTTCAGCCGGCCAGCTGGAAGGTGTAAAAACGAAGACGGCAGATAGGAGCCTATCCGAATATCTGCCGTTTTTTTTTTCCCGGCAAAAGTCAATAGTGTTTTTTTAGGAGATTAATTATGGGAGCTGCAATGTTAGGCAGTCGAGGGATAATCGGCAGATTTTTTGCTGCCCTCCAGCAGTACACAGGTCAGTCGTGGATCGACTTAGTGTCGGTTCTTTTCGATTCAGACCAGGCATCCGAAACCTACAAATGGCTGGGACAATCACCGGTCCTGCGTGAATGGATCGGCGGCCGGCATGCGAAGGGTTTCCGCGAAAACGGAATCACTATCGTCAACAAGAAATTCGAGGCCACTTTGGATGTTCCTATCGATTGGTTAAGGCGAGACAAAACCGGTCAGCTGAATATTCGAATTAACGAGATGGCTCAAAGGGCGGTCGGGCATTATGGCAGTCTGCTCAGCACCCTCATTCAAAACGGCACCGGGGGTAGCAGCGGGCTTTGTTATGATGACCAGTATTTCTTTGATGATGATCACGAGGAAGGGCTTAGCGGCGCTCAAAAGAACCTGCTGACCGCATCGGAAGTTGCCGGGCTGAGTGTTGTGACCCCTGCACGGCCAACCATCACGGAGGCCATTGCGGCAATTCTCGGAGTGATCGCTTATATGCTGGGCTACAAGGATGACCAACATGAGCCGATGAATTCAGAGGCCAAGAAATTTATGGTTATGACCAGCATAACGCTTTGGCCTTATCTGGTCCATGCCGTCCTGGGCGAACCATCCGACGAATCCAATGTCCTGAAGGAGCTCAAGAAACAAGGCTTTGAGGTTAGCGTTATCGGTAACCCGCGTTTGACTTATACGACGCAGTTCGCTTGTTTCCGAACGGATGCCCCGGCCAAATCAATGATCCGCCAAGAGGAAGAAAAGCTGTCAGTGGATTCGAAGGCTGAAGGCAGCGACTACGCATTTGACAATGATCAGTATCAGTACGGGCTCAAGGCCAGCCGCAATGTCGGTTACGGGTACTGGCAGTACGCTGCACACGCGACGTTCTCTTGATAGATTTTACCTTTTCCTTGTGAGATTTGACCTGGACCTGGGCATGGCCGTGCCCGGGCCGGGCTATGCTCACTTGTCACCTGTTACTTTTCAGGGAGTTGCTATGGCGTTATCAGATCCGGACCGGGAATATATCCGCGAGGTCGCGATCAATTGTGCCAGTGAAGTCAGCCAAAGGGTCATCGAAAACATGCTCAAATGGCACACCGAGGCATGCCCGCATGGCAAGTCTATACAGGCTTCGAAGTGGGGTTTGATTGGGTGGTGTATTGGCTCGGGCGTAAGCGGTGGCGGCGTAGCTGCCGTGTTAATAAGAATCTTTGCAGGGTAATCCGATGGCGGTAAAAAACTTCGACGAAATTCTGATTGAAAACGCCCCGCTTCTTTTGGATATCTTTGGAGAGGCGGGTGTTTATCGTCCGGGCGTTCTGGACCGGGCGATCCGGGGGATCATCCGGCACGTCCAGGATGATGCCACGGTTTCGCCGGTGGTCCGGCACCGCAGTCCGTTGATTAATCTCAAGGTTGCCAATGATTCTGTAACCGGAATATCGGCCGGTGAATTTGAGCAGGGCCAGGTGGTCAGCATCCCGCCGCGTAAGGGCGCCGACGCCAGGGAGTTTCAAATGGCCAGGATCGTCAGTCAGGATGCGGGGTTCATTGTTTACGAGGTGCATTGATGCTGGATGTCAGAGTAAAAATTGACGAGCGAAGTCTTAAAGAGGCGGACCGTATTTTGCGAGCAATCCCGAGGGCGATGCCCCGGGTGATGCGCCGGGCGATCAAGCGGACGGTTGATAAGGCGGTAACGGATTTTAAGGAGAGGATTGCCCGGGTAGTCAATATGAAAAAGGGGGACATCGGCCGGGCTCTTAAGAAAAGATGGTCCTCAGACTATGGGTCCATTTCGGCGAAGTATACCCGAACCGGGCTGCTGGAATTTAAGGGGACCACCCAGGGTGCCCGCGGTGTTAGATATCGCATTGTCAAAGGCGGGAAACGAGGGCTGATCGAACATGGTTTTATCGCCCGGATGCAAAGCGGCCACCGGGGCGTATTCAAAAGAGAACGGGAAATCAGATTACCGATTCAAGAAAAACGGGGTCCGTCCGTTTGGCAGATAATCACCGGAACGGCCGGCCTGTTACGGGCGGCCATCGACAAGGCGGGTAATCTGTTGGGAAAATTTATCGATGATCAGATCGGTGTGGAGTTCAGACGGTGGAAAAAATAGTCGAACAAATTTCAGATTGGATCGCGGAGGAGATTGACGGTCTGAAGGAACCGGTTGGCTGGGCGGGTGGAATATTGACGCTGCGGGTGGTCCGTCCGAAAATTGTCGATTGGCAGGTCAGTGACTTCAAACACGGCGATGTTATCATTGAGTTCGGAAATCGCGAGCCGTATGACATTACGACATCGTCACGCTTGTGGCTGGGCGAATGGAAGCTCTACGGAATTATCACGACGGTGCCGGATAATAAAAATGCAGATGATTTGCTGGACCTCATGTCTGAGCTGATTCAAAGTAAGCTTTTAAGCGGTAACAGGCATGGCCGGGCCTGCGGAGGCCTGGCCCTGAATATCAGTTGCCCCGATATCAGTTACGGCAGCATGGCGGGCGGCGTGGTGACTGAGATGACTGTTAATGTCAGGTTTTAAGAAAGTGTAAAATTATTCTTTTAGAAGGAGAATTAAAATGACAGCAACCAACGCAAGAGTAGCGCTCGGGACGGTGTTGACTTTCAATGACAATACTATCGGTGAAATACAGAATCTCAGCGGCACCCGGTCCCGTCGAATCATCGATATTCTGAGCTGCGATTCTACCAACCAAGCGATCGAAAAGATTGCCGGGGCTTTGAATGAAGGTGAGGTAACGTTTCATTGTATTTATGACCCCACCGATGGAGGTGTGTACAATGATCTGAATACGGACTTCCAGGCTGTTCCGCCAGTGAAAGCCACCTGTTTGATTACCTATCCCACTGCCGGCACCCATTCCTGCGACGGGATTATCTCGTCGCTGAGCATACCCTCATTCAGCGAAGCGGATGGTGAAATCTCGGTTGATGTCACCATCGCCTTTAGCGGAAAGGCAATTTTCACCGATATCCCAGGAGCTTAAGGAGTCGAATCATGTTAAGACCAGGCGATAAGATTGAGTACCTGGCCGATGTGAGTAGTCCACCCAATCAGAAGGGAATCAGGGGCCAGACGAAAATCATCGACCGGGAAATACCGATGTGGACCGCAAGGTTTCTTTTACGCGGCGGCCTGATCAGGCTGTTTGATCCGGCTTCACCGCTGCAGCTCGAAGAGGAAGAAACCAAGAAGGGTCCGGATGGTCCGGCAGAGGCAGCCGGGCCGGCAAGCACTAAAGTAAAAAAAGAAAGGAGAACCACCAATGGCCAACGAACCAGTAGCAGAGGAACCGGCGAAAGTCACGTCGAAGCAAATCAAATCCGCGATCATGGAATTAAAAGTCCCAAAAGAAGAGGTCCAGATCGCGGGGGTTAAGGCTTGGGTCCATGGTCTGACCTCTTATCAGCTGGAGGACTGGCGCCAGTTGAAAAACAATCCGGAGGGCCTTGATGCCAATCTAACGACGGCCAAGCTCATTCAGCTTGCGTTGCGTGATGAGTCCGGCGCCCCGGTGTTCAAGGAAAAAGAGCTTGCCATAATAGCGGGCCGGCCGGCACTGGATATCGAGCCTTTGTCGAGGGTGATTTTGAAACTCAGCGGGTTCGGACCAGAGGCTGAGGCGGCCGTACTAAAAAACTTATTGAAGACACTTGGAGACGTTGGCTTGTCAGAACAGCCCGCGAGTACAAGTGTTCAGTAAATGAGTTTCTTAGCCGGCATACGGGCTGGGAGGTAATGGAGCTTTACGTTGCCGAAAAATACTGGCCGACTGGAGAGCCGGCTGATTCGTTGCGTGCCTTGTTAATGGGCTCGGTGCTTGCAGCCAGCCAGGGCAATAAAGAGGCTGCCAGGTATGCTGTAAAGATATGGCGGAAATTGCGCGGCGAAGCCAATCCCGCCCTGGCAGATAAAAAAGGAATGAGTCCAGAGGAAATAAAGAAGGCGATGGACGGGCTCACATAATATTTTTTTTGGAGATTTTCTAATGGCGTCAACAAATTTAACGGGACGGACAGGTGTAGTCATCGATTTGAAAAATGTCGAGAACCTGGCAACGAAACTGAAGGAGGTCCTTGATGAGCTGAACATCAGCACCAGCATCAAGTGGTCGTTTGGGGACCAGGCCAAGCAGTGCAATGTCCTCTTGCACGAGAAGCTCACTATTACTCAGGCTCAAGGTCAGACTTTGAACCTGTTTGACACCGCGGGTTCGGCCCTGCAGGATGCGTTCGGCAATGACTTGACGATGGAGGCCATCAAGTTCTTATATGTCCAGAACCGGTCTGAAGATCTTTATGTGGAAATCTTTGGCGGCGGGTCCGATGATTTACTTCTCATGGTCCCTGATGGAGCTGAGAATGTCGATAAGCTGAAGATTAAACCTGAAGGATTTTTCATGTGGGCTGATCCGTCGATAGCCGGAATAGTCACGACAACCAAAAAGAATCTGAAGTTTCTTGTGGCTTCTGGTAGCGGCGAGGCAATCATCGACGTGGTGGCCATGGGGCTCGATTAGCCTGGCGGGCGGTAAAGGGTGCGGCATCGAGAAACTATCGCCCCTGTGGGCGGACAGCGGCTTTGGCGGGCTCGTCAGGGCCTGGTTCGTCTTTTTTGATCATCAGGTGAGAAATGGCTAAGGATTTGAAACGCAGGATCGTGGCGGAGTTCTCCGCGAAGAACAGGGCCAAGGGTGTCATGTCCGGGTTTCGCCGTGATATGGATTCGACCGGACGGGCGTTGAGACGTATGGCGATGGGTGCCCTGGCCGTGGCCGGCATCGGCGGTCTGGGCTATATGCTCAAGAAGCAGATGGAGGTCATCGATGCGACTGCGAAACTTTCGGATCGACTTGGCATAACAACAGAAAAACTCATAGGGCTGCAGCATGCCGCGGCGATAACTGGTACGGATGCTGAAACACTGAATAAATCGCTTGAGATATTTACCAGGCGGTTAGGTGAAATGACACAGGGTTCGGGGGAAGCCAAGCGCGGTTTGGATATGCTTGGACTGACAGCGGAGCAACTTATACACGTAAGTCCGGCAGAGGCTTTCGGCATGGCTGCGGATAAAATTAAACTACTTGGAACCCAGGCCGAAAAGACGGCCGCCGCATATTTTCTTTTTGGCCGGGCCGGTTCTAAGATGCTCAATATGCTTGAAGTGGGAAGTGAAGGTCTTAGAGAGTTTCAAAAAGAAGTTGAGAAATTAGGTTTGTCATTTTCACGAATCGATGCTGCACAGGTAGAGGCGGCCAACGATGCCCTGACCAGGGCCCGGGCCGTCCTGGCCGGATTATTCAGGCAGGCTACTATTGAGCTGGCACCGTATATCGAAGTTTTGGCGGACAAGTTTGTGGACGTCTCAACTGCAGGCGAGGGCATGGGGGCAAATGTGACCAAGGTCTTTGAGCTTATGTCCCTGGGGGCTGTGTCTTTTGGTGAAACGATTCAGATGCTTGGGGTCCGGCATAAGCAGCTGAATGCCATCGCCATGGAAGGGCTGTCAAAATATTTTGAACTTTTAGAAAAGATGGATTTCATACCCGCTTTGAAGGGGATGGAGTATTTATTCAAACGACAATATGGCGTGGGCTTTGGTGAGTTTGCAGCTGCGTTGCGTGAAAGCGCAAAGGACTGGAAGGAAGAACTGGCAGATCTCGAAAAGGAAACCAAGCAAAGAAGCACGGCTATTGAAAAGTTTTTTAATGATCTGCGCACAAAAGCTGCCGGCCGGCGGACGGAGTTAGAGGAAAGGGCGAAAAAGCGGGCGGTTGCAGGTCCGGTTGACCCCACGGACGATACCAAGGAAATCGAATCTGCTGAGATCAAGAAGATGAAGGCACTTGAGAAAAGGGTTGATGAAGAAATCAAGATGTTGGGCAGGCTTAATGAGCCACGGCAGCATGCGAAGATGCTCATTGATTATGAGGCGGCCGCGATGGAGGAATTTGCCGGCAATACCCAAAAGGCCGCGGCGGCCGTCGATGTTTTTCGAGATAAGCTTGGGGAGCTCGAAGAGGCACAAAAATGGGCGGAGGTGGCGAAAACAATGGAGCGATCTTTTGCGGGTGCCCTGGAGCGGCTCAGCCAGGACTGGAAGAATTACGGCGAAGTTGCCAAGGGGGTTTTGCGTGAAATTCTCTTGGAAATGATGAGAATAATGATGTGGCGGCCTGCAGCTAAAGCGCTTGCCGACTGGTTTCAGCCCGCATTGTCCGCGCTTGCGGGTGGCATCGGTGGATTGTTTGGAGGTGGAATGCCAACTGTGGGTGCTGTGACACCTCAAGCGGGTGCGACTTTAGCTAAGTATCAACATGGTGGTATTGCTACAAGCCCGCACCTGGCAATGGTAGGTGACGTGCCGGAAGCTTTCGTCCCGCTAAGCGGAGGTCGCATACCCGTTGAGATGAGAGGTGGAAGAGGAGCGGGAAGTTTCGATGTGCACATTCATAATGAAGGTCAGGAGAAATTAGAAATCAGCCGGGCAGAACTATACTGGGCCGGTGACCAGCGGGTTGTTGATATTTTTATAGCAAAAGCACAAACAGACGGAGGTCTTCGAAGGGCAATTAAAGGAGCGGCGAAATAACCAATGGAAACATTCCCGGACATAGAACGTAAACCGAATCTAACTTTCAGAGACGAGCCGTCTGATGACGCGGTCCTGATTGGCAAAACAGCGAGCGGTTATCCGGTGCTCAACAAAGTGGTTACCTTTGACGCGAGGACGTTTACCTTTGAAAAGCCCTGTGTTCCGAACGCGGACAAACTGTGGATAATGGAATTTTACGAGGATAACAAGGAAGTACCTTTTTATTGGCTCAACAAACAAGACAAGGTGACTTACGAAGTCATTTTTATCAGTAAGCCCAGCTGTAGGCTTGAAGGCCGCGGGGACCTTTGGAGAATGGGATTTAATTTTCGACAGAGTTCACCATAAAGTAAAAGGAGAAACAAAAATGAACACCGAAAAAGCAAATGCAAACAGTAGATGTAGTGCTGCCCTGGTACGTAAATCAGACATGACGGAAGGTGCAAAAGCTCATGGAAGATTTGTCGCCGAGTGCTTTGACAAGGACGGCAATCTCAAATGGCGTGACACCATTGAGAACGTGGTCTGTACGATAGGCATGAACAAAGCATTAGACGAGTATCTTGCTGGAGCCGCCTATACAGTGACCGGGCCGTTTATGGGTCTGATTAGTTCGGTTGACTGGTCGGAAGTGGCAGCGGGTGATACAATGACTTCTCATGCTGGATGGAAAGAAGCCGGCGATACAAATGCTCCCACTTATACAGCACCGAGAAAAACCTGTGCCTGGGACGCAGCGGCGGCTGGTTCCAAAGCACTTTCAGCGGCACTTGCTTTCGTCTTCACCGGAGCGGGAACTGTGAAGGGTTGTTTCCTTGTATTTCATACCGGTGCTGTCAACACGATTGATAATACAAGTGGTACACTTTACTCGGCAGGATTGTTCACCGGCGGTGACAAGGTAGTGGCAAATACCGACACATTGAATGTCACTTATACTGCGAGCCTGTAATTCGTATAGAGGAAAATTATAATGGCTCGGGCATTAGACCATACACAATCTGAATACTTAATTAGAGAAGAGGCTCCCGTTACAGAGTATCCGTTTGTGATGGCTTGTAGGTTTCGCATCGAGGTAAATGTCACTTCTTCAACAAGCGGTATTATGGAGGTACGTGATAAGTCTGCAACTAAATATGTGCATTCCTTATGGTTTAGTACAACGGAAGATAAGTGTTATATCGAAACTCGTAACAATGCAAATAGAAATTATGCTAAATGTGCTCAAGTCATTGCAGATGTCACTTGGTATCACATCTGTGGATTATTTGTATCTGCAACTGATAGACGTATTTTGATAAACGCTGCAAACAAGAATACCAATTCAGGTAACTTAACGCTGGTTAATCTTGATAGATTTATTTTAGGCGCTTTTGGCCGTGATCCTGTAGAAGCCCATTTGACCGGACAGATAGCAGAGGCGGCCATCTGGGACCTGTGGTATTTGCCTGGAGCAACTGCAAGTGACCAAGCTGATTATTTTGAAGCGAATATTTTACCAGGTTTGGTAGCTGAAGAGCGGCCTTCAGTTTATCCTAATGGTCTTATCGCATATTGGGATTTGGTTAGTGATGATGATGATAAAAGAGGCGGGTATGATTTAACGCCTATTAACACACCGAGCTGGGCACAACATCCAGACGTCTTATGCTCGGTACCGGAAGAAACCACCCAAGCAGAGGATACACAGAGTTGTGCGGGTAATTTTCTTGCTGCTATTTCTGAGGACGCCGGTGCCACTGATACACAAAGCTGTATAGCCAATTTTAATACCGCTATCTCTGAGAGTGCGAGTGCCGAAGACGTGGTTAACGGTCTACGAGTATTAGTAGCGGGTCTGGCTGAAACAACGAACGCCGCTGATTTGGTAGATAGGTCGCTCTTACTACTGGCGAGCATAGCTGAAAACACAAATGTTTCAGAAGTACAAGATTCTTTGAGAGTTCTCGTAGCGAATCTAACCGAATCTGCAACTGCTTTTGATTTACAAAGCTGTGCTGGTATCTTTCCAGTCATCATTTCAGAGAGTGTCAATGCGGCTGATTTAGTTAACGGTATGAGGATTCTAACCGGTTCAATTATTGAAGCAGCGATCGCAACAGATGTAGGTTATATAATTTACATTGAAATTCCGCCGTTCATGCAACAGCATTTGATTGACCCTTACAGCGGGGGTGCATGGTTATGGTTAGTCCAGATCGCGATACCTGGACAGGCAACTGTAAGGATTGCACGCAATACTGAAGATGTACCTTACGACGGGAATGATTTTGACAAGTTCAATCTCCAGATAGGCGAACAAATCTTTAGTGGAGATGGCTCCATCCCGCGTGTGACAATGCGGGTGGCCCAGGATGTGAACCGTAAAATAGAGAATCTGGTTAATGAAACAGAAGGTGCACTCGGTGCGGCGGTTAGACTGATAAGGGTCAACGAAAAGTATCTCTCTTCAACTGTCAAAGCACTTGAGTTCGACTATGAAAATCTTGCATCGGAAAGTGACACCGAATGGGTAACATTTACACTCGGCGTCCCGAATCCACTTACACAACGGTTCCCGTTACAAATGTTTAGTTCAAGCATGTGTCCTGAAGCGACACCTTCATTGTTCGGAGGACCAAGATGTCAGTATGACAAAAGTGCACCAGAAGCGGACCAGGTATGCACGGGTACTTTCGAAGATTGTTACGGTAAAGGAAATGCCGTTCACTGGGGCGGTGAATTAGGGTTGGACCCATCGGTAGTGGAAAAGGTGTATTTATGATACTTGCACAATTCGAAGCAATATACGCATGGGTCATAACCACGGCTATTCCAGCGATGGCAGTTGCATACTGCCTGTCCTATCTCGGCGGCTTGTTACTTGGTGGGGACATAAAGGAAAGTCAGGATGAGCCGAGAGGTCAGTCCTTTGCATGGAACCCACATACGACCATGCAAGAGGGTATCGTGCGACCTCTGTGTTTTGGTCGTAATTTGCATTATGGCAATGTGGTTGCCGATTGGACTGACGTGGACCCGGTCAGTGGCAATGAGATTCTGTATAAAATATTAGACTATGGTGGCGGTCCGATACAAGGTGTGGAAGGAGGTGTGGTATCGGATGAAAATTATTGTCTTGATGGAACACCCACGTTCAATAAGCTGCTCGATAACTATATCGACAATTGGTGGCAAACAGCTGCGAACGTGAATGATGATGACAAGACAACGTATGTCGGTTTCAAAGGTGAGGAAGGTTACGGTCATACTATAAAAGGCAGATTCGAGGCAATCGTTGAGTTTGACAGTGTGACAATAGATAGGGTTGATTATCGCCGGTATTGGCGCATATTAGGTGACCAAACACACAGTGGTTATGAGAAAATCTATTTATATTACGAGGGTGCGTATCATCTCGTAGCCACCAAAAGTTTTACTACTGAAGGGTACAATACGGATACTGTCGTAGTGGAGGCTGGTGGACCCTGGGCCGGCGTGACCAAAGTTAAGATTGAAGTGGAACTATCCGGGTTATCTTTTTGGTTTCGTTCATGGAAAACACCCGCAATAATTGATTATAGACTGTACGAACTTCGCGCATGGAGTTTAGGGGATGTGCCTGTATATCTTAACGGGCAACCTGCACATAACTTTACGGAAGCTACCGTCCAAAGTCGTGTGGGTACACTTAACCAAACCTGCATGAAAGGTTTTGAGAAAAATAAACTTCAGAGCCGTCCCAGGACACTGATTGTCAATGGTGAACCTGTAAGATGGACCTCCCCGAATAATTTCTTTGATGACATAGAATATACATTGTCCTGGCCACGCGGTCTTTTTTATTATGACAAGGAAGGCAAAGTTCGGACACACGGTATTGGTGTAAAGGTAGAGGTAAGCGAACGCGATGCTGATAGTTGGACTGAGATTCTTAACACAACAGTGAGCGCTGCCCAGCTGCAACCACTTTATAAAGCCTATAGCGTCAACACTCAGCTGGCAGCACTTGCGGAACCGCTACTTGAGCACGGTAAACAATACGACCTACGCTACACCAAGACAACAGCAGACAAAGCTGCAACACGTTACGGCGATGAATTGAAGCTGCGTAGTTTGAGAGAAGTTGTTGACGAGGCTTTCACCCGTCCAGGCAGAGCTTTGCTGGGAGTAACGGTACATGCGACCGAGCGGTTGTCGGGTCACGTTGATGTCAAATGGATATCCGATGATAAACTTTGTAATGTATTTGAGGAAGGTGAGTGGGTGATAAAGTTTACTCGTAACAGGGCTTGGATTTATCTTGCGCAGCTCACACAACCTATTATCACCGGCGATGGTGACGGTGAACCCTTTGAAATAGAGAGATTCGAGGGACTCGATCCCTCCCGGGTCGATTTGGATTTTATCTACACCTGGGCCCAGTGGTGCGATGCTCAAGTGCCCAGTGGTGTTGGCGAAGAGACTGAAAACAGAATGCCCTGCGATATCATTTGTGATCAATTGACAAGCGTTTGGTCAATCACCTACGAGGTGGCACGTATAGGACGGATGACACCCTATTGGCGAGGTACTATCTTAACGGGATGGATTGACGAGGCAGTGCCGGAAGCCGAGACTTTTGACCTTGTAACGTTTGATAATATAATGCTCCGTTCCTGGAAGAGCAGCTATGCCCTACGGTGAAATGGCCGGTAATGCAGAGGTTTTCTATAAAGATGCCCTTCAAGGTTATGAACGCAAGAGCCGTCCTGCGTCAAACGAGAATGCCGGTTTGTATACCAGGGTAATCCAATTGGAAGCGGTCGGGGTTACAGGCGCTGCGTTGGCGGCCAGGGTCGGCAACTTCGCACTCAAGCGCAATGAACTGATAAAGAATATTAACTCCACGAGAATGTATAAAGCCGCTTTACGTTATAAATTGGGCAAGGTTGTAAGGTTGCAAGCAACTGTGCCGGGCTGGGGCCAGGCATTTAGGGTCGTGAAAAGTGAAACTAATGACACCGTAGAGTTTGATCGTGTCGTGACGGGTGTCGTGGAAGACGACATAATCTTTGTACGAAGCTATGATACCATAGAGAAAAAGGTAGTGGTGAAAAGCTACACCGTAGAATCAAGTGCAGGCAAGGTCATTACAATCAAGGAGACCTGGGATGCCGGGTGTACACCAGTTCTTAATGATAGCACAGCGATAGGCGTTGACGGGGACATTGTAAAACGGCGTATTGTCAAGATGGGACATTCACAACAGAATTACTTTGATGTTGAATTCGAGACCTATGACGGGACGTTGTATGGTAGTGATGATACAGATCCGGGATTAACTAACCCGGATTATCTATGGAGTCCGGCTGCGATACCAGCTCCAATAACACGTCATGAGGTTATGGGTTTAATAGCAGCAGTACCGCTGCCAAGTATAGATAGACCGACACTCTCTAATTGTAAATTTGTAGGCGATGACGTTGACACTGTTAGTTGGTCAAAACGTAATCCAGACGAGCCTATATTGTTTAGGTTGGCTGGTACTACCCATGAAATTGATCCAGACAGTACCACCTTGGAATTTATCTATTGGGACCCGGAAACGCCAACAGTATTTCTCGCAACTGCAGCGGGTGATACAGCTTTGGCAGCTGGTATGTATCTGGTATGTACTAACAAGGACGGTGTTGAGTGCCCTGTCGATATGGCACAAGGTGACACAATCAGCACAGCTCAAATTAAGGATGAGGCTGTTACAATCTTGACGGCAGCACAAGATGATACATGGTGGTATTTGGACCCCAGTCCTATGAGCCAGGCTGGCTTTGGTCTGTATCGCGTGGCAGTATGGACATCTGAATTTACTTCAACAGGATTCCCTTGTCAAATTGTTTTTGATACTTCTGTGGATGGTGTGAATTTGACTTCTGTTTCAAAATCAATGCACGCAATTTTTCGTGCCGTTGATGATTATGCTGATTTTTCGATTAGTGCAATTACGCTATCTGGTTCAAATACTGTAAAAATTACAACAACGGCTGCGCATGGTCTCAGTACAGATGATTTTGTATGGCTTTGGGATATTGGTGGAACTATCGAATTGAACGATGCTATTTGTAAAGTCACTTTGGTTAGCAGTACAGAATTTACTTTACAGCTTACTCGTAGTGATTGGTTCACAGCATATACGTCTGGTGGCACAGTGAGACAAGTTAATGTGTGGGGTTTACGATATGGGTATTTATATCCTGGGCACGATACGCCAGTTCACATTTCCTTATTTGATGAGTATCTGGAAGCGGGCAAGGGGTATCAATATATCGGAGCGGCACGTAATCGTAATACTTCAGAGTACGGATTCATCAACGAAGGCTCCACCATAATAGCATTGGAGATAAAAAAATAATGGCATACTATGCTGAGTTTGATATTGAAACCGGTCGAATTATTCGGCGTGGTAAATGTCAAGCTCAACGTGTGCCTACACCAAGGCGATCAAATGCTATTGCATTGATCCGTGCAGACCCAAGATATAACGCTGTAATTTGTGACAAAATAAATAAGAAAAAAAGGGCTGTTAATCCAAAACTTACCAGAAAATCGTTTGACAAATATAAAAAAAAACCTGTCAAGATACTGGAAGGAAAACGTCCCGCTCATATTACCAATGAGCAATGGCAAGCGGTGTTGAAGAGACTTGATAAATTGGAGAATAGATGATCGTTATAAGAATCTGCCTATCAAGAAAATAATAAAACCAAATAATAATAGCAGAAATCCCAGCAGAGTTCCTAATGAAGATTTTGCACAGAAACTGGCTATGCTGCATATAATAAGCATGAACCCGATAGCTTCAAACTTACCACCTTTCCGTGTTATTTCTGATGACATTTTTCAACCTCCTAAAAGTTATAATGGCCTTTGATTGATTCGGGTTTTGGTTCAACAGATATTTTTTCGTCTGAAGATCCGGAACATCCACTGAGCAGAACTAACAGCAATATCAACATCACAATTCTCATTATTTTTTTCATCGTCCTGTCCTTTCAAAAATCTGTTCGGTTTGTTTGTTCTATATCATTATGATTCATGGTAACATTTTTATGGAGGGTAGTCAAGAGAATACGGAAATTGGGCCTGGGACCGCCTAAATCACTACAGCGGGCGTTATTGGTGGCAGGTGGGGTGAAAAATCGACCCCTGGTCAATCTGGGGCCTTCTGGGGGTAAGCTGTGGGGTGTGGGACTTGGGGGCCGGGGAAAATATTTTGTTCGATCGGCGCTCACCATCGCCGATTTGGTCGGTTTTATGCACTTTAAGCAGATTTTTCCCAGAATTCCCTTGTTTGACGGGTTTGAATGGTGTAAGTTCGGTGTGCTTTGTTTGATTGAGTCTTTGTTGGTCCGGCCTTGGCCGGGCCTTATCGGGATTTGGATAGGAATCAGAATATGGCAATGACCCGCGTGCGAAAACTTCACCAGCAATTATGGGGCCGGGCGTGTTCTGCGAGTATTCTGCTCGAAGCGTGCGGGTCAACCGGCCCCTCACTTTTTTTAATCCCGGATGTTAGTGGTATCGAACATGGCTCAAATACGTGAATATTTAGAAGATTCTGTTAATGAATCGTAAGAAGGAAATATTGACATTTGAGTGGTTTGGGTTTAGGCTGGGCGGCCAACGTCCCATAATATATGTTACGTTGCCCCCCTTCGCCCATTTCCGCATCGAATGTCATTACCTGGTGACATAAATGGCGAAGATTGCTTACAAAAATTATCAACCCCAATCAGCGAACGCCCGGATATTGGGGTGTTCGAATTCAATCATCGAGGAGTTTCAAGCGGACAGTTTCGATGTCACTTTAAGGCAGCTGTACTATCAAATGATAGCTCGCGACTTGTTCCCTGATGAATGGAAGGACGATGAGGGCAACAAGAATAATCCGAAATCGTACAGCAAGTTTAAGGCGATTATTGGTAACGGCCGGCTGGGGGGCCTGGTCGACTGGGATAGTATTGTCGATCGAACCCGGAAGTTAAACAGGAATTCTCACTGGGAAACGCCGGCGGAGTTAATAAGGGCATGTGCCAAACAGTTCCGTCTCGACTCCAGAAAAGACCAGTATATTTACATCGAGGTGTGGGTGGAAAAAGAGGCCATGGGCGGTGTGCTTCAATCCGTTTGCCCCGGGCTGGACGTGCCTTACTTTGCCTGCAAGGGTTATGATAGTTTGAGCATGATATGGCGGGCGGCCATGAGGTTCAAGCAAGAGGAAGAATCCCGGGAGGTTGTTGTGCTGTACCTGGGGGACCATGACCCGAGCGGGATTGATATGGTAAGGGACATCCAGCACCGGCTCGACATGTTTGGCTGTGAGAGCACGGTGGTCCAGAAGATAGCTTTGAGCATGGAGCAAATCCGGGAACATCAGCCGCCGCCAAGTCCGGCCAAAATAACTGACAGCCGTTATGAAAGTTACCAGAGATTATATGGTGACCAGGCCTGGGAGCTGGATGCCCTGGACCCGCGGACGTTAGTTAAACTCATCACGGAAAAAGTCGCAGAGATTACCGACCAAGAAAAGCGGGATGTTATCCTGCAGGAACAAGAGGAATGTCGGGGCCGGCTCCGTAAAGTAGCAGAATCGTTATGAATGTAATCAGCGGTTATTTGAAAGGTACCCCGGTACCAGGGAGATTATGATGAAGGTAATTTATGAATCAGTCTGCAGTCACTGCCATAGCGTGCGAACGGGTAAAGTTGAGAAAGGTGCTGAACCGATTCGTTATTGTTGTGGTCGGGAGCTCAAGACAAAATCCCGACCTGCAAATTGAAAAGTGAAAGGCGGCAAGGTTGTGAATTCGAAGCGGCGGTCCAGGTTACAGGAAGGCATCGATATCCTTGGCGAGGTCATCGACGGGGAACAAGAGGCGTTTGATAATATGCCTGAAAATCTCCAGGCTGCCGAAAAAGGCCAGGCCGTTGAGGAAGGGCTTGATAATCTGAATGAGGCGAAAGATTTGTTGGAAGAAATTGTGACTTGAAAGGATAGATTATGACCAAGTTGGAAGTGCTCCAGAAATTAAGGGAGTGTGCTGAAGCTGTCAAGGAAGGAAACTTGCACGTCAATATCCCGGCTAATGAATGTCATTTGGAACCGGGGAGCTATTCTGGTGAGGACCTGGGGGCGGTGATATATTTCATTGCCGACATGCTCGAGTAAAAATGTTGGCTAACGCTCATCTTGATTCGCATCTTGAGGTCAGATTTCCGGCGATTTTTTGTTTGTGGGTTTGGGGCCGGCCGCGACGGTTCGCATCCCTAATGGAGTTGAGGGTGTGGGGGCGGTTATCGCCGGGATTGAAAATTGAAAAGCAAAAGCGGGGCTCGTCGGGGCGGTGCAAAGCATGGCCCCGCCCGGCAGGGCAAAGGCTCGGCGATGCTCGGCGTTGCTCGGCGATGCTCGGCGAAGCTCGGCGAAGCAAAGGCATGGCCCGGGGCCGCGGATATGGCGGGCCGGGCCGGGAGAATGTTAATGTGGGTAAACTGTGAAATATCTGTGAGTTTTCTATCGGGCACCGGGGGTCTGAGACCCCCGGGTGGGGGTCTGATTACCTCGGCACCGGGGGTCTGAGACCCCCCCCATAGATTAAAGTTAAAGAAAATTAAGAGAAAAGGAAAAAAGGCTCTTTTTTCGCCGTCGGGACTTGTGGATAACCGGGGCCTTTTTTTTGACCGTGGCACGGAGGCCTTGTTAGTTAATGGTCGAACAATACATAAAAGTTTATGAATGGATTTTGCGACATCCTGAACTCTCGCGTTTTGAGGCCTTGCTGGTCTGCGAAATTATGCGCTGGCCTGAAGGTTGTTACAAAAGTTCCCAGCGGCTTGCGGATTTGCTGGGAACTGATAAGCGCTATATTAATCGATGTCTTAAATCACTTCGGAAGCGCGGCTGGGTTACTATTCTTCCTGACAAAGAAAAACAGCTGCGGATCCTCTATGCCACTCCGAAGGAACCGCCGCTTGGTCCGCTGTTCGAATATACCCAGAAATCTGAAAGCTCCCAGGCGGAAAAACGAAAAAAAGCGGTCAAGGCTCTTATCAAACAAACGGCGGACGATATGTTTGCCGGCTAATAACTAAAAATGCTGTTCAATGAAAGGAGCGTGCAAAAATGAGTAGTCATCTTTTAAATCATGAAATGCCGATTGCCAAAATCGTCCCGAGTAAGGACAATGCCCGGCACATCGACACCAAGTCGGCCAGCTTTATTGAGCTGAAGGAAAGCATAAAGGCAAGCGGGGTACAGATTCCGATTCATGTCTGGCCTCAGCCAGGGCAAAAAAAGAAGGGACCTTACGAGATTTTTGAGATTCGTTGTGGTGAGCGGCGGTGGCTGGCCAGCAAACTTCTCAAACACCAAACAATCCCGGCTATCGTTCACCGGGGGATTGATTATCAGGTCGCTATGCTTTTGACCATTACCGAGAACAAGTTCCACGAGAAACTTTTGCCCCTCGAGGAAGTCGAGGAAATTTCCCGGTGCATGGAAAATCTCAAGGGCGATGCCAGGCTCATAGGTAGTTTGATTGGCCAAACCCCTCAGTGGGTAATGTTACGGGCGAACATTCACAGAAATCTCGTTCCGGGATGGCGCCGGTCGTTTTCTTTGTACGACTGGTCGGTAGGGCATCTCACTTTGATTGCCCGGCTGCCGGCCGATGCCCAGAAGGAATTGCTGAAAGGCATCCAAAAACGACCGTGGCAATGGGAGAACGTTTCGGTTAAGGACCTGGACCGCAGGCTCAGCGATTCGTTGATGCTTCTAAATAAGGCCAGCTGGAACCTGGATGATGCGCTGTTGTTACCGAAGGCCGGGGCCTGTACGGATTGCAAACATCGGAGCGGTGCCCAACCGTTGTTATGGTTCGGTGCTCTGGAAAACCAAATCGACACCAAGGACCGCTGCCTGGACCCGCTTTGCTGGAACAACAAAATGATGATTTACCTGCAGCAGCAGGCCAAGCATTTCAGTGAGAAATATTCAAACCTGACCTTTTGTTCCACCGAGCATCTATCGACGGAAGAAAAGGAAAACCTTACGAAGAAATTCGGCCGTGTGTATGATCCGGAGGATGTCAACAAATCGACCAAGGGCGCGAAGAATGCTATTCCGTCCCTGGTGGTAGGCGGCAAGGGTGCGGGGTCGATTGTTTTTGTCCGGGAGAAAAGTTTCGCCCGTCCTGGGGGCGGTGCCCCCAAGCAAAAAGGCAGGGCGACCCCGCTCAAGGAACGCCGGGAACAATTGAAGGGCAAGCGCTGGGCTCAGGTCCTGCTGCTGCTCGGTGAAAAGGTTGATGCGGCAAAGCTGGACTGCCTCACTTGCAAAGATAAGGTCACGGCGGTCATGGCCCTGGCTGCGATTTACGGAAATCAAACTGGTTTCTCTGTTATGGAAGGCAGAAAACTTTTTGCATCCCTGGTCAATCCGGTGCGGCCGTCTAAGGACGCATGCAAAAAGGTCCTGGAGCTGCTATGGGTTAGCGTCAAGCCGACGTTGAGAAATATGATAGCTTATGGCGGACCGGTGACACAAATCGGGGGGCATTATGTCGCGACGGCCCGGTGGTTAGCAAAACTGCTCGGGGTAGATATCGACAAGATGTTCACGGAAGTCTCGAAGTCAAAGGGTTTCGGCGTTCCGAAGTCATGGGCGGGTCTGAATGAGGACGGCTCTGTGAAGAAAAAGAAAGCCGCGAAAAAAGCTAAGCCGGCGAAGGCCGCCAGGAAACCGGTAAAAAGAGGAATGATTAAGACGGCCGCGGCCGGCAATAAATCGATGGCCGAACAGGTTTCTATCGAGGAAAAGAAGGCCGCCAAGAAAACGAAGGTGGTAAGGAAGTCAGACAATACGGTCAAGGTTGATTTTAGTCAGAAATCGAAAAAGAAATAACCAGGGGAGCTGTTATGGATATCACCTATTTCGGAACGAACGAAGGACCGGACCGGCAAGTGGTCAGCATCCGGCATGCCAACGGAAACGTGACGTTTCTTAAGCAGAGGATTGAGCTGCACAGCCCGACCGGATTCGGTTGGGGGTATGGTGGCAGCGGACCGGCGGACCTGGCCCTCAATATGCTGTTTGATTATTTGCTCCGCACCAAGACCAAAGGTGCCCGCCGCCTGGCCCTGGATTTACATCAGGCATTCAAGTGGGGTTTTATTGCAACGCAGACCAAGGACTTGAGCGTGTCCGGTGAACGAATCGGGGAATGGCTGAAGGGGGCACAAGTGCTGGGTAAGTTGACCGGTGCCGAAATGACCAAGGATCAAATCAAATCCCTAACCAAGGAATAAGTATGTTTGAAGAACTTGAAAAGTGGGTTAATGAGAACGTTAACTGTTGCGCTTGCGGTGACAAGCTGGGAACCGAGAATGCGAAAAGCGTCAACGTGGTTGAATTAAAGAAAGTGGCGACCTGGAAATTTCCCGTTTTCGGCAGTGTTGATGTCCCGGGTTTTGAACCCCGGGCGTTGGCAGTCATCTGTGACAAATGCCTGGCGAATAAAGTAAAGATTCGGCACTGCATCGAGTGGGAAGGGACACCCCGTCAAATAATATATCACGATGTCGATGGTCTTAAGGACTGCAATACCATGAGTCAAATAGATTATTATTTCGGCAGGTTATTCAGGCGGCAACAACTGTTGAGGAAAGCGGCTGGGAATGTAACGGTAAATTGAATCTGGTTTTGCTGAGAGCCAACGGCGGCTTTTTTGTGAATATCAAATTTTCGCTTGAACGTATCCGGGCCTGCCGGCTCGTAGCCGGCGGGTCCAGCCGCCGCCCGGGTATATGCACGGAAAAGAAATGAATTCTGAATTGGAAATTGAAGACGGTGGAGAGATGGGAGACAAGAAAGGCATAAGCAGAACGTCACGATATCAGGTACTCACTGCCGAACGGCGTAATCTTTGCCGGAAGGAACGGCTGTGGGGATACTTGGAAAGGAGCGAAATGAAAAATCCGGTATATTATCGACTATTTAAGAATGATTGTTTTGCCGGCTTCAAAAGGGAAGTCACCGAATACCTATCACCCGGTTCGACCCGGTGGCAGCTGGACCCGGTGCCGCATGATTCGGAGGAGACTCAAAAGCTGAGCCGGCCGGCAATGGGGACCGCAACTTTAGGCCGGCAAAAAATAGCCACGACCGAACAGATGCGGGTCACCAACCCCAAGTCTAAAGACCAGAGCTGTACGGGCTTGCCGGCTTCAGGTGATTGTCCACCAATGCCAAGGGTGAAATCCCCAAAAAATGAAGATGAATAAAAAGGCACGGATGCTGAAATGCGAATCGCACTAATCAAAATCGAACCGAGGATTTTCAACACGGCTTACATGCAGATTGCAAGATTTTATAAGCGCTCGGGTCATGTAGTCGAATTTTGGGACCCGAAAAAATACCCCCTGGCCTTTGGGCTGTTCGATAAGATATTCTGCAGCTGCCTTTTTACCTACACCGATAAATCGTATGTCCCCCTGGGCGTGACTTGTGGCGGCACCGGTTATGATGTTAAGTCCCGGCTGCCGAAGGAGATTGAAGATTGCGACCTGGACTACAGCCTCTATCATGATTGCCGCAAATCTTTTTTATGGTTCTCCAGGGGATGCTATCGGAAGTGTCCTTGGTGCGTGGTGCCTGAAAAGGAAGGTATGATCCACCCGGTTCCGATAAAGAACCTGAATCCGAAAGGTGAGTATATCGTTGTCTGTGATAATAGCTTTTTTGCCAATCCGGAATGGGAACAAGCGGCAATCTGTTTGCAGACCTTGAATCAGCCCCTGGACTTTCAGGGCATCGATGTCCGGACCATCACAAAAGCTCAGGCCCTGGTCCTGGCCCGGCTCCGACATCACAAGCGTATTAAGTTTGCCTGGGATGTCCCGTCCGACGAGGAAAAGGTCATGGCCGGCATCGGACGAATGCTCAAATATCTAAGGGCCTATCGGCTGATGTGCTATGTTCTCATTGGATTCGCATCGACCCGGCATGAAGATTTGCATCGAATAAAAACTTTGCGTGGGCTGGGCATCGATCCGTATGTCATGCCGTTCGACAAACAGGACCTGTATCAGCGGGCCTTGGCCCGGTATGTAAATAATAAGAAGATATTCAAAAAGGCAACGTGGCCGGACTATTGGGGGCGGGTCCTAAAGATGGAGAAAGCCGGCCGCGGCTGGAAAAGAAGGGCGAAATGATAATCAAAGCGATATCTGTCCATCAGCCCTGGGCTTCGATGATAGCCCAAGGCTCGAAGAATATTGAAACCCGAACATGGTACACGGATTACAGGGGGGATCTGCTTATCTGTTCGACCTTGTCTCCGGACCTGCCGGGTTTCAAGTGCGGGTTTGCCCTGTGCGTTGTTAATCTGAAAAATTGCAGGCCCATGGCCCTGCACGATGAAGCCGGGGCAAGATGTGAATTTTTTGAGTATCAGAAATTGTTCGCCTGGGTATTGACGGACTTGCGGGAAATCGTGGCGTTCCGGGTCCGGGGACATCAGCGGATTTTTGACGTTGAGGTGGAAGTCGAGGACTAAAATGAGTGATTTGAAAGAGTTTCGAAGGTTGGAAAGAAAAGCTGAAAAACGTTTTGCCTTAGAATTCTGGTTTCTCGTATTGGTTATGACAGTTTTGTTTTTTGTGATTTTTTTTATAGAAATCTTAAGGAGTGAGTAAATGGAATATTGTCAATGTGAAAGATGCGGGGTTCGGCTCCAGGTAGGTCCGGCCCCGGGCTCCGAGGCCAAGCTGCTGCGCCGCTCGAAGGTGCCGAAAGGATTTTGTGTCAATTGTGCGGCCCATAATTTCTTGAGGAATACCTACCCGCCGAATATACAGCTTGCCGAATCGGGACCGAAGATTTTGCTTTACCCGATTATTCAAGAAAAATTCGCTGATATTATGCGGACCGGCTTATCCGATGCCGCACCTGATGAGATCGACTGGCAGCGGATTGTCGATAACTGGGAGCTGCCGTTCTCGGAGGATGTAAAGCCCAGCGATATGAACCCCTGCAGCCAAGTGGAGCTCGACGAGGTGGCCGCCGGGACCCGGCCCGGGCCGGGTGCTTACAGACCAAGACCGTCCGTCTGTGAAATAGCCAAGATGAGAAATCATTGCACCTTTGACGAATTGAACAAAGTGGAGCGGGGCCTGGGGGATAGTCTTAAAAAAGCCGTCGAGTCCCTGGAGCATTTTGGCGATGCGGCCGGTCAAATAGCTGGAGAAATTGCCGATGCTGAAGAATAGGGTGTTATTGGTGGCAGCCGAGGTAGTTAATCGAACACGGGGCAAGCTGGGGCTCTGGATTCGGAGAATATGGGCTTGATTTGAGGGTTTGTGAAAATGACTGATTTTTGGAAGAAAGCCGGAAAAGTAGCTGGCATCGTTATAGGCGTTGCCGGTTTTGTTTTAACGGTGTTAAGTATTTTTCGTCTGCCAGGTGATATGAGTGTTCGTCATGGCCGGCCGGCACCGAAATCAAGGCCGGGTCATGCCGGCGGCGGCGGTGTTTGGTTTGTTGGCACCGGCCAAACGAAAAAGCCCGGGTCCTGGAGCTCGGGCCGGCATAAATAAAAATGGCAGCGCAGCTCTATAAATTCTGCTGGGGTAATAACTTGAAACGGCGGACCATGAAAGGCAGAACGTGCCGGGTGTTGGCCCGGGCCAGGAAAATGAACAGCTGTATGATTGAGTTTACTGATAGCGGTCAGCTGGAATGCGTTAGCCGTAATTCGTTAAGAAAGGTGAAAAAACATGGCTAAGAAAAAGACAGGCACAAAAGAATGGGCGGTCACCAACGTTAATATTCAGCTCGGGTGCGAGAACGGATGCCGGTATTGCTATGCCCGGTACAACGCGGTGGTATTCCGGAAATGGTGCACGCCCGAACAATGGCTTGACCCGGTGATTGTAATCAATCGGGTGTCAAGGTCGTATCTGAAAAGGGGCGGCGTGGTAATGTACCCGTCGACCCATGATATCACTGAGCTGAATCTATCGGAGTCTATTTGCGTGCTGCGTAAATTGCTGAAAGCCGGCAACAAGGTACTGCTGGTCAGCAAGCCGAGAATCGGTTGCATCACGACTATCTGTGATGAGCTGATTGAATATCGAACGCGGCTGATGTTCAGGTTTACCATCGGCTCGATGGATGACTATGTTTTGAAGTTTTGGGAGCCGAACGCCCCGGCTTTCGACGAACGGAAACAATGCCTGATGTATGCCTGGTCCCAGGCTTATCGAACGTCCATAAGCTGCGAGCCGTTTCTCGATTGCGAGGTCGATAAGATTATCGCCCTATTCGAGATGCTCGAGCCTTACATCACCGAGGATTTCTGGATTGGCAAGCTCAGGCACTTTTCTCAGCGTGTTGTTTTGGAAGGCGCCACGGCAGATGATTTGGAACGGCTGGTCGAACCGTTGAGGGCCGTCCAATCCGATGGATTTGTTTTGGGGCTCTGCCGGCGGCTGAAAAATAAGCGGCTGGTCGCTTGGAAGGATTCAATTCGGGAGGTTATCGAGAAATGAAGGATGAAGATGCCAAAAAATTAGAACCCGGCCAAAAGGTGATCCACCGAAGGTACGGGGTCTGTATCGTGAAGGAAGTCCTGGTAACGCGTGGAGTATTGTTTGGAGTGGTGGTAAGGCCGGACAATCAGAACGGCCGTGATTTATTGAGGAGGGATTGTGGATGCGATATCCCTGATATGCTGGAGGACTTTCCCAGGAATCTCTCGATCGAGAAAGTCCCGGTCGAACCCGGCGACAAACCCATCGGTCATGAAATGGTCTGGGGTATTCCTGAAAAGGATATGCCCCCACAGGAACCGAAGAATCATTTCACTCCGGAAGGTGAGGGGGTGCCGGAATGAGTGTCTATGTCGATGACCTTCAGGTTAGCTTGAGAAACAGGAATTGGCCTTATAGCCATTCATGTCACCTGGTAGCGGATACCGTTGAGCAGCTGCATTACTTTGCCGGTCGAATGAGGCTCAAGCCAGCGTGGTTTCAAAACAAGCCCGAGCTGCCTCATTACGATTTGACCGCGGGAATGAGGAAGTATGCCATCAGTCTCGGCGCTATCGAAATTAACTGGAAGGGGATGTCTGAGCTTATGCAACTGTACCGGTCAAGGAGTGCCGGTCAATAATTACTACTTTTTTGAAAGGAGTCGTATTATGTTACCAGCTTTTTTATTGAACGGGCTTGTGGCCCTGGGCTTTCGTTTGCTCAATGAGCACATCGCTTCCGACGATGACACCTCTGTTGTCGAGAATGCGATCGTAAATGCGAAAAGCTCCGATGAAGTGAAGACCATCGTGAAAAAGGAATTGCTCCAGACAGTGGATGACCAATTCCTGACCGACACGGATATCCCCGAGTCCGTGGTCGATGGCCTGGCAAATGCAAACAGCAAAGAAGAAATCGTGGAGGTCCTGAATACGGCTGAAGGACAAAAATCCTTCATCGATACCATGGGGACCCTGTTGGGAAGTATTGTCAACTTGATTTTCGGCAAAAAGAAATAAGGTGACTTCCCTGCTCGAGTGCGGGTGATAGGCCCCGCCCGCGACGTGGACGGGCGGGGCCGGGAAAGGAAAGTATACCAGATGCGTTTGGTAAATAAAGACGGCTATCAAATAACTTTGAAAATCAACTGTGATGATTTGGCCTGGTTCGAGACGGGCACCGACGCTGGGGACCCGGATTGCATTTGCTCGTATTGCGGGTTTGTGATCCCGGAAGGTGAGGTCCCGATCCGGCTTTCTCATGATTGTCACCGGGAGGACTGTACGTTAGAAAAGCTGGAGGCCCGGTTGCATCAGGCTTGTTTTTGTTTATTGGCGAGGTCGTTATGATTATATCAATGGAAAAAAACCAATATTCACAGTTGGGGAGCTGGGGCACCATGTCTCTACAATCGCCGGCTTATTCCCCCCTTTACATTCTCATTCAGAGATGTTTCCGCTTTTGTTTTGTTTGTAAGCTGGCAAGTAGAATATGCCCCATGCTCCCTGTTTTAGAAAGGAACTAACATGGCTAAAACTTCAATCCGAGTCACTACCTCAATCACAGGTTACTCGAAGAAAAAAGGCAAAGGTCTTTTCAGCCTGAAGGTTGGGACGGTGAGGCTGACCGAGGCCCAGAGAAACAAGCTCGATCCTCTTATCGACAATGCCGACACCGTCAAATTGACCATCGAAACTGAGCAGGAAAATCTGCCAACTATGTAATCAAGGCATCCGTTGTGGGTGCAAAAAAAGAACCCGTTGTTTTTTGATAGGAGCTGTATTATGGCTACGAAAGAAAAGTCTGAGAAAAAGAAAAAGGCCAAAGAACCAGAAAGGACGACCCTGAGTGTGGAGCTGGAATTCACCGAGATGCTGTTGGGGACTTTGCCCGGTGACGAAAAGCTGGCAGAGGAATATGTCACCAGCAAACACCCGGACGGGGTCCAGGAAGATGAGAAGGCGTCAACGCCGGAAAAAGCATCGTTGACTGAAGAAATCAAAAAGTTCTCGTCGTATTTCGCGCGAAACGACAAAGGCAATCCCATACTGTGGGACTACCAGATAAAAGGTTTCTTCAAGGACGCGTGCTCGATGATGCGGCGGGTAGTCCAGGTCGACGAGCTGAAGGCCCACAAGAAAATTATCGATGGGCTCATTTTCGTTTTCCCCCGGGAAATCCCGTTGAGGCTTCCCGGCGAATTGTTTTTCAAGGAACGGCCCCTGCGTATCACGACACCGAAAGGTGACCGCACCGCCCTGGCCCGCTCGGAAGCGGCGCCGGCCGGCACGAAGATTCAAATCGAAATCCTGCTGCTGAAACCGGACCTGGAAAAGTATGTTATCAATTGGTTCGATTATGGAATCTTGCGGGGCCTGGGCCAGTGGCGAAATAGCGGCATGGGCCGTTTCAAGTGGCACCGGCTTAGAGCTTAGCAGCTGCAGGGCATAGCGGGGCAACGCTTGGCATAGGCGAAGCCAAGGCGTAGCGTTGCCATGCCGCGTGATTCGTAGCGAAGGCGTCGCGGCGTGTTGCGCCGCTAAGCTCCGCAAAGGTGAAGCTGGGCGTGACACGGCGGTGCCACGCGTTGCGGCGCACAGCAAAAGTGAGGCAGCGCGACGCACGGCAGCATGCAGCAAAGCGAAGGCAATGCTGGGCCTGGCATCGCGGTCCTTAGCGCTGCAAAGGCGAAGCTGGCCAGGGTGGACCAAGGCTCGGCTCGGCAAAGGCTTAGCTGAGCGGGGCATTGTTACGCACAGCAAAGGCGAGGCAGAGCCCTGCAACGTGCAGCGTCGCAAAGCAAAGGCGTAGCGTTGTTATGACCTGCGAAGCAAACCGAAGGCAGGGCAATGAAAGGCCTGGAGCTGAAAGGGCTGCAAAGCAAGGGCGTAGTTATCCTATGCTGTGAGACGTATGGCTCAGCGAGGCAATGGCGTTGCTGTCCGGAGCCTATCTTGGCGCTGTTAATCAGGGCACTGCAGAGGCGAAGCCAAGCCATGCCGCGTGATTCGTAGCGAAGGCGTCGCGGCGTGTTGCGCCGCTAAGCTCAGCGAAGGCAATGCTGGCCCGGGCCTCGCGGTCCTTAGCCCGGCAACGGCAAAGCTGTGAAGCGCGAAGCAATGACCCGCTTGGCACGGCGAAGGCAAGGTGAATCGCTGTTGTGCGATGGACCGCATCGCAAAGGTGAAGTACCGCATAGCTAAGCACGGCAAAGGCGTGGACCGCGATGCACTGAAAGGCCGTGCTGTGCAAAGGCTGCGTTAAGCTGGGCATCGTTAAGCGTAGAGCTGCATGGCAACGGCGAAGCTCAGCGGGGCAAGCCAAGGCCCGGCGAAGGCATGGCAATCCTATACTACGCAAGACTAAGCCGGGCAATGGCTTAGCTCAGCGGTGCGTTGCACGGCCCGGCATAGCAAAGGCGAGGCAGCGTGTGGCTTATCTGCGCATAGCCCAGCCTGGCAAAGGCAAGGCAATGTTAGACGCTGAGGGGCACCGCAAAGGCAAAGCTCGGCTGGGCGTTGCCGTGCAAAGCAAAGGCAGTGATTGGCTTGGCGATGCACTGCAAAAGCGAGGCAGGGCGCAAGCACGGCCAGGCGGGGTTGCGCAACGCTCAGCAAAAGCTGGGCCATGCATGGCCGGGCAGGGCAAAGCAAAGGCAGGGCAGTGCCAGGCATTGTGACGAAAGGCTCAGCAAAGGCAGGGCGTGGCACACCGCTGCATAGCAAAGGTGAGGCAGCGTGCGGCTTAGCAACGCATAGCCCGGCTCGGCAAAGGCTGGGCCAGGCTTGGCAGCGTGATGAATTGCCACGCATCGCAAAGGCGTAGCCCAGCTCGGCAACGCACGGCAGGGCAAAGGCATGGCAATGTGGGGCTCCGCTACGCCCGGCTCGGCAAAGGCAAGGCGGTCCAAAGCTTGGCGTGCCTGTGCAGGGCAATGCAAAGGCTCAGCAGAGCGGGGCGTTGCACGGCCCCGCACAGCAAAGGCATGGCGTGAAGGCACGGCGGCCGGTGGTTTTCGGGCCGGCCGGCATGCCACTTTACATCGTTAAATGACCCGCCAGTAATAGGTTAAGGTAAATATGAGCATGAAGGTCACTTGCGTTCTAATTTTCGACGGGTCCTACCTGGGCTGTAAGTCCAACGCGGGTCATAGCT
>Ga0209977_10000059_pt1 | contig 38555 bp, 48 predicted proteins | sample SumtaG_2_FD_183113 | JGI IMG/M metagenome (GOLD analysis project Ga0209977, IMG submission 183113) | Deep subsurface microbial communities from Indian Ocean to uncover new lineages of life (NeLLi) - Sumatra_00607 metaG (SPAdes) (version 2) | ecosystem: Environmental > Aquatic > Marine > Oceanic...
AATCCGGGTAAGTTTGGACGCGCGCTAGTCTTCGATGGGGCGAGTGATTTCATGGAGACTGCGGATATAAGTATGGAAAACGCGCAGACAATCCTGGCGTGGATTAGAAAAGAGGACGCAGGCGGCACAGGTATAATACTAGGAAAAGGCAATGGAGCCACGACAGACCAGGTTTTATTTGGATGGGTTACTAGCAGTAGATTGAGGTATTATCTAAATTCAACCGGCGGGGGGACTGGCTACCAGCTTGCGAGCTATACTTGGTCGCCTGATACAAATTTCTACCATATAGGGGCTACTTGGAATGGCAATGATACTATGCAAATATATGTGGACGGATTCCCTGTTGGTACGACAGCAACTATAGCATCTGTATATAATTCTGCCAATCCGGTTACATTGGGCAGATATGGCTCTTTTGATGGACATTATTTCGACGGTTTCATAGACGATGTGCGTATCTATAATCGCTGTCTAACACAATCTGAGATTCGGGACGTGATGCAGCGTCCATTTGCGGCGTTTGCGACGATGGATATAGCGATGCTGGCACAGTTGGCTAATCTGATGGCAATGGAGCGATCAATATCGAGACGCGTACATGGGCGTGTTTTCGGGAGGGTGAACTAGATGTACCCACTCAAACAATCAACAGCAATCACCGTCCCGTTCTTCGCTCACGATGTCAATGGCGACGCTGTTACAGGATTAGTCGATGGCGATTTTGTCAAGCGCATCAGCAAGAATGGCGCGGCTTTCGGTGCTATGACTGTCACTATAACCGAGATGGAGAACGGGTGGTATAGTTTGCCTGTAGGCGTAGGGCATAGCGCCACTCGCGGCGTTTTGTCAATGACATTCACTTCGGGAACCATCAAGCAGGTCAATCTCCAGTTCAGGGTGAATGCGCGCTTGCTTGATGATCTTCATACGCTAGGCGCTGGAGCGACAACCTGGACGTATACTCTCACGGATTCCGCAGCGCCACATGATCCTATAGCTGATGCCGACGTCTGGGTTACGAGTGATATAGGCGGGACGGTTGTAATCGCATCAGGAACTACAGATGCAAATGGAGTAGTTACGTTTTTTCTTGATTACGGCTCAACAGTCTACGTGTGGGCGCAGAAGACGGGCTGGAATTTCACCAATCCGGACACGGAGGTGGTTAGCTGATGGGAACGGGGACAGGGACAAGAGCAGCGGGCGCGGCGGCATCAGGTTATTATATCAGCGATTCAGACGTGGACAACTGGGCTTCAGGAGCGACGGATGCTGAGAAGCAGGCGATAATAGATCGCGTTGAGGAGCGGATCCATAAACTGACAAAGGATTTCTTTTATCCGAAAGCTTTTGCTGTGGACCGCGATGGAAATGGAGCGAGCCGTCTGAATCTCAATCTCATTCCCAATATCCTCAGCGTTTCCGCTATTTCGCTCTCTGGAGTGAGCCTTTCCACAACCTACTACACGCATGATAAGCACTCCGTATTTCTTGATACGACTAATATCACAACCGAGCATGAGCTGCGCTATTTGCTGAAACGTGTGGAGAGATCTTGCCTGTTTCCGCGCGGGATGAGGAATATCCATATCGTGGGAAGCTACGGCTGGACTGAGCGGCTTGATATGGATAATATATCAGGCACGTTCGCGGTAGGAGAGATCATCACCGGTGGGACGAGCGGAGCCACTGCGAAAGTGAATGATGTCAATCCCTTATATCTGAAGATTTCAGGCAGGAGTTCCACGGATTTTCAGAATAATGAGGAGATCACCGGCGGGACTTCTGAAGCGACAGCGGATGTGGATAACACAAACGGCGCGGTAAACGATCCGCCGGAGATGATCAAGGAAGCATGTATCATCTGTGCCAGATATAGAAATAATGATACGCTCTATACGACCTACAGCGAAGGTACAGAAACAGTCGCGGGGATCTCTTATACGACAAAGCAGAAGCCGCTCACAGGCTTAAGAGAGGCCGATATGCTTCTGCGTCCTTACGTGCGGAAGAAAGTTCGCGCCATGGTGGTCTGATATGCTGCGATTCAATAAGAAACTCACAATCTATCGCAGGACTGAGGGCGCTCTCAATCCTGCTGGAGAGCCAGCGGAGACGTGGCCTGCTGTCACTGATGGAGAGGATATCTCAGTCAATCTCCAGCCGCTACCTATGGGCGCAGCGGCATCTTTAGCGCGGGCGGATCCCGGGCAACTTCTGAGAAGCTCTCACAGGATCATGTTTCAGCCAGGAAGTCCTGTCGAGGTAGATGATAGATTACTGGATTCGGATGGAAATTATTACGTTGTACAGCATAAAGCAAGCTGGTCAAATCATATCAACACAGTTTGCGGGATAACGGATCTGCAATGAGGAGGTAATTATGCGATATACAATGAACCCGATAATTTGGCTCAGATTCTTTGCATGGAAAATACAATTTTGGTGGAGCTATCGCGATCCGTTTAAGTTGTTCTTCATCAGAGAGCAAGCGGACGGTACGTGGAGAATACCCAAGATCTGGGGTGAAAAGTATTATCAATTACGATTGGATTGGTATTACACCGTTAAGAATGCTGGCTCATGGCTCATTTTCTCACACCTCCGCAGATTTGCAGGATATGCTCATAAATGCGAATTTACTGACCGCAAGGAAGGGCTTTTATATTGCGGGCAAGGCGCGGGGATGGACGACCTATTTGATTCATTCGTAGAATCTTTAGGGAAGTGAACTTACAGCTATGTCGGTCACACAATCAACATTCGAGGCGATACGCGGGCGACTGGCGACGGATTCCGGTCTTACTACCTCATCGGGATCGGAAGTCACGACAACGGGTAGTATAACCTCAGGGACGGATACTCTCACGGTAGCCAGTCCGACAAGTTTCAGCGCCGGGCATGGAATAAAGATCGCGGGGGCTGGAACCGGAGGCGGCGAGTTAGCCACGTGGATAGAAAGTATCAATGGCTCCGTTTTTACTTTACATACGAAGGCTGTGGAAACGGTCTCGGGCGCCGCCGTGAGCCATGATGATCGGGCAGTGGTGGCTGCTAGCGCTATAAGAGCAGCAGGAGTGAGCTTGCCTGCTGTATTCCCGGCTATTGCAATGCGATTAGATGGCGCTGTTGGATACAATTTCCCGAATACCTTATCAGGGATGTGTTTTCTTTTCATTTATTATCAGTCGGGGCCGGGAAGTAAAGGCCAGCCTCTAACGGCTCTGAATCTGATCGCAGATCGTATCAGAGAGCTGCTACATCAAAAAGAGAATGACATCTCGAATGCAAGCTTGCGGATCGACGTTCTGAGGGAGGTGTTCAAGTCGGGCTTGATCCCTGAGATCGATATACCGGAAGCGACTCACTCACAGGCTGTACATTATGAGTACATGTCTCAATTATTATAAGGAGCTTGATCATGTCAGAAGTTGGATTAGCAGGGGCATTATACGCACACGCAACCGCTGTCACGAATGCGGCGGAAAACGAGGTCGCGGAGTTCAGGGGCGGATGGGTGGCGGAGATCGCCACTGAGACAGTCGAATGGAGGGGCCAGAGCCGGGTTCTGAAGGATGTAGAAGTCGTAAAGACCGATATTATATTTACGATCTCTGAGGTCGCTTTCAAGCCTGGACTTCTTGAGACGCTCTATGGAGCAACAAAGAATGGGAGTGACGCTCTGAAATCGGTGGGAACGGAACCAGCAACCAGCTACACATTCGATAAGGATACCGTGCCGCCTGAGATGCAGTGGCTCGTCCAATGCATGCTCGGTGGGCAGATATTCCAGGCATTCGCTGGCGATGGGATCGCTCTGGGGGTGCCGATCAATTTCACGAATATAGATAAGATAGTCCAGGATGTCATACTGAAGCTCTACAGCGCTACAGGTTCGCTGGCCTCGTTCTTACTTGAGAACTAAGATAGCAATTTTGCTCTCTTCGATGCCTTGAAGGTAGTACCTGAAGCAAATCTGGGAAAGGGCGTGATATTATGAATGAGCATATAGCATTTGATGGCACATTCTATGCAGGTCTATCAGACGTAATTGCATCGGCTGATTTCCTGATGGCAGATTGGCGCGGCGGATCCTCGTTTGTCAGTGAGGATACTATTATTGAGTGGAGAGGCCAGAGCCGCGTTCTCAAAGGCGCTACTCTTGTGAGGCGGAATGTGGGCTTGACAATCGGTGAGATGGCTTTCAACGTTGACACTCTCGCTGACCTTTGCGGTATCGATCCTGTAGAGAAAGCAGGCACGAAAGAGGTCACTGCTATAACTACCGGGGATACGGAAGATACACTCACGACCGAACCAGGCTCTCACAATTCTTTTGAGGATAATGAGCAGATCATATTGAGCGAAGAGACTGGCGCTTTCTATGCGGGCTACATTGATGGAACTCCTGTTACTCCAGGAACGTCAGTAGACATCGACGATGGCGCTGGAAACGACATACCCAGCCTGGAAACAATCGGCGTGATGGCGGATCTGGATTATTCGGCGCCGCAGTATTTTACCCGCGCTGATAACGTCCTGTTCGATATAGGGGATACTCAGGATTACTCAATCCTCATCAGGTTCAAGCGCAGGCGTGAAAGTACGACAGAAGTCTTGATCGCAAAAAGCTCTGATTACGATGGTACGGCTTACGTCACGACCACTGGGTGGGTGCTCTTCATTGACGTTTTCGGCTTTCTGAACTTCGCTGTAAACGATGGAGTCGATGCTTATCTCCTGACAGGCGCTACTCCGATCCTCAAAGACGAGATGCGCTTTGTAATAGTGACCTATAATGAGAATAGCGCAGCGGATTGTAAAATCTACGTCGAGGGCTATGATGATACAGCATCCAGAACCGGAACGCTGGCCAATATTGGTGATTGCTCAAATGCTCTTGTTATATCTATAGGGGCAGAATCCGATGGTGGCAGGCCTTTCGATGGGCATATTGCTGAGGCGGCGATTTATGATGACGTGGTCCTGACAGCGGCTCAGGCTCTAACGGCTGCCGCTACTCCACGAACAGAGGCGGAATTACCTGATGCCTGGTGGCCATTTAGAGATGCTGCCGCGGCGACTGATATTGAAGATCTTGCTACCGCCGCGAACGGTTTGGTTTTAACATTCGTTGGGGGCGAAACGGCGAATTATGGAGTGCATAGCAGATCTCAGATAGCTATCCTGAGCTCCAATCTGATGAACTTCGATTGGGGAATGGAAAACGCGGGGATTGGCCCCTGGAAGAGGCCGGATGCTTTCTGTGAGGTCAGGAAAGATACTCAGTATACAAAGTATGGAGCCAGATCTCTCAGAGTCAAAAATACCGATGGGACTCAAGCCTCTGCTCGGCATACGGTGACAACTATCACTAATGTAGAGTATCATTTCCACGGCTGGTTTAGAGCGCCAGTTACACCTAACGGAGCTTCCCAGCTTGTGGATGTGGACCTTGCGGCGGATAAGGGCATAACCGTAACGCAAGCCGGAGCCACTACCGGCGGGACCTGGTATGAGATAGAGTTCGATTTCGAGGCTGGCGATACTGCCACGACTATCGACCTGGGATCTGGATCGACGACAGATGGGGAGATGGGATACTGGGATAACGTCCATATATCGAAAAACTATATCGACGCGGGCGGGTTCGAGTCGGATATTGCAGACTCCGAGTGGGCTACTACTGGCGTGCCGACTGTAGATGATGAGGACGTGGCGGAACAGTCTGGAGAGTTCTGCTATGAGGTCAATTCCGACGATCCTGCAACGAAATACGTGAGCCAGGCGGTAACGATTACCAGTGGGGAGGAGTACACATTTTGCGGCCATGTTAAAGCTGGAACCGCTGACAAGGCTATGGTCGTTCTGTCAGGAGCGGCATCTGTAACGCTCGATAATGGCTCAGAGACGACCGATTGGGTGAAGGTGACTCACAGATTCACGGCAGCCAGCGGAACGCTCACGATCAAAATCTATGGCGATGGTGTTGCAGCGTGGTTCGATAACTTCTCATGTCATAAGGTAGATTTCCGGGAATATCATTTTGATGATAATTTCGAGCCGCCGGTTCTTCAGACGATACTACAGTTTACTGATAGCGATGGATATACAAACCAGTTGTATTGTGAGGAATCGAAAATCCTGCTTGGGCCGATCAATTTCTCGAATTTGGATTATGTCGTCCATGACGTTCCTATCATGTATCTGGATGATTATAAATATTCCGTGGAGAACCCATGATCTACGGTCTCGATACGGTACTGAAAAATCTTGACCGCGCCGAGGCGGAGATTGTCAAAGCTGGCGTCAAAGGGGTGGGGCTTGCTTCTCTGGCGACAGAGGCGCATATCAAAAAAGAGTTCCAGAGGCAGCGGACGGGGAAGGGGTTTACCGACAGAACGGGTACCCTCCGGCGCAGCATAGGCCATCACGTTATTATCGAGAGCAAGAGCTATATCATGGGATACATTTATGCAGGCACATATTATGCCATATATGTGGAATGTCGCTGGAACGGGAAGTATGCTTTTCTGCTACCAGGTCTTATGGAGATGCAAGGCAAGATCTGGACGATCCTGGAGAAGACGTTAAAAGCGTTATTCTGAGTCAAAGCCGATGAGGAGAGAAAATGGAATTCATTGATTTACTGAAATTACAGGGTGATAAGGCTACACTTAACGAGGTTATCCTGGCTGCCGAGAACCTGCCTAAACGGATCACCCGACCCATACCAAAGTGCTTATACCACGAAGATGGACCATTAGATCGTGAAGTTTTCAGGGTGCTTGCCTGGGTCAGAGCGCTCCGGGACGCTGCGGAGATAAGCATAGAAGAAGTCGGGGCGCGCATAGGGTTTACTGATAAGGCGGCCACTAACGAGATTCTCAAAGAGGTAATCTATTTCTTCACTAGCTATACCCGGGAAGAGATAGAGGCGGATTTTGAGAAAGATGAATTTGTTGCGGACGCAAAGGCTGGCGAAGATGCGCCTTCTGCTTCTCTCGAGGCATCGAAGAGAGCAAATGAGGTAGACTCTGAAAACCCTACACAGGCGGAGAATCAGGATATAGCCTCAGAGACCAGTTAGACACGCTGGAAGAGATAAGTTTTTGCCTTCTGGACTCAGGTCATACACGCGAGGCAGTCCTGAAATACGAATTGCCATATCTCTACGGTTTCATGAAAAAGAAACTGGACATCATAGAAAGATCAAGGGGAAGATCAAAGGAAAGACCATCTCGAAGTAATAGAACGCGGATTGTCAAGCGCGTGACTTCGGAACAGATGCTTGCAAAGCTCAAAGCAAAGGGAAGAAAATGAAAATTTCTCAACTGGGCACGATCAGGAGCGCGATCGAAATGGACGTTGGTGGCCTGAATACGTCCATAAAAAGCGCCAAGAAAGGTTTCAAGAGTCTTGGGACGGAAGTTCCGAAATATGTCAAGCCGGTTTCTCTCGCCCTGGTAGGAATGGGAACCGCTGTAACAGGGGCGCTAGCATTTGCTGTCGGGAAGTTTTCTGGTTTTGAGAAATCAATGAAGAACGTAGCGGCTGTCAGCAGTGCGACATCTGAGGAGTTCGATACTCTGAAAAACTTTGCCCTTGAAATGGGATCGACAACTGCCTTCACAGCAAAAGAAGCTGCCGATGGTATGTATTATCTGGCTTCTGCTGGACTAAGTGTAGCGGATCAAATGAAAACAACCTCCGCTGTATTGGATTTAGCAGCCGCAACCCAGAGCGAGTTGGCCGAGACCTCCTCGGCGGTAGTCAATACATTGAGCGGCTTTCAATTAGAAGCCGATCAATCTCGACGCGTTGCTGACACCTTTGCAGAATCAATATCTGCCTCGCAAGCCACTCTATCAAAACTTAGCACAAGCATTCCTATCACCGCGTCGGCTTTTAGCGATATGAACTGGAGCATAGAGGATAATGTCGCTGCGCTGTCTTTGCTATATGATCGCGGTGGGCGCGCAGAGACAGCCGCAAGTGGATTACGAAACGCTATCAAGACCTTGCTGGATGTAACGCCAGATGGCACGAAGGCGCTTGCTGAGATGGGCTTGACTTTAGAGGATGTAAGCCCTACGACGAACACTCTGGCGGAGATCGTTAGAAAGCTGGAACAGGCGAATTTCGATACTACTGATAGCATCAAAATCTTTGGCAAAGAAAATGATGCAATGTCTAAGCTGGTATCTCAGGGGTCCGCGAAGCTCATTGAGTTTGAGAAGAGCCTTCGTTCTTCTGCGGGGGCGGCCCAGAAGATGCGCGACGTACAGTTGGATAGCTTGAGCGGGGATTTGACGCTATTGAAATCAGCCACCGAAGGAGCGGCCATTTCGCTTGGTGAATCCTTATCGCCAGCCATACGAAAAGTCACTAGGGATATAACTTCTTCGGTCGGATGGTTTAATAAACTGGGCGAGACTGATAAGAAGATGGTCGCCTGGGGAGCGGCAAGCGCAGGGGCTTTGGCTTTAGTTACAGGCGGGGCGGGACTGATGCTGACTCAACTGCCAAAGATAGCCAAAGGATGGCAGATGGTCAGTGCAACCTCCGTGCCGCAAATAGCAGCGATAGGAGCTGCGCTGTTAGCGGTTTCCTGGGCTGCGAATGAATCTTACAATGCTTATAAGAAATGGCGTGATGGAACTATAAGCGCCGAAGAGGATGCCGAAGGATGGATCAAAGCGAGTGGCGAGCAGGCCGAGGCTTTCCATATGCTAAAAAACCGTCTAGTAGAACTTGAGAAACAAGGGTTTTATACGACGGGGTTAGCTATAGGCGACTTCGGAATTAACCTTGATAAACTGAGTAAGAAGCTGGGTGTGACCATAGATGAGAATATCACTGTTACGAGACTGATGGAGATGCTTGCAAAGCAGACTGGGTATACTATAGAGAAAGTTACTGGTCTGAGCAAAGCAGAGGACGAGGCAACTGAGTCAACAGAAACTATTGAAAAAGCTGTCAAAGATTTTACCAAGACATTGCAAGAAGGCGAAAGCGGATGGGATAATATAACGAAAGCTTTTAAGGATTATACAGACATCACAGGGGAAGGCTACGGGCAGAATATACTCCAGGCGATTGCTTATTATGAGGAAGTAAAGGCTGGCGGCTTAAAAACTGTTGAGGCAGAGCGCGGTGTTACAAATACTATCATAGGATTAAAGGCAAAACATTTTTCTGAGGCTGGATTCTTGGAAATCAAGGAAACGCAGAAACATGCTTGGGAGATCGATAAGCGCGAGGTTATTGACAGGGATTATTTTGATAGAAAAGTGCAAAATTATCTAAAGGGTTTATCGACTTCTGATGAAACTCTGAAAAAGGAGAGCGGTCTGATTCAGGAACATTTCGACTGGTCTGTTCAGGCGGCGGCGATCCGCTCTCAGAAAGAGATACGGATCAGGAAAGACCAGTATGCTGAGGAGCTTGCGGCAAGGGAATCCTTAGAGCGCTCAACAGATAATATATTTGAACGCGAATTTCTGATGGCTCAAGAAGATGACGAGCGCCAATTGGAATTGAAAAACCTCTCTTTCCAGGAAGATCAAAGATTAGCAGGCGAACGCGAAAAGCTACAGGCAAAGTTTCTGAGTTCTGCAACTGCGAATGTGAAATCGGAGCTTGATCTGCAATCCGCTTTCACGAAAAAGACCAAGATCGAGCTTGGAGAAGCATATCAAGGGGCCATGGAGTTAATCCAGCGAGTATATGATGATTATTATCCCTACTACCAGAAATTCGCTTTTGATACTGTAGAGCTTGAGAAGTGGCGCGCTACTCAGATCAAGGCGATAGATAAGGAACTTGGCAAGGCCAGAATAAAGGAATTGGATGATTACTACGTAAGCTATGATGAGAAAGTAAGATCGCATGAGGAGCTTTTCGGTGGTGCTATGAGCGGATTACTACGAGGCCGATCCATATACGAGGGAATGGATCCTGAATACCGACAGCGGCTTAATTACGGGTTAGCTCAGCAGGTATTCTTTCCAGAGGAAACAAGCCCTTCCCAGCCATCACCAGCAGCGCCAGGACCTATAGCAGAGCCTTCCTATTCAGGCGGTGGTGGTGGTCAGACGATCAATATCAATATACAAAACGTCTATGGCGGCGACGAAGCCTGGGCAAATGAGTTTGCTGAAGATATTGGCAGACGGATTAGAGAGCAAGGGTATCAAGAATGACAGTGAGATTATTCCTTCCCAATCCAGAAGATACGACTTTCCCTTTTGAGGCGGCCTGGGAAGCGCTGCAATGGGTCGCTCAAACGGGAGCAGCCATCACGAAGACTATAGACACGACAGACGCAGATCGTGATTCTATATTGAAAGTCGTGTCCGATACTGATACGAAAGGTGTTCGTTACACAATATCCGGCATTCGGGAAAGTACTAAACACGCGTTTAGTATGGCTTATAAGTGCGCTGCTGGCCAGGAGATCGATTATGTCATATATGACAATTCCAATCTTGCGAACATCTCCACAGGGACGCTTATTGAAACTGATTGGTCATATCATTACGAAGAGGTTGATTCTCCCGCGGGCTGCATTGAGATAATAATTTACCTGAGAGCGGGTACAGGTTCGGGCCTGGCATTCTATATTGACGATCTGAAATTTCATGGAAACGTTCTCGAAGTGGATCCTGAATCGCTGTCTTATAACTATCCAAAGGCGAGCTCCTCGAAGTGGACGCTCGATGGAACCCTTCGATCTGACGTGTTTATGGTTACAGCAGAGGCCGATATGATCTTTCCGCGATTGAGTTACGATGGCTTTGATCGGATGCTGGATTTTCACAGGAGCCGGTGGGAAACTTATTTTAACGATCAGGCTGTCCCTTCAGCGATTGAGCGGATGACAGCTTATCTGGAGACTCAATATAATTTCACGGGGATCTCCAATCCATCAGGAACGCACTGCGCTTATGATTCAAAGAGCGCCTCCGAGCCTTCGGCTGCAGGGGATTTCTCGACAACAGAATTCACTACCGCCGATTACAATATTCTGGATGATGACGATGAAAACTACGTCAGGGATTCCGCATCCGTGACGGGGCATTATCAGTATCATAAGTTTACTCCTAAAATCTCTGGCGAATATGCATCCGCTGCAGATATTCAGAGTTTTGAGGTGACTTATAAAGGCGCTGCGAATGATGCTTCAGCATCGAACCAGGATGGCGTAACGGTCTATCTATGGAATGTGACCGCTGGCAACTGGGTAGAGATAGGAGCGACACGCGTCTCCACCAAAGAGACTGTCTCTCTATCGCTCATGAAGCCAGAGCACGCGCAGATGTTTGTCGATACAGCTACTGGCTTTGTGCGCGTTCTGGTTCAGACGAATGGGACAAAGGGAGCAGGAACTGCTCTCGATCTGGACAGCTATTACGTTGAGGTTACGGTGAACAAATCTCTGAGTACCACAGTCCCGTTAAAGAATCGGGCGGTTTTAGATGATGCGGGCGCGGCTATTCGTATAGAAAATCTGACAGATGATTACATATTGCGCCATAAACTGGATTACAGGATCGGAGATGAGGGTGATTCGATTATTGCTGATAAAGTCTCCGCACATCTGGATGGTAATAGTCAGTATTTCTATCGCAGCGATGCTGACTTTCCTGAGTCGGGGATCACCGGGGCGAATGATTTGACTATCCAGGTATGGATAAAGCCTGATAGTGTTTCTGGCATCATCAAAACAATCGTCGGTAAGTGGTTGGGCGCTGGTGATAAGCGCATGTATCTTTTTCGGCGAGACGATGATGAATTGATTGTGTATATCAACGATGACGGAATGATGGGGGGTAACACGAGTGGACAGTCCTCCGGCCTGAATTTAGTAGTTGATGAATGGGCGTTTATTTGTGCTGTCTATGACGCCTCTGAAGGGACTGTTGATTTTTACAAAAATGGTGCATTTGTCTCTCAGGCGACTGGCTTCAAAAACAGTATCGCTGACAAAGATCCCGATTTTACGGTTGGCCAGCATGAAGGTGCAACCTTCTTCGATGGCTCTATCGCTCACCTTGCGCTTTTCAATGATATGCGGACAGCGGGCGAGATATTAGCGTCTTATAACGAGCCCGCCGAGGATCTATCAGGAGCGGGGAATATAATCGCTCAGTGGCACCTGGATGAACCGGGAGCCGCGACAGCTATGGATAATACGCAGGGAGATGCCGGGCGGGATCTGATCCCATTCGATGGCGGGAATGAGACATTTGCGAACTGCGGCCGGGAAGTATCTAGCTTCGCTAATGGAGATGTAGTCGAGGTGGAATACGATCAGTATTATAGAGTTTCCAGTTTATCATTTTCAGAGCGCAGGCATCATACCGGGGAGGCAAATGCCGCGACCCCAACAAGGTCTGCTTCGCTGAAGTTGAGGGGTCAAATCGCACTTGAATAGGGGGAGTCCTATATGTCGCTCTTGGCAAAATCCAGAGAAAGAGTCAGACATCCCACCTTTTCCGTTTTCGCAGCTTATCATGGGGATATAACCAGCGATAGTATGGTAGCAACGTATTCTCGCAGGGCTGAAGACTCTCTTCACGAGCCGAATTATGGGACAGGGACGCTCACGATAGCTGATGAGGCGGGGAAATATATCGAAGCTGGCCGACCAGTGTTCCGGCGCGGAGCGAAGATCAAGCTGTTTGCCGGCTTTGATGGGAATAACGTCGCGCGGTTTTCAGGAATCATTCGCGATGTGACTATGGATACGGATCAGAATATCACTCTGACACTAGCTGAAGAGGGATATAAGCTCCGCAAATCGAGGACTAGCGGTGATTATTCATCCTATGAGACGCCCGTTAAGCTGGTAGACCAACTGGCAAGCCTGGCACGGATCGGTGAAGTCATCTACGAGAATGAAACAGGACCTCCAACTACTAAAGAATTCGGGGATACCTTTCTTGAGCTCAGAAATTACTGGGCTATGATCCATGGCGCCGCTCTCTGCATAGGATATATCCAGCGTTTCGATCCAGAAGGAAGGCTGAATCTTACCAGAAGAACGACTTTCACTGATACAGGGTATGTATTCACCGATTCGGATATCGAGTATCTAATCCATAAGCAAGTAGCGGAATTGATCAATTATAAGGCAATAGATTTCGTCCATTGCATTCGGCCGGAGTTCACTGCCGGCGATGGTGTCTACGCTGGCCAGCATACGCGGTCCAGGACGGATTCGGTATCGAAGCGTAAATACGGAGCGCATGGAGATCAGGAGACTGACGAGCTTATAGGGACGTGGACGAATGCGGGTCAGATAATCGATCAGACGCTGGATTATTTCCCTTATCAAAGAGAGATCTATCTTCTGAAGATGCCAGCGTGTCCGCTTCTGGGAATCGCATATAGAATCTTTATCAGGAGTGAGGAGACTGGCATCGCAGGGTATTTCATTATCATAGGCGTACATGAGCGGTTTAGCGTTACCAGTTATTCGGGGACTTATATTCTATTATCGGAAGGAGAGCGATTCTAAAATGGGTACATTTCCAGACGATCCAAGTTTGCCGGCAGTAACGACCAGCACACAGGTCAATCCTGCTTTTCTGAATACACTGGTAGATAATATCAATGCTATCGGTGAAGGACTAGGGGATCTCGTTAATAACGTTTCTGACGGCAATTTTGATATTGTCGTTGACAAGGGGATAAAGTGGGGCGGCAATCTGGAGATCTATTTTTCCGGCGGAGATATCATCCTGGATGATGGGGTACAAATAACAGGCGCTCTTAGCGTTGGTGGTGCGCTGGATGTTGTAGGATCTCTGACGGTAGATACGATAGACGATTCCGGCGCTGCAGCTATCGCTATGAATACCACTCTTAATGTGGATGGCGATCTTGATGTGACAGGGACTATATATACTGACAATCTGGATCATTCAGGAGCTGCGCTGATCACTGTCGGAATCCACATGGCTTTTGATGCGGGGCTTTATCTGGATGTGCCCAATTTGAGAGCAGATAATATCCGCGATTCAGGAGCGGGGGAAGTTACTTTTGAGGATAATATCCAGGTTGGAGATGGAGTGGGAGCGTGGACGATCACCGTAGGCATAGCAGGGAGCGACGAGTTGGTGTTATCTGGCGGAACTAATTGCTTCGTCGGTTTTGAGCAGGACACCGTAGCGAATCCTGCTAATGATAGGATGCGGATATGGCAAGACACTTCAGGGAATTGCAAAATAGTCATGAATGATGGCGGAGCGATTCATACGGTAACCCTTTTCGACAGTCCTGAGACGTACACAGTAGCGAATGAATTGGAAGATCGCGATTACGATGCTAATACTGTAGCAGTCGCGGAATTGGCTGATATAGTCGGCACGATGATCAACGATCTGATCGCTATAGGATTATTCCAGTAACGTCACAACCAGAGCAAATTTTGCTTCAGGTACTACCTTCAAGGCATCGAAGAGAGCAAAATCAGGCGGCTCCTGAAACAAAAAACTCTCCTCATCTTACAGACCGGGAGCCGCCTTCCCTCCTGAAATCCTTTCGAATATTATGTGCGGAATCCTGACACTTTTGAGGTAAAATCAAGATCCCGCACTATGACTGGCTTGCGGATTCCACTTCCTGGAAGGGATCCCGTGGCCACGGAAAGCAGCTTCCGTGCAGAATTCTGACACCTGAAAATCCTTGACTGCTCCAGGGGCGCGAGCGTTGATACCGTAGCGGCTCTCGCTGGAGCGCTGGAAGTTCCGCCAGCGGTGTTATTGATGCCGCTTGAATAGCTTGTGATACCAGGGGCGCTTATCTTCCAATAATTGCTGATTGTGTTCTGTAAGTCTAAGAATAATCGTATCGGATCTTTCTCGGACCTTGCTTAATTCTTCCTGCAACTGTTTTATCTGATCATTCCTCTCCTGGAGTTCTGCTTTAAGTACGGAAATGAGTTCGGAATTATTCGGAGATTTTTCGGAAATCTTTTCTATTGAATCTTTCCGTATCAGCCAGCGATGCCCTTCCTTTCTGGCCTCAAGCTCATTTTTCTTTATCAGTTGCAGAATGTTTCTTTCCGTGCATTTCCGAAGTTTCGCGGCTTCCTTGACAGTTATCCATTCCTTCATCGGTTGTCTTTCATTTGCTCCATCTGAGATAACAGTTTGTCCAGGGCCAGGCTCCAATCTAATTTGACAGGCTCCGGCGCGGGGATTTGCGTAACGCCGGTCTTTCTGCAAACCAATTTATAATCCCTCCCGTCCTTCGTCTTCTCGGTTTCGCAGTATGATAACTTCCCTGTAGATAGTTCTTTGCCTATCAGTTGCTCCAGAACGGGCTCTATTTTCGATTTCCTCTGTGATGGATAGGTAATGTATGCCTGAGACAGATCAAGTTGCGTGTAGAGCTTTTTCAGCGTAATCTCAAACTTTCTTCTGAAGGCTAATTGGCGATCAAGATATGTGTAGAGGAGTATAGCTAGTTCCCGATGTTTTCTGAAACTGGTGATCACATCTAATCGAAGAGGGTGCGTGAAATTTTCCACAAGCGACATAAGAATGTGCCTGTCAAACTGGAATTCCCCGTATCCATAGACCTTATCTCCGCCTTTCGTCCTTCTCTTTCTCTCGTATATATCCAGGTACGATAGGACGCTCAAATGCCCTGTTGACCGGAATTCTCCATCTTTGGTCTGGAAGCTATCAATGAATCGTATCGGTATGCTTCTCAGTCCTTCCATTGATTTCAGCATGTTCTTATAATTATTCCCTGAATCCACCAATTTGAGACGTTTTATCAACTTGAGGACGGTGAAATGGACAGGCTGGCTAACTGGCTTCCCTGCTTTCTCCCAGAGTTCCAGGAGGGCAAGATACAGCTTGAAATGAGTCGTGGTGAGGATACCGACTTCGGAGCCGTCCGTCGCTCTGCCTACAACGACTCTGCGCTCCATGGATCCCGAATCCGTCTCATAGGTTCTGATGACCTCCCTGGACCTTTCCCTGTAAGTGGAGACTGCAAAGACCGCGTTCTTTTCCAGGTTGAGTTCGCTTCTCACTATCTCCGGGGAGGGCTTTGGCTTTTTCTCTTTTGCTTCCTTGACTTCTTTCGGTGGGGTGGATTTTGCTCTCTTCGATGCCTTGAGAGAAGCAAATTTTGCTCTCTTCGAAGCCTTGAGAGAAGAAGATTCGGGAGAGTCCGGATCAAGCTCTAATTGCACAGGCGCCCTTTTAAATCGTTTTAAAAGAGTAATAAAGAAGTCTCTGGGTCTATAAAAGCGCATGATTATTGACTTTGCCTCCAAAAACTTAACTCAATAGTGCGGATCACTGTACTCAATAGTGCGGACTATTTAACCCGATAGTGCGGATATTACTGTACTCAATAGTGCGGATGATTTTGAGCCGATTTGACGAACAGATTTACTTCCATCGGGCATGATATGATCCCTTTATCATGCCACGCTTATCGCGTGAATAAATAGCTAATTTCTGAGGCTTCATTGTGATTGGATTAAAACGCGTGCCATCGGATTTAGCAAATTGCAGTGCTCCAACTGTGTAGCTCTGCCCGGCTTTCATAACTGGATGCTCCAGTGAATAACCGCCGGCGATCAATCCGGCGTTTATCTCCAGCTTGACATTGAGCCAATCAAAAGTATCCTGGTTAATGATGATAAATTGGGTTCCCGTGAATGAGACTGAGGCGCTAAACTTGAGAATATCTGGCTTTTTTGTATCGCCATCTGATGATAAGAATTGAAATATTACAACGGCAAGAATCGCGAAAGCAACAACAATCAGAGCTACTAGACAGCCAGATTTATAAGATACATCCCCACCAGCCCAAATGCCTTTCTTCTTCTCTATTTCAGGTTCCTCTTCCTCTTTCTGTTGCGGTTCTCCACAATTCAGTGACATAGCATCTCCTTTTCACGAAGCCTGGGTAATCCTGAAAATCACTTTGCCGATTACCTCCATCTGCTCCTTATCTTTTTCGGTGAAGTGCATCGTCTCAGGCTGTCCGTTTGTGCTTCTTAACACAACCATATTACCAATAAACTCGATTGTCTTCGCCATTATCATATCATTTACGCGGACTATTACTATATCATTATTTTCTGGATCGAGTCCTCTCTTGACAGCTACGAGGTCGGTATCCTCAAGCCGACCGGTCATGGTGTCATCACTGATCTGTAGAGCGAAGATTTTGTCTGCCTCACTGATCCAATTCTGAGGCACACAGATAGCTGTCTCCGATTCATCTGCAAGTGGAGCTTGAGTAGGAACGGTCCCAAGTATAGGAACATACAGAACAGAGCTATCCAGGTTCATGCATTTATCCTGAGCTATTTTCTGTATCTCAAAATATTTGGATCTAATCTTGTTTGCTTCTCTTTCATACCGCTCTTTTTCTGAAAGTTCTCGCAGGTACTCATAATCCAAATCGAGTTCCTCAGTGATCTGGCGGAGGACTCTATCTGAAGCTATGCGCTTACTGTTTTCTAGCATGGATAAATATGCGTTTGTGCTCCCTATCGCGCCAGCTAGATCGTCGAGAGTTAAGCCGAGTCTGTTTCGCCTGTCTTTGATGATTAGCCCTATCGTCTCTTTCTCCTTGAGAGTCAAAGTAAATGGCTTTTTTCTCATTCGATACCTCCTGATCTGTTCTGGCATTTGCTCCGCCAAACTTGGTCGGCGGCTTAAAAAAATAAATGATCGTATAACTGGTAATTATCTCATTATACCAGATTTCAAGATATTTGTATACTAAAATCGACACTTTTGTTAGTTAAAGAGGCTTTAGATATAATCAAAGCCTATTTTAGGTTGACATATCGTGTCGCTCTATGGTATAATTAACTGATATAGAGTTATAAACCCTATCAAGGGAGGATATAGAAATGAATCAAGAGAGAGAGGATGTCAAAGTAGAATTCGCGGAAAACGTTAAGAGAGAGATGAAACTCCAGGATCTGAAAGTCCCTGACATGGTTCGCTTGAGCCAGGAGACAGGGAAGGCGATACACAGGGATACTTTATATAAAATCCTTCGGGCTAAAACCAGCGTCAGCCTCTATCTTGCCAAGAAGATCGCTAAGTGCTTGAAAGTGCGCGTATCCGTTCTGGCAGATGATCAGGCCAGGGAAATATGGGAAGAATTGAATGATCTCCGGGAAAGAAAAGACACGATTATACTTGCGCTCACCAAGCAGAGCCAAGAACTACAGCATGAGGTATTGTCTCTTAAAGCACAACTTCGTAAGAGAGATGAATGAATTATCATATTTTTTTCTCTAGTTCTCTAACTAGCTTGTGTTAGTTTGAGTCATTAGATTCCAACCGAAAGGTGGTGAAAGATAATGAGGGTAAACATAGATCGAATGATCGAGGAAACCGAAGGCGTGTCTACTGTTGGAAGTCTGGCGGATTTGCTCAATGAAAAAAGCGTTGATATTTCTGCGCGGACGCTTTTCCGGTGGAGAAATGGAGGATTCCACACAAAGAAAGTCGAAGCGGCTGCGGCAGCTCTCAAGATGGAGTTGAAGGACATCATAATCTTCGATTGACGGAGAATCAGCAAAGGATCAAAAGGAGGCTCAATAAGATGCAAGTAAAACGTTTATCCAGCAGCCGAGTAACCACCTTCCTGATTTGCCCATACCGCTACTACTGCCAATATTGCCTTGAACTCTGGAAACCTGCCAATATAGCACTTGCCATAGGAACGGTTTTCCACGATACCACAAAGCACAATTATTTGCAGAAATGCGACACATATCGGGATCTTCCGCTGGATGATGTCCTGGCCATTTTCAGCGCGGGCTTTGACGAACATGAGATAGAGCTCAGGCAGGGAGAGGATCGCGGAATCGAAAAAGATTCAGGGATCATGCTTCTGGCTGAGTATCAAAGCGTTATCGCATATAAGATTCAGCCAGTGGAAGTTGAGCAGATGTTTACCATGACTTTCAGCAATAAGCCGTGGCCTTTCACAGGCAGAGTGGATCTAGTGAGCGACGATGGGATCGTTATCGAAAACAAAACCACCGCGCGCGGTCTGAATCGGCCGCGTGATACGCATTTGCTCCAGACCTACGGCTACACCAGCGCTATGCGCCGCAAGCTCCAGAGCCCAGATATGGAGGCTAGAATAGATTACGGTGTCCGGGGAAAGGTTCCCAGGATTCTATCTTTTCCAGTAGAGGTGACGGAAGCCGAAGAGCGGTATTTTCTGACTCTCCTATCCGGAGTAGCGAAAGGTATCGAGGCGGAGATCTGGTACGCTAACCGAGTTAATAATAACCTGTGCTCTCAGCGCTATTGTCGATACTGGCAGGAGTGCGAGGCGGAAAATGGCGGCAGAGTCAAGCCATAGGGAGTATCTTAATGGGAAGCATACACGATCAAAAAGTCCACGCGCTGAGATGCGTTATCGATTATCTGAAAGCGCTCACCAGCCAGGATTGGCAGCGAACGGATTCGGAAGATCTCCATTTTCTCAGGACCGAAACAAGACACTGGATCGCTATGGCGAAACAAAAGCGGGATGAATTCATCAACGCCGTTGAAAACGCTGAGGTGCTCCTTCAAGAAAGTGAGAAAGAAAATGAATCAGAAAAATGACATGGCAGAACTTGATAAGATGGATGCGGAAACCAGACAGCCAGCAACAGAGGGAACCGGCGCGGAGATAGCGCCGCTCCAATACAGCTATGAGACAATCCAGATCAACAAGGAGCTTGTGAGAAAATATATATGCAAAGGCGGCACAGATGATGATATTTTCTGGTTCATGGGAAAATGCCGCGCCCTGAATTTGGATCCGCTAAAGGGCGAGGTATACTTTATGAAGATCGCAGGCGAACCTGGTCAGACGATAGTGGGCTATAGAAAGTATCTGGATGTGGCATACGCTAATGGGCTGGAGCATATTGAGTATGAATTCGACGATCCTGACGATCCCAAAGTGTGCAAAATCACTTTGACGATCAAGGACAGAGAAAGACCTCACGTCTGGGAAACGTGGTTGGAGGATTGTATCAAACGGCGCAAAAGCGATAATAAGCCGAACAGGTTTTGGGAGACAATGTTGCGCGATATGTTCAGAAAATGCGCTGTAACACGAGCGCTCCGATACGCGGGACTGGAAACTCAGCATCTACCATATATCGCTGAGGAACTCGGCGGCGGATTCGAGAATCCTGCTTTACAGGCATATAATGAGCCGCCGCTGGAAGCATCGGAGCCTGCCCAGGAGATTCCTGAAGTGGCATCGGTGACGGTAGATAGCGGAGAGGATCTAACAGCGCTCAGAGAATCATATTTTGGGATGATCAAGGACCTCTTCGCAAATGAAGATGATCGGCACTCCTGGCAACTCCAGAACACGGGCGAAGCTTCTGTCACAAAATGGAAAGCGCCGCATTATGCAAAGGCTTTCAGCGCCATCCATAAAATGCCGTTTGCTTCTCTCAAGGCTTCGAAGAGAGCAGAGGCGCACAAACCGAAACAGGAGCCAGAAGAGGAAACGAAAGGGAAGAGCGGAAGATTCGATCTTGAGCTCGAGCAACTGAAAGCCGCTTTCGCTGAATTGGGAGCGACGGTATTCGCTGGAATCCAGGACAGGGATGCTTTCTGCAAAACGGTTGCAGAAAAGCTTATCGGAGCCTGGACAGTGGAAGATTATCAAAAAGCTCTGAAAGTCCTGGGCGATGTTGTGGATACCGGAAAGGACGAAGATTCCGATCCTGAGCTCGAGGCACTCCGATCAACTTTCATGGAATTAGGTGCAACCTGTTTCGCTGGAATCCAGGAGCGCGACGTATGGATTCTGGAACACTTCCCTGATGATACTGATCTCTCGAAATGGATGGCGGAACAATTCCAGAAAGCGATCCTCTTGATCCAGGCAGAATTTCCAGAGCCAGTCACGAAAGATGGCACGCCTGTTGAGGACGCTGTGAAAGATGCGGTAAAAACTGGCACAGAGGAAACAGCGCAAGAACTCCGTGCGGAGATTGACGCTGTAATCGAATCAGCGGAAAAAGAGGAGCGGAACCTCACAAAGGATCTACTTACGGTATGCGTCAAGAAATTCGGAACCGTAGAGAAGCGGGACGCGTGGATCCTCGAAAATCTACACAAAGCCCCAGCAGATTCATGGACTCTGGATGATTACGCAGAGGCTATTGTCCGGATCCGACGGTTGCCAGATTTCGATCCGGATGCCAAACCTGATGAAGAGAATCCGCAACTGGATATAGTCGATCACAATCCCAATCCTGTGCTTCCTGGACAGACGGAGCCACCGGATGAAGAACAGGAGATCACCAAAGAGCAATTCAAGAGATTGCGCGCGCTCGCTACGTCCCTTCCGCAGTATAAAACGCTGGGATCGGTTGCTTTCAGGGTGAAGGTTAAAGATGTGATCGGATATAAGCCAAAGCGAATGGGCATGATGAAGCTGCCAGAGGCAGAACTTCTACTCAGAACTCTCGAACAGGAATTGTCAAAACATCTGGCACCTACCCAGAATCAGAAAGAGGAGCAAGAAGCCCTCAACGATGCGCCGAAATAAGCGCTCCTGAGCTTTACTCCATCCAGGATGGTGATAACCTCACCGTCCTGGACACTTTCCACTCAGGAGCCAACTTGTGCGACGGAGCAGAAAGACTTTGTCAGGGCGGGGCTTCGGCTCCGCTTTAATGATGGAGGCGTTATGTCGGAGCGGATCCAGGAGGCTAAGTATGGTTTATAATGACCTTTTAGAACTTCCTTTAAAACATTATAAAATAATCTATGCTGATCCGCCGTGGTTCTATGCTGACAAAAGCTATAGTCATGGAGGAGGCGCGGAAGCGCATTATCCCTGCATGAGGACGGATTCCATATGTAATTTGCCTGTCAAAGATGTCGCGGCCGATGATTCTATTCTTTTTCTATGGGTCACTTATCCGCAACTGAAAGAGGGTATATCAGTTGTTGAGTCATGGGGTTTTGATTATAAAACAGTTGCCTTCACATGGATCAAACTGACACAGGCGAGTATCCCTGCTATGGGTATGGGACGCTATACACGTTCCAATCCTGAGATTTTGTTACTAGGCCGAAGAGGAAAAGGAGCCCAGAGATTGAGAAAGGATATAATGAATGTGCAATTTCATAAACGCTTGGCACACTCTCAAAAGCCCGATCTCTTTCGCAGACTCATTGTGAATCTCTTTGGCGATCTACCACGTATTGAACTATTTGCTCGCGAGCAGACAAATGGATGGGATGCTTGGGGGAATGAAATATTAAGGGAATACCAGCTTGAGATGGAAATAATTGATACACCGTATAAAGGTAGATGGCCTGTATCTGGCAGGAAGGGCGATGATTAATGGTTGATCGGCCTTTTACGTTGATTGATGTAATGCTGGGTATTGACAAATATGGCCTGGTATGCAAACTGAGCGAAGAGTCGTTCACGTTTCTGATCGGTATCATCCTGGAACACAACAGGCGCGGATTTAAGATGCCATTTGATCTGAATAACCTTCAGGCGATGGCGGCGGGTGGTGGAAATACCCCGAAATCCGTTCGCGGGAGGCGCGCTAATTTGTGCAAGTTCAGAATAGATGGTAAGCCATTATTGAAAGTTATCTCCGGAAACTTTGGTAAAAACACCTGCGCAAAGTACGAAATTAACTATAAATCACTGTTGCTGTATAAGGGCGTCTGGACTGGGGGAAATAGCTTACTGGAACAAAAAGGGAGCAGTAGAGGGCACAGTAGAGGACGAGTAGAGGGCACAGTAGAGGGCACCATCCTAAGATCAGAAGAGAAGAGAGGAGAGGACCATACCCATACCAATATTAATATAGTTACTACCGGAGAGGGGGTTGAGAAAAGTCCTAAAAATGGTGGTAATGGTTTTTTGGTAACTGAGGAAAAATCGGAAGCTGATTTCGAGAAGGCGCGCAGGGAATTAGATTATCATCACGTAAAGGAGCCGGCGCGATCTGAACTGGCGGCAAAATATGAAACGCGGTATCTTCTCCGGCAGATAGCACAGATCAAAAAGGACTTTGAGAAAGGAATCACGTTTAGGAATCCCGGCGGTGCGCTAGTGTCCAGGATTAGAAACGGGTATATAACAGAGGACTACCCTGAATAAATGGACAGAACATGGTATAACGATATATATCTGAAATCCGACGCGTGGCTCGTGACAAGGAATGCGACACTAGAGCGTTTCGGATATAGGTGCGCGCTGTGTGCAGAGACGAAGAATCTGCATGTGCATCATAACAGCTATGAGTATGTCGGTGATGAAGACCTTTACGATCTTGTCGTCCTGTGTGCCGACTGCCATGAGAAAGTGACCATGTGGTTTAGGGAGAAAAGGGAATTAGCGTATCACGACAGAGAGTTGTCCGGAATAGCTGTTTCGCGAAAGGTCTTTTAGAACCAGAAAGGAGCGGAAAAAGAACATGGGCGGTTTTACTGAAACATATGTGAACGAACTAATTGAGGATTGCATCAGAGAGGATTGGTCAGTAAAGCAGACCAAGAATATCCTCAGCGATCTGGATCTGGATCCTGAAAAGGAAAAGGAATTGCTGAGGAAAGTCCAGGTTGCGAAAGATCTCAAAAAGTCGGCAAGGGAGGAAGAAAAGCGGAAGCCTATGCTCCTGGCAGAAAAAAACAAAGAGGAGGCAGAAACATTCGAGGCGGGCATCCGCAATCTTACAGAGGAAATAGCGAGGCTCAAAGCGAAAGAGATACAGCGCGGGCTTGAGGCGATCACGAAAGAATGTATCAGGCTCAAGATTTCAGGAACGACGATCTATGGCATACTTCGTTTGATGGCTATTGGCAACCCAGAGATCAAAGAAGCTGCAGCGCAAATCGATCACCTGTGAGGAGAGTAAAATGGGAAGCAAACAGACTAGCCCAACAGCAAAAGAAATTCGCCAGCTTACAAACGACCTGATGGCGAACTGTAGTGAAGATTCAGCAGCTTACCAATGCACAGCGATTGATCCAGAAGAGGTCGCTATAGTACTGTATATCACCAGATGCCAGATGTATAGTGATTTTGGACTCTGGAAGGTTCCAGAGACAGCCGGATTTGCTCTCTTCGATGCTCAGAGAGAAGCAAAAGCCAGGGGCAAGAGAAGAAAATTTCGCTCTCTTCGAAGCCTCAAGAGAAGCTAATTTTGCTCTCTTCGAAGCCTTGAGAGAAGCATAATCATGATGAGGTGAAAACGATGGAAAGGATAAAGAATTTACTTCTTACCAGAAAGCAGGGACTAGCGCGAGCTTCGATTCTGATCGGAATCTACGCGGGGATCATTCTAGCGATAGGTGTCGCTCTCAAAATGTGTGCAAACTTGATCGACCTGGCTAGATAATCCAATACTGTTTGGAAACGCTTCGGTTTTTATTTACGGGAAGCGTTTTCAAGCGAGGGAAAAGGAGGCAAACTATGGAGCCGGAAGATTGGAAAGAAATCAGAGAAATCACGCGGAGAATGATGGAGCAATCTATAGACGATGTTTATGATATGTTAAAGAAACGCAGGGGCGAAACATGGGGCAAGACATTCCATATAACACCATCACTGGGAATGTTAGCGGCGGAACTTTTCAGTGCGCGCTGGGGCTTGCTAATGACGGAAGCGAAAGACGAGCAACAGGCAGACGGCTTGCGCGCGCTGGGCTGGCCTTTCTGAAGGGAGCGGTAAATAAATTATGAGCAATAAATGGAATTATCAATGGAAGATGGGAAACACTCCGCTAGTAAGCGAACTCCGGGGTAAAGTTTTCGAGGTAAAGCTGCGCGGAATTGGCAGACTTTTTCTCAGAAATAACATCAAAGTCATTGCGTCCAGGGGAAGATTTGGAAAGGGAAAGCTCCTGCCGGATGGCGTACCAGCCGGGGTCAACTATGCCGGCGGATACTGCGCTTATGCTAATTGTCCTGTCCTGGAAAAACATCGCAAGCGCCGAAGATGGGGCATGTTCAATATGCTCCAGGGGGAAAAAGAAGTGGTTCTGGATTATAACGTGGGCGCCAATAACTGGATCCTGAGGCGGATCTCCGATGGCATCCGCAAGATCTCAGATTTTACTTCAGGTACTACCTTCAAAGCATCGAAGAGAGCAAATCTTAACCTGGTGAAGAAATATCAATACATCGGGGAATTTCGGTATCGAATTATCATAGACATTCCGATTGTCAAGTTTACGCTCAGGGAAATTGATTGCCTACCTTTCAACATAGCGGCTTGTTCCAAATTGATAGAATCTGAAAAAGGTATTGAGCGGATCTCTGGCGAATGGCCTGATAAAGATGCTAAACTAACACATGAAGAGCGGGAAACAAAAGATCGCCGGGATCTAGACAACTTTCTGAAACAGAAAGGGCTATGAAGAAATGACTTTTGCTCTCTTCGATGTATTGAGAGAAGCAAAAGCGCAAAGATCACGGAAGCGAAATTTGACAAGATAGCGCGCGCTTCGAAGGTTTGCTCATATTGCGGCCGGGCAGGACATAATAACATCCACTGCCGTCTGATTGACGTTGAAATACATCAAGCGGAGCAGTTGGGAAAGCCTAAAAAGGTATTTTGATTTCGATTAAAAACACACAAAAGGAGCGTGATCTTAATGAGAGTATCTGAAAGATTATCAGAGAATTTTTCGGTGGACGAGTTCAGATGTCCCTGTTGCGGTAAGATAGAGATGTATATAGGCTTTATTCGCAAACTCCAGATGGCTCGGAGTATTGCAGGAATTCCGTTTATCATCAACAGCGGCTTCAGATGTGACGCGCACAACGCGGCAGTCGGCGGATCGAAGTCCAGCTCGCACGAAGTAGGATTAGCGGCTGATATTCGGGTGGCGTCGAGTTCTGAGCGATTTGCTGTTATATTTGGGCTAATTCGGGCTGGGTTCACGCGGATCGGCGTAGGAAAGAATTTCATTCACGCTGATTCTGATCAAGCTAAAAGCCAGAGAATCATGTGGAGATACTAAAAGGAGGTGCGGCAATGATCGAAATAAAGATCATAGAGGTGGATACTATCCCGGAAGATGCTATGATGATTTATTATCCAGCGCCGGTATATTTGGCAATGAAAGGGAAAGAATTGATTGGCTACTCGCTCAAAAGCGATATGGATGAAGCGGTGGAAAATATGATTTGCATACGAAACGCAGGGCACGGTCAGATTCATCAACACAACAAATAAAAAATTAGATCGAATCAAGTCCCAGAACTTAAACAAGAAGTAATCACACCGGCAGGCCATCTTGCCTACCTCATGCCGAATCGTTCAAGAAATACAAACCATTTGTATAGAATCATGCCAGGAAAAAGAGAAATCCTACCATTTCATGGCATAACCATGTCACAAAATTCCAACCCGCGTAAATAGCGCATCTACGGGCGTGATTGGTCTGCATAAGTTTCATTATGGGGCTATTACTAACAGAAGTTAAAAAGATTCCTTGATCAATTCACAGTATCTTGGTATAATTGGAGTGATATGGTAACATCTTTTCGATGGGATACAGCAAGATACTTGAGCCTATCTTGCCGAATCCTTTGCTGAAACAAACCCCGGTTGGAGGGCAAAGTATTTCCCGACCGGGGTTTGTTTTGCCTTCCAGCCGTTTTAACAATCCTGGTGTTAAAATGGCAAACCCGAAATTTAGCAGGCCAGCCCAATCCACCGAGGAACTCGTTGCAAAACTGGATACGGAGATACTACCGCTTTCAGAAATCGAGCTCCATCCTGACAATCCCCGAATCCATACCACTCTCCAGATCAATACCATCGCAGAACTGATCAAAACCGTCGGATATGCCGCAGGATCCATGACGATTCAGAAATCACGGATGCGACTTGCTAAGCGATTTCGAGAGGCGATCAAGGATGCCGGAGATAAATAACCGTCAGATACTTTTCATCAATGGGCTCCTGGAAGGTAAGACGTATACGCAGGCATACAAAGATGCTGGCTATAAGCCAAAGAATGATGACATTGCAGCATCGAAGGCAAGCAGACTTTTGACAATCCCAAAAGTGCAAGCCTATTGGGAACAGAAGAAACAGGAGCTCTTTGATCTGTCCAGGTCGCGGATGATCTCGCTTGCGCTGGATGCGTTGCCAGTTCTCCAGGAGCTGATGCTGAACGCGAAAACGGAGGCCGTCAAGCTGGGAGCGGCGCGGGATATTCTGGACCGCGCAGGATTGAAGCCGGAAATGAAGCTGGAGATCGATACTCCAGGACGCGTATTTATCAATTTTGTCGGTCTGGGTGATGATCCATTCCCAGATGCTGAGGAGTGACAACCATGACAGTTGAAAGATTCCGCAAATTGGAAGCAGCTATGGAATCCGGCAACTGGCTCGAATTGCAAGAGCGACCGGATCCGAAATGTAAACGATGTTACGGGCGCGGGTATGAGGGTTATGATGTAGTGACGAAACGCTATCTACTATGTCAGTGTGTGAGCAAGGACAACCTCACGCCTGGGAAGCTGAAATCTAAAGCTGAATTGGCGGCGGAATTCATAGAGTGGTCAATTCAATCCAGCATGGAAGCATCGGAAAAATAATTCATGACTACAACCGTGATCCAGCCACAAGACAAAGTGATCGATTTCAAGCCGGAATCCAGAGCCCAGCTACAGGCGCTCAGGAACATCGCGCTCAATTTGTTTTTCTGGGGGGCATGGGGAACTGGCAAGACGCATATCGGGGCTGCGAAAGCTCTGGCTGTAGGATGGAAGTATCCGGGGAACTGTATCGCTCTTGTGAGAAGGAAGCGCGTCGATCTGAAGGCCACTCTCTGGAAATGGTTTATTGATAAAGTCCTTCATCCGGGGCTTGTGAAAGATAAGAACGACACGGAATTATTCAGAAGGCTGCATAATGGCACGGAGTTCTGGGGCGTCGGGCTGGATTCCGCTAATGATGTCAACAAGCTGGCCTCCCGCGAATATGGTTTTGTTGTGGTTGAGGAAGCGCGTGAGGTCTCTGAAAATGATTTTGAGGAGAAAATCTCCAGGTGCCTGCGTTTGCCCGGCGTCCCTTTTCATCAGTGTATGCTTATCAGCAATCCTGACGTGCCTGCTCATTGGCTAAACAAGCGCTTCCTTGTCGAAAAGTGGGATGGATATGAGGCGATCAAAGGAACCATACTGAGACACCTGTTGCCCAGGAGCTACATGGAACGGCTGGATCAATTGACAGGCATATACAAGCTCAGGTACAAAGATGGATTATGGGTAGCTGCAGAAGGACTCGTATATCCATTCGATCCTGCAAAGCACGTTCTGACGTGGCCACAGTTTCAGGCGCGTACCGGACACATAGCAATTCCGAAAGATTGGAAGCGCGTACTTTCGATAGATTTCGGATTCGACAATCCTTTCAATTGTCAGTGGTGGGCTATCTCTCCATCTGATGTATGGTATCTCTATCGAGAGATCTATCACACTCACAGAACGGTCAACACACATGCTCCGCTGATTCTGAAATACTGCAAAGAGGACTCCATGGCGCCACGCGCAATCTGCGATCACGATGCTGAGGATATGGCGACTCTTAGGGAGCATAAGATCAAGACGATACACGCGAAAAAAGACCGGATGTCTGGCCAGCAAACGGTATATGATAAATACGAGCAGGATAAAATCTTCTATATGGCTGATGCGCTGGTGGAAAAAGATCAGCGGCTTGTAATCAATAAGAAACCATATTCCACGATTACTGAGAAGCCCGGGTATGTCTGGATGAACAAGGCGAAAGAGGATATGGCTCACGAAGACGATCACGGCCAGGATGCGGAGCGATACGCGCATCACACTATGAAGAGCAGACGCAAGGGGAGGGCAGCAGCGTGAAATTCAGGAAGCAAATACAGGAGCCAGTCAAGCCGAAGAAGGCCAGGGCGTTTGTTGTGACCCGATCTGGCGGCGTTTTCCCTTACAACATCCTGGAGAAAGCGGAGATCACGAAAGCCGACCAGCAGTTGCCTGATGAGGAAAAATGGATCGGCTCTGATAATCTGGCGAAACATCCCTATCCTGCGTCATCTTTTTATTTCATGTGGGAAAGCAATGTGATGGTCTGGGCTTGCGTGGATCAGATCGCTACTGATGTCGCTGGATTGGGCTGGACAGTCAAGCCGCGTGAGGATATGGCAGAGAATCAAGCTGAATACGATAAGATCATGGCTTTTATAAAACGGCCTAATCCTGATATGTCCTTCCGGCGGATAAACAAGGCATTCATTATGGATTGGGGCGTTACGGGAAACTCCGCTCTCCAGGTTGTCAGACGTATGGATAACGAGGTCTCAGAAGTTCGCCACATGCCGACAGGGGATCTCTGGGTGCATAAGGGAGGCAAAAAGTTCTGTCAGAGAAAAGATGTCAATAAAGCATGGTTCGCACGATTCGCTATGGGAGACGATCCTGAAGCAGAGGAGAGAAAAGGGCTCCCACTAATCCTGGACCCGAAAACAGGCGAAGAGTCGCCAGGACTGAACATCAAACAGCGCGCTAATGAGTTGATTTTCTACCATACCTACTATCCAAAATCGCGCTGGTATGGCGTGCCGAACATGCTTCCTACTACTGGAGATATTCTCACAGGGCTGGGAATACGCGACTATAATCTCTCGTTTTTCACTAATTGCGGGATCCCAGCTTGTCTCGTAACTCTGACAGGCGAATGGGAAGATGGTACGGGAGAGGATGATACGGATTCCATCACGATTGTCAAAGATTATATGAACTCTCTGACAGGCGCTGATAAAGCTCACTCTACGCTGGTAGTAGATACGCCTGAAGGTTGCGAGATCAAAGTTGATAAGCTCGCCGTAGAAATCAGAGAAGGCTCATTCAGAATTCTGAGAACGCTGATCGACCAGGATATTCTCGTTGCATATAAGATGCCGCCATACAGACTTGGGCTGCCCATCCGCCAGGGGAGCCTCGCTGGGAACGTCGCGGCGGAGCTTACAACAAACTACATCAACGGCGTTGTGGAGCCATTACAGCGGGATATAGAGGAGCTATGGTCTGATAATATCTTCGCTATCGGGCTTAACTGCCCTTCTTATGAGGTGTCTTTTACGAATCTGGATATCAGGGACGAGGTAATCGAGCATGAAGAGGATATGGGCAGGATACGAACCGGAACTATGACTCCGAACCAGTATAGAGAAAAGCGTGGAGAGACGCCCTACGCTACCGGATATAGTTATTACATGGATGCGACTCTTGTGGAGATTGGGGAAGATGATTCTGAAACGGGATAATTACAACGCCAGAATGCTCCGGCTGCAAAAAGAGCACGAAAAGAAAGTCAGGATAGCAGTGCGTAAATGGCTGGAGTTTACGAGAAACGAGATCATCAAAGGGATTAACAGCAATATGATCCGCAAAGACCAGGCAGAGACTATCGTGATGGAATTGACTGATTGGATGGCTATCGAGAGCGAGGGGCAGATCATCATCAAGCCGACGGTTCTGAGAGCCATAGCGGATGCGGGTACTGAAGGCTATAGAATCGCAGGGATAAAGCTCTCATTCGATATGCTGAACCCGGCGGCGGTAGAACTGGCTCAGACGATCACCGCCGATATGGTCCGCGAGGTGACTGAAGAGACGAAGACCGCGCTCAGGTGGGCAATCCGCGATGGAGTGAATGCGGGGAAGAGTATGCCACAAGTTGGAAGGCGGATCAGGCCTCTGGTGGGATTGACAGAAAAGCAAGTTATCTCTGTTGCCAATTATGAGGAGCGATTACTGATCCAGAAGCCGCATTATTCGAGAGCACAAATAGATCGGAGCGTTGGGAGCTATGAGAAGAGATTGCATCGAAGACGAGCGGTGATGATCGCCAGGACGGAGACTTCCCGCGCCGTTTCTGAAGGAACGCTACAGGCTTATGAGGCGGCGGAGATCGATGCTGAATGGCTCACACGCGGTGAGGCAGCTTGCGATATATGCGCCCCGAATGATGGCAAAGTATTCTCAATAGCCGAGGCGCGTGGCTTGATTCCAGCGCATCCAAACTGAATATGTGGCTGGAGGCCAGCGGTCGCTGCATGAGGAGAGTAATTATGTCAGTGAGAAAGATGGTCAAATTTGATCATTGCCAGGTCTTTACTGACTTCGGGACTGCTGTAGTAAAGATAGATTTCCATACTAGAGATAGCAAGGATCTGGACAAAGTGATCAAGGAACTGAACAGAGCAAAAAGGGAACTTGCCCGCTATTACGCTAAGAAAAAGAGTTGATGGAGATTTGCTTATGACATATCTTATTCCATTTCTCTGGGGAATTGCTGTTATCTTGTGGGGATGTTATTGTATGAACCTTTTCATCGAAGAGGCAATAAACAGGATACGGGGGCATTATGAGGATCGAAAGATTGAAAAAAACCGATCTTGATAGTTTAGATGTCAAAGCTCTTCATGCCTTGCGACTCCGATGCGTGCAAGTGCATGACAAGTATTTCATGGATCCCAACTGGCCGGATTGCAAACAAGAGGATTTTATGAAAATATACCGGCTGGTATCTGACGAGATGCGGAAACAGGATATTTCTTTCCTGCCTGCTGAGATTGATCGCACGTTATTCGGGATCGTCGCAGAGGAAGTGAGCAAGAGCGAGCCTGTTGACATATCAAAGCCTTATCCGAACTTCCACGCTTGCCAGTTGAAATCTCCCAGTGCTTTCAAGGACAAATCTATCAGGACGACCAAACGTAAACACGATGGGAAGGAATACTCCGTCCTGATGGGGAAACTCAAAGGCGAAACATCTATGACAGAGCAGGCATATCGCTATCATAAAGATACGTGGGATCCGGATGATGCTCGAGCCCATTGCAAAGATCACGATGGGAAATTCGAGGCGGCAAAGGAAGTCAAAAAGGCAGGAGATAAAAAGCAGTTTTCTAAATTCGTAAAATTCGTCGGGGTCCAGAAAGCCGACAAGAATCCAGAGCGGATCGTTATGGGAATTGTCTATGAGCCAGATACGAAAGATTCGCAGGGCGATTGGGCTAATGAGGATGAGATCAGGGAAGCAGCCTATTCTTTCATGGAGAGCGAGCAGGTTTACAAGATCAATCACGAAGGTTCAGACGCTTCGATACGCGTTCTGGAGAGTTTTATAGCTCCTGTCGATTATAAGATTGAAGAGGAGCCAATCAAGAAAGGCTCCTGGATGCTGGCCAGTAGAGTTGTGGATGAGGATGTCTGGGAGCAGATCGAAAAAGGGGAACTTACAGGATACTCTATGGCGGGGCAAGCGCTCCGCATAGAGGAGACTGTTTGATCATATACGATTGAGCTCACAGTTCCAGGAAGATTTTTCTGGAAGCTGAATACCGAACTCGATGCGTTTGCGTGGCGATGCTGATTTATATGACCGCCGATATAAGATCTGGAGGTAATTATGAAGCTGAAGAAAGAAGGCGGGGAACTGCTGCAGATAGATATTGAGGAGGTCAGTGTCGTTGACGCTCCAGCAAACAAGAGAAAGTTTTTGTTCCTCAAAAGCGATCTCGAAAAAGCCGAGGTGGATGTAAGGCTTCAGTCAGACGGAACCTTAGAGGGTACAAAGCTCACGGTGAATGGTAAAGAAATCGAAGACCTAAAAGCTTTCTATTTCAACTATTTCAAGCCAGACAATGACGAGGAATTATATATCGATCCTGTTAGTTGCTCTTATACCGTAGCCAGTGACGCCGAGAATGGGTTTGAGACGAGCTATCATCTGTCGAAAGCAGAGGGGAATACAATGGATTACGCAAAACTGATCGCGTTTATCAAAGCGCTCACAGCGAAGGACGTAACGGAAGCGCAGCTCAAGAAGCTGGATCAAGAGGCGATTGATTCGCTCAATATTCTGAGCCAGTATGAGGGCCAGATGCCGGCGGATCTATCGAAAGCTGTCGGGCATTTCCTGAAAGATCTGGATGCGGAGCCTGCTGCTGAAGAGGAAACCGATCCGCCTGCAAATAAGTATTCAGATGAAGAAATGGCAGCTCTGAAAACTGCTCTGGATGCTATAGCGGAGATCATCGGCGGGAAGAAAGAGGATGGTAAGGAACCGACTGGCGCCGAGGCCATTCTGGAGAAGTTGAAAGCCATCACAGCGCGAATCGGGAAGCTGGAGAAAGGCGAAGACCCAAAGCCCGGTGAAAAACCCGAAGGCACAGATGCCGATCCAGATCCCGATCCAGGTGTCGCGAAGATACTCGAAGCTCTGAAAGGTATCGAGGATCGCCTCCAGGTGGTGGAAAAGAGCGCGGGCGTAGCAAGACAGGCTGAAGAGACAGGAGGCGCTGGAGCGGACGAGGTGGTTGATCACTATAAGAGTGTTCCGCTCTAAGTTACCTCAGGTATGACAATTAAGACATGATACTATGTCCATGTCTTTTGCAAAAATAGAGGTGATCGAAAATGTTAAGCAACAGAGATCTGCTGGATAGTAGCGGAAAGTTTAGCGTTCAAGCTGCTATCAATAAAATGCTCACACTGCCGACAATAACGCTTAATCCAGAGGAAGCTGCTGGCTTTATCGAGCGCTCGTGGGATCTCTCGAACATGAAATACTACGCTCGAAAAGTCAATATGAAATACAGGACGAAGAACATCAGGGGGATCGCCTGGGGAAGTGGTGATTTTCTCGTTCCTGAAGCGAAGTACGATTCCACGAAGATCAAGACGCAGTTCGCACATGATACGATCCTGCTGACCAGCAAAGAGCTTCGTGGAGGTCTTCTGATCAAAGACAGAGATTACGAGGATCTCACGATTGGCTCCGCTGCCGAGTTCAAGAATCATCTGTTCAGTATGGTAGAGAAGAGAATGGCCCGGGAGATGGAGCAAATCTGCTGGCTAGGGGATACCCATGATCTGAATGGCTATGAGGTAGATAATTCCAGGGGAGAGGTGGATGGCTGGCGCTACAGGCTGGATCATTCTCAAAGCGGCGAACTCCACGAGAACGATTCGACAGGCTCGACCATCATCCTGGACGCCTCGAATATCGTCACAGACAGAGCTTCGGATTTCGCTCTCACGACGACAAAGGGGATCGTAGAAACGAAAACTACACAGCCCTTCGGCCAGGAGATCAAGTTCGGGCGGATGTATAAGGAAATGCCTTCCGAATACCTCGCTGATGGCCTTGCTGACCTCAGGTTTTTCGTAAACGACAAGATCCTCGTCGATTACTGTGAGCAGTTGCAGGAGCGCGGGACGGAGCTTGGTGATATGCAAGTAATGGGGAGAACGCTGACAACTGCAAATGGCATACCAATCGTTCCTTGTCCCTTGATGCCTGTCACTATGAAGATCGACACGGTAGACGCTCAGAAAGAGGCGTGGGTAGATACGGCCGCAATCAAGGGAACGTTGCAGTCAGGCTTTCCGACGACTGGTGGCGATCTGACTGATGCTGTGCTGACCAAAAACGGCAACTTCGGAGTCGGTATCCACCTGGAATTCATCATGGAAGCGGCGAGATCCCCTGAAGATCGTGGGAATTATTACCATTTCACAACGCGGATCGATACATTCGTCGGTGACGTCCACGCCGCTGTCTTATGTAAGCGGCTCGAGGTGTTATAGGATTTGCTTCTCTCAAGGCTTCGAAGAGAGCAAAAGTAACCCTCGTATCGAATTGAAAGGTAGGTCGGAATGGGTAGATTTGAGATCACTAATCACGGGCGGCTAGTTATTGTTCCACATCCAAAGACAGGGGAGGCAGTTTGGTTCCCTCGCAACAAGACTCAGATCGTTGATGATGAGGAGCTTGCTAAGAAAGCTGAGGAATACAGCAAGTATATAGGTGTGGAAGAGAAAGAAACGCCTCTCCAGGAGATGAGGAAAAAGGAGCTTATGGAAAAAGCCCGGAGTCTGGGGATCCCAAGTGCAGCCAATAAGACCAAAGCACAATTACGACAGGAAATAGAGTCATCTGCGATGTGAGACATGATCGCAGGGGGCATGGAGGTATAGAAAAATGTCAGTACAGAAAGTTGACATAGGCGCGCTGAATCGTGAAGTATTTGGAACGATAGGGCGGCCATTCATTGACGCTTTTAACATAGACGATGGAGGCGGGATCGACTGCGATCTCAAAGTCTTCGGCGATGAGGGCGATAACTCTTTCTTCTGGTATGACCATTCAGAGGACAAGGCATTCCTTCAGCGGACGACTGAGGATGATTCCCCGGGGCGTCTCTTGTATATTCAGCATCTTGGCTCAGCCATGAAAGCTGGCCAGAACATCCAGGGGTTACAGATCCGCGCCCGGGCTACTGGAACCGGAGCGATTGCCGGCGGATGTGACGGAGCGGAGATCAAAGCGGGACTGAATAGCGATTCCGATACAGGGACAATCGCGGGTGCCAGGGGCGTGATCGCGAATATCGACGCTAAGAAAGGCACGATCACCACCGCTCACGGCGTTGAAATGCAGGTCGATATAGGCGCTGGTGGAACTATCACGACGCTCAAAGGTTTCCGGGCATCCCTGAATAACAGCGGAACTCTGACGGATAGTTATGCCTTCATAGTCGAAACCGCAAACGTGAGCTATCCCTGGGAGTATGGTTTATTCATGGCATCGGGTCAGGCAACTTACCCGATCAAGATAGCGAATGCTCCTACAGGCGCTAGTGCTGTGAACCAGATTGAGCTTGATATAGATGAGACAATGGCTCATTCAACTGGCTATGCGCGTGGGATTTACGTCAACTGGACTCACGTTAGCGGGGATGTAACTGGTACAGCAGAGATTAACCCTCTATCTGTAGACATGGGGATTACAGCCGGGGATGTGTCAAACGCATTCGCTGTGTCTCTATATACAGGCGGAATGGGGACAGGAACAATCGGGCATCTGAGCGGCTTGTATCTCTATTCGGATGACATTGGCGGAGGAGCAACCGTCAACTACCGATCAGGGATAGACCTTAACATTGATAACGGTGACAATGCCACAGTAGCATCGTTCATCAGGATGTATAATCACGGCGGAGCATCGAATACGATGGATTACGTGTTCGATTTCGCTAATAATGGACACGGTGCAGCGGACTATCTGCTTCACGTCGGAGCAACTGGCGGTTTTTTGGTAGTAGATGCGGGCGTTACGGGCGATAACTCTACGCACAAAATCGCCGTCCTGGTTGGTCCATCTACTGTCCGTTATATAGCTCTGTTCGACTACTAAAATTCTCGCAGGATGGCCGCCACTCCTTCGGGAGTTACGGTCGGAGGTGGCTATCCTGCTTAACAACTTCCTATCCGACCGGGAGGTTTATCATGATTTTCACATTGTTGGAACGGCTTATGATCCCTGGATTCCTTCCCAGAGAGGGTAGTTATCTTGATATGAATACAGCGGATAACTTGCTCAAAGCGGTACGTTTCGATCCGGATGAGATGGAGCGCGCCCGGGATCCCGAAGGTCTCAATCTGCGCCAGAATGATCGCGGGGGCATGGATTGGGAAAACGAATTTGCTGAGGATTTCAGCATGGTTCTCGATCTGAGCATGGATCAGGCCAACCTTCTGAAGAAGCTTCTGGTGAAGCTGAATGATGAGGAGAAGCTGCCCCGCGATGCTCTGAGCCTCTATCAGAAGATCGTAGAAGGGGACCTGAGCGTTCAGTCGAAAAAGCTTCCTGAATTGGTCTCTGAAGGCAAACAGCTTATGAAGGAGCCCTATACCGAAGATGAAACGCTGGAGCCAGCGGATAATCCAGCGAAGTCGATTTTCCAGAAGCAACCTGAGGATGAGTAGCATATAGGAGACTCCAGGAGCTTCGGCTGCCTGCAACCTGAAAGCGCATGGAATAAGGATTTCTTATTTTTTGTCGTCTCCAGAAGCGTCTCATATAGGCGAACAGGATCCGGATTCTGGGATTGGAAAGCCAACAGAATCAGGGCTTTAGTGTCACGCTGGAAATCGAATTTTCTCATATAGCAGGGGGATCCGTCCCGGCGCATTGCTCTCTTCGATGCTTTGAGAGAAGCAAAATTTGCTCTCTTCGAAGCCTTGAGAGAAGCAAAAGCGCATTTCCCGAATTCCGCTTACGTGCTGGGATGGATCCCTCCCACAAAGAGGGTGATGATATGGCAGAGCAGGATGGTTTCAACGGTCTTTTTTCTGAGGATACGAAATTGACCATCGAGGCTCTTGTGGAACTCAAAGAGGCGCTTCGGGAGATCAGAGATGTCTTGATTGAGGTCAGAACTGAGCTACAGGAGATCAAAGCTGTTCTGGAGGAGGCATAGAGGAATGGCATTACAAACACCAGTGATTACTTTAGCATCTCATGTCACTGAGACGCAGAAAAATCTGTACAATATAACATTCAGAATGGTGTGCGCTGATGATGATCAGGATATGGCAGGGCTGGATGAAACATATCCGCTGAAATATCGTCCTGGTGACAACGTTGCTGATGCTGTGGACGATATTATCGAATTCTTCCAGGAAAAGATCGATAGCTACGAATCGGCAGTCGCTATCGAAACGCATCCCTCGATGGCTACGGGTATGACTATGATAGAGAACGGGTTGGTGATATAAATGGCGGATATTACAGCAGGCGGACAGGTGATAACTGATTGGACGGCAGTCGCGCAGAATACCATCGTTCATTCTGACATACTGGACATATCAAGCGACCTGCAAGCAGGTCTTATACTACAGGCATTCCTGGATACCGAGACAGCGCACACCGGCACAAAGATCATCGTAGAGATTTCGCATAATACGTCCGGTGATGAGGATTGGGCTGAAATACCCGGCACTGATAAAATCATTTTGATAGGAACGGCGAATGAAGAGTTAATAGATGATAATCCGCTGACTGCCGGCTCAGTCACTATACTGATGTCGTCTACGACTGGCTACGAGACGGAGGGTCTGTGGCGCGGGATTAAGGATGGTACGATTGCCAACAGCGAGGTCGTGCGACAAAGTGCTGTAGATGCGAATGTAGATATTGACATTCTGGACGGCACAGCTAATGAACACGCTAATACCGTGAATATCTACAGCATAGCCATGTCTGAACTGATAGCCCATCTGTCTGTATACGTGCGCCGTGTTCGGCTTATCGTTGACAATACCTACGACGACAACGGATCAACGCTGGTATACAGGCTGATGATCACCAGGGCAACGGATATAGAATAATGGCATGGATACAAAAACCTCCTATGGGCACTCCGTTGATTCCAGGACACCCACAGCTTGACGGCTTAGTAGGCTGGTGGCTGTTTCAGGAAGGCAGTGGGGATAGGGTCAACGATCTGAGCGGGAATGGGAATATGGGGACGCTGAATAACTTTGTCTTCCCACCGACGGCATCCTCTGGCTGGAATCCGGGTAAGTTTGGACGCGCGCTAGTCTTCGATGGGGCGAGTGATTTCATGGAGACTGCGGATATAAGTATGGAAAACGCGCAGACAATCCTGGCGTGGATTAGAAAAGAGGACGCAGGCGGCA
>Ga0209977_10000060_pt1 | contig 38460 bp, 47 predicted proteins | sample SumtaG_2_FD_183113 | JGI IMG/M metagenome (GOLD analysis project Ga0209977, IMG submission 183113) | Deep subsurface microbial communities from Indian Ocean to uncover new lineages of life (NeLLi) - Sumatra_00607 metaG (SPAdes) (version 2) | ecosystem: Environmental > Aquatic > Marine > Oceanic...
GCACCTGCACCTGCACCTGCACCTGCACCTGCACCTGCACCTGCACCTGCACCTGCACCTGCACCTGCACCTGCACCTGCTTTTACTATGACAGAATTGGCTAATGGTTTAACTCGTGAGCAATATCATAAAGCTGGGTGGACTGATGAAATGCTCATAAATGTCAAATACATGAATGCTCCAAAGCATGAAGGCATCTTAAGTTAATTTAAGGTCGAATCATCATCACAAGGATTTGTAAAATGGCTGACATTATTTATGATATAGAATGCTATCCAAATATTTGGACTTTAATGGCGTCTCCTTGTGATGATGACAACATGCATTATCTATTTGAAATCTCACCACGGGCAAATGATATTCATCGACTATTTGAATTTATAAGGTGGTGCAAATTCAACATGCATAGAATGGTTGGGTTTAATAATGTCGGTTATGATTATCCATTACTGCATTGGATGTTAAATGTTGATCCTAACAGATTTTCTCAATCTCAATTGAACGAAATTATTTATGATAAATCAAACAGTATAATAACTACGCCATGGGAGAATCGTTTTTCAAATGTGATCTATGCTAACAAACAAATTGTTCCGCAAGTAGATTTATTTAAAATTCATCATTTTGATAATACAAATAGACGAACCAGTTTGAAGCTATTAGAAATAAATATGCGACTTAGGTCTGTTCAAGATTTACCATTTCCACCAGGAACAGTATTAGACTTAGAACAAATGCAAGTTCTCGTTAATTACAATAAACATGATATTTATGCGACAAAAATGTTTTATTATAAATCTTTAGATAAGATAAATTTTAGAGATGGGCTAACGAAAAAATATAATCGAGATTTTACCAATCATAATGATACTAAGATTGGTAAAGATTTTTTAGTAATGGAGTTAGAAAAACGTCTTGGTCCAAATTGTTGTTATACCAAACCTGCGTTTAAACCTCGAAAAACAAACCAAACAATCTACGATAAACTTAAATTAGGTGAATTAATCTTTCCAATAATTAAATTCAGAACAAAACAATTTAATGAAATTCTGGATTTCTTTAAAAGAACGGAGACAGCCGAAACTAAAGGCGCATTCGAAAAACTTTCATGTACTTTTCCCAGTGGTTTAGAATGTGTATTTGGTATGGGAGGAATCCATGCATTTAATAAACCAATGCATGCACAAAGTTGCAAAGAATATGCAATCATTGATCTAGATGCCAAGAGTTATTACCCTAGCTTAGGAATTGTAAATCGTTTATTTCCTGCGCATCTTTCTGAAGTTTTTTGTGATATTATGTCAGAATTAAAAATCCAACGAGAACAATATGAGAAAGGAACATCTGAAAATAAAATGCTTAAATTAAGTTTAACCGGTTCATGGGGTTCGACTAACGACTCGTGGAGTCCATTTTACGATAAAAAATACGCAATGCAGATCACTATCAATGGTCAGTTGCTTCTTTGTATGTTGGCCGAAATGATCATGTTGATACCTGATACAATGATACTACAAATGAATACTGATGGTTTAACCGTCAAAATACCGAGAACACTTGAACCCATGTTAAAAGGGTATAAAAAAGAGTGGGAAAAGCTCACAGGTTTAATTTTGGAATCGCAATATTATAGTGATATGTATTTAAAGAATGTCAATGGTTATTTAGCTGTAGATGTTTTGGGCAATATTAAAAGGAAGAAGGATTATAACTATATTCGTGATTGGCATCAGAATCATTCAAAACTAGTCGTGCCTAAAGCTGCTGAAGCGCATTTAATAAGAGGTGTTGACATTGAGACATTTTTATTAAATCATAAAGATGATTTTGATTTTTGTTTAAGTATAAGAATGACAAAACCTTGGATACTTAGATGGGGAGATATTCAAGTACAAGGAACAAGTCGTTATTATATTTCAAAAACAGGTAAATCACTTGTCAGAACCGGTCCAGAATTATCGCGAATAACCAGAAAAAAACAAGAAATTTTAAAGAGTGAGATTGAACAAGGTAGGAATGGGGAAGGATTATTTAAATTGACAAAATCAGGTGATCCCCAACCATTAACACCAGTTCCAAGAAAAATAAGATCGAATGTTAACTGGAAGACAACAATTTGTAATGACGGTGTAATCGATAGATCGAATATTGATTATGATTTCTATATTGCAGAAGTTAGAAAATTAACTGACGGTGTAAAATAATGCCGTTAACATGTGGTTGTGATATGGATTCACCAGAACCAGGGCAAATATATTTTGATGATGGCCCTTCAGATTTTTCAGTCCTCAATACAATACGAAGTCGAAAATGTTGTAATTGTGACATCAAGATCAAACCCGGTGTTATTGTAACAGAACATGTGCGGTATAAGGTGCCAAAATCCGATGTGGAAATTGCTATTTATGGTGAAGATGGTGAAATAGCCTGTGCATCTAAATTTTTATGTGAAAATTGTTCAGATATGTATTTTAATCTCAAAGATCGTGGGTATGATTGCATCGGGCCTTGGGAAGTAACCGAATGCCTTAATGACTATATTGATATAACATATACAAGGAGAGGGTAATATAAAATGAATATAGACGAATTGAGTCAAATACTTAGTCATGATGCGCAGATTAAATATGGTGTAGATCTAGGAAAATATGTAAGATTGAAATGATATGTTTAAATATTTGTATATGGGTGTATATTTTATGTTTCATGTGTATTTATTTGTGTGGTTAATATTAAAACTTATCTAGGGGTGTTTATGAGTAAAAAATTTGAAACGATATTCCATACTGATGATTCAGTAGGTTCTTCCATATCTCTTGTTGAGTTGGAAGGTGATACAAAGTTTTGGGCATGGGCAGTTTATTTAAATCGTCTTGATTTGTGTATAAAAGGTAAGAAAACAGAGTATTATTTTAAAACTCGTGAAAATGCCATGAATTTTTTTAAGGAGGTGAAGCACAAGGCTCTTCTTTCCAATGTAAAATAGAAGCAAAGAGTGGAGTTAGGTGTACTACAGATTAAATTATCTAAGGGTTAAAATTATGCAAACATATCTTCAAGTTCATAAGACATGTCAACAAAATTTAGTTGGATGTGGAATAGATGTTTATGTTGCGACAATGTCAAATCCAGATGAACTTTATTTTGGTAAGTATAAAGATAGGAGTTTGGAAACTTTTAAAGGTAGAAAAGGATATTGGATTGTATGGGATGATGGGGAAATGAATGCAGCTAGGTTGGTAATAGATGAGAATGGGAAACCTGCTGGTTTCATTCCTAGAATGTTTTCTGATGGATCCGTTTATGGATATATTAAAAATGAGGGTATATAATATGAATGAGAGATTCGGAATGATAACGTTAAAAGATTCCCCTGCACAAGATAGGGGAGGTTGTGATCAATGTAGATGGGCAGGTGATATTAGTAGTTGCCAAATAAAACGAGAAGGTAGTTTGGAAGAAGGTTATTATGATGTGTATTTATGTCCTGTATGCTTAGATACTTCCCTTACTGATTATTGGTATTCCAATGAAGAGATTTTGTTTTGGTAAATTCAAGGGTATTGGACTGTATTGCAAGATGGGAAAATAAGTTCCACTAAATTAGTAATAAATGAAATGGGGTTTGTAATAGGAATGATAGAATTAAAATACTTACCTGGATTTGATAAAGGTGATTGTGATCAATGTGGATGGGTAGGGGAACTTAATAGTTGTCGAATGGAACAAGAAGGTGATTTTGAAAAAGATTCTCATAATTTTTATAATGTGTATAAATGTCCATCATGTTTAGCGGCTCTTAGTAATTATTGGTATTCTAATAAAGAGGATATATGATATGAACATCAAGAATCTTGAAAAACAAGCTATAGTTATTAATGAGAATATAGGTATAATTAAAAAATTCCTATTAAGTGAATTATATTTGATAGAAAAAATAATAATAATGATAGCTGTAGCAATGATAATAATGATACTAGGTTTTGTCTCAGAAAATCAAGAATCATTTGTAATATTGTTGTCATTATCATTATTCAGTTCATTATATTATTTTTCGTTGAAAGCAAGTCACCGGAAATGTGCTAATACTATTCGAAAATGTGACAGTTTACTATACGACATCATGATATATATAACTGTTGAATTGCATAATAATGAAGTTGAAATATTGTCAGAGGAAAGATTAGTTGAATTTCAAGATCGGGTAGATGAATTGCAATGGGGTGTTAAATAATGGATATTCAAACATTTAAAAACAAAGTTAAAGACATTAGTAAGGATATAAACGCAAATCGACAATTAATGTTAATTAGAGTGCATCAACAAGTTAAAATACTTGAAAAGCAGGAATCTTTGTTAAGTGATCTTGATAATTTCGCGACAATTTTATTGATTTTCGAAAGTGAAGATGTATCAATACTGGAAAAACAATTGCTAAATCTCCAAGCACGTGCTGACAATATACATGACTTAGTAATAAAGGATAATGAATAATGAACATTAAGACTGGGGATGAGATATTTTTAACGGAATGGGTATACATAGGTTTTTCTCAAAGGTTGTCTTGGAAAAAAGCAGTTGTAACTAGAATAACGAAAACATTAATTTTTGTTGAGGATATTAAATTTCGAAAATGTAGTCTGGGAGTAGATTTATTTGAAATAAATGATGAGACTTTGTGCAGAGCAACAGAAGATAACAGCCTTTTAAGGCGTAAAGAACTCCAAATTAAATTTAGTGTTTATAAATGGCAACATATCGAGTTAGAAACACTTGAAGACATTAACAATATTTTACTATTGGCAGAAATCACAACAAGGAACAATAAATGAATCATCAAGATGATGGGTCCAAAATTGTTCAAGAGCACAAATTCAATTTCATTTGTCGCATTGAGTTGGAACTTAGGTCTGATGGTTCGATCCTTAAAGAAGAACCATGTGGAGGAAATACACAGGTTATGCATAGATATGGTAAAGGGCCATTTTCAAGATTCAAAATTCCTACTGATATTCGTGATGAAGGCGTGCATATATTAATGAGCAATAACACCATCAAATATATAGGCGGAAGTACAAATTTTGCACGGAGTTATAACTCTGGATTTGGGAGAATAGCTATTAGATCAGCCCCGTTCATAGGTGGTAACGAAACGTATTGCCGAATCAATACATTAACATTAAATCAGATAGAATCGGGTTCAATTGTTGAGTTATGGTTTAAAAAAACCGCACAGTATCACAGGGTGAAATCTCGATTAATTCACAGGCTAAATCCTGGATGGAATCGTTAAGTATGTGCAATCCCCCATACTGTAAACCTTCCAGATGTTATATTGCCGCTACTGAATAATACTTGAACTCTATCTAGTGTAATCGCAGCCAATCTTATTCCTCGAAAAGGTCCACCATGGTAAGCGGCACTAGCATTTTTATGGATAAAATCCCCTGTTATGGTTGGACCTTCTGAATCTGAGGGGATTATATCCCCTGTACCACCTATTCCGTCAGCTGTAGTTACATTTAATGCAATTCCTATGTTTGAGGTGCCTGCATTTACCGAAGCTGCATATGCAGCTGAGGCTACTGTTACATTTGTGCTATGGTATGCGTAATCGGTGGCCCCACTGTCAATTCCTCCAGCATCGCCAACTCTCATCTGAAATGAAACATTATTTGATGAGGGTATCATTTTGACCCATGCAAAAGCAAACCTATCGTATATAGTAGTATCAAGACCTGTTATTGTAAGTGAAGGGCTAGCAGAAGCTACCTTTGAATCTATTACTACCCATGAACCTTTAGCGCCATCAGCTTTGTTGATCGTACCAACGACAACATTTGCAGCAACTGATTGAAAATCGATAATGTCACCGGGAGCAGTAGTAAAATTGCTACCCCCATTATTCAAAGTTATACCCGCTCCTACTGTGATAGCTAATACACCGTCAAATTGAAGTTGAAAACGTCTATTTGTAGCAACGGTTATAGTTGCAAAACCCGTCGTTCCGGTCACATTGAAATAGTCACCATCAATACCTAAGATTAGAGGTGACGCTGAGGCCAGATCCCCACCTTTTGTTGAACCCACATAATTGTCGTTAGGATCGAGGAAGCCACCAAGCTGTGGTGATGTGTCATCGACAAGATTAATGGCCACAGGGGTGCCATTTGCCCTAGTGATGGCAACAATTCGAACAGTATTCGCAGCTGTAGAAAAACATTGGAATTGATCACCCGGACTGGTTGTGAAATTTGCACCACCTGGAATCACAATTGATGCACCATGGGTAACAACTAGTGCCCCATCGAATTGCAAAATGAAAAACCTATTTGCAGCAACTGTCATAACTGCAAACCCAGTCGTACCAGTCACATCAAAATAGTCACCATCAATACCTAAGACAAGAGGTGACGCTGAGGCCAGATCCCCACCTTTGTCCATACCGATAAAATTATCATTAGGATCCAGAAATCCTCCGAGTTGGGGTGATGTATCATCAACAACGGCAGTTAGAGTACCGGGTGGTCCTTGCGGTCCTACATCACCTTTCAGTGTATTTCCACCTGTGGTAGATCCATCACCAACAAAAGCCTCATCTAAATCTTCATCATAAATATGTTCACCTTCTATCGGTGTATATCCAGTACGTTCTGCTGTAGTCACTAAAGGAATTGTATATAGTGCCATGTTAAAATCTCCTCCCACCAATAAAAGATGCTGTTCCAGTAAAACGTCTACCTAAATTCATAACGGTTCCAGATCCTGCGGAACCAACTAATCCTGTCACTGCAGTACGATCTAAACCAGTTTGTATAGCGTCTGCTGAAGCTTCAGCAGCACTTATTGCCGCTTCAGCTGCGCTAGCTTCAGCATCAGCGGCAAATGATTCTGATACTGTGACATTCTTACTTGTGATAATAACGACGTTATCCGAGATCCCAGAAGGGGGAGGTGTCGTGAATGTTACAGTATCGACAAGTAAAGACCATAAACTGGGAGAGTTGTATACGCCATCTACAAAAATTTGCAGGTTGTCGTCTCCAGATGGTATTTCAGAAAGTGTAAAGTTTGTTTCGATACCATCACCAGCAAATGTATCAACTATGCTATCTGCTGTTGCTACAGCTAAGGGTTGCCAATTTGCAGTAGTAAAGCTACTCCCAGTTGTAAATGGTACTGGGACTTTTGCAACATAAAAATCTCCAGTTCCTGCCGGGAACCTATAAACCTGTATATTGCTAGTTACACTAGTGATGGCAGTCCAATCAATAGCTGGGATTTGAAAACCAAGTTTTGATAATTGTCCTTGGACTGTGTTTATTGTGCTACCAAGACGTGTTGTGGCTTCATCGATAGGAGCACCAGAGACTTCTCCTTCAATTCGACTGTTTGCAATTTCAGCAAGAGTAATTGCATCAGTTTGAGCATTGTCAAGATCTTGAACCGTAAGAGCCATTATTTAACCCTAGTTTGTTGGATTTTGTGGTGGTGTACCGATGTTTTCTTTTTTAGACTCATTCCAGAAATATACTGAAAACATAGATATGAGAGCTACAATGTTACAAGGTATACCCATTATCATCAATGTTATCATTAGTAGCACAAAGATGGACTTGTTCAACATAACTACTCTTAAAAATATTTATAAATCAAAAAGAAAATATAAGCTAGATGAGCTAATGAAATCAAAAAGATCCCTGACAAAGTTTTATTAGAATCAAGAAAATCCTTCACTAAATCCAGTCGAATGCGCACGTGTTAAAGGGTCCAATATATCGAATGTATAGTACCGATCATCATAATTGACACCTGTTACCCTGACATACTGTTTTTCAGTCGGATCTATTGTCAGCGGTAAGATTCTTTGCCCGTTAAGCCTTGCTTCAGGACCGAATGAAAATTCTGTCTTCAAAGCACTATTTGCAGTATATATAGTTTCTTCTGGAACTTCAAGCAGAACAACGTGTGTATTATCTACACCTGCAATAACTGGGATTGACTGTATATCTCCGTCACGTTTTTTTAAAATGATAAAATGATCATCACCTTGAATGAATTCAACTGCTTGTGATAATTCAATTTCTAAGCCATCAACAGATCTTATGTAGCCATCGAAAGTAGCTACACGAGTACCTTTTACTACTGAAATCATCCTAGATGGGCGTATAAATCTCCCTTCTGCTGTCACAGTAAAATCAACAGCTATCCTGCCGTATCGAAGCCTTTGAAATTCACGCCAAGTACGCCATTGTGCTTGTCTAAAATTAGCAATACCAGGAATTTCATATATTTTAGGGTTAGTTGCGCTACGGTCAGCAGGAAAAAAAATCAATTCTTGTGTATTTGTCTCTCGATTTTGCCATTTGAAAACAACCCCATCATTTTCTGTTGAATTATTAAATCTTCGTGACCATATTTCAACACCGGGTTTTTTAGATCTGTGAGTGAAAACCATTTCCGGCCCAAGTTGTGGCTGTTCAAATTCAACAAATAAAACTTTTGCTACGCGATAAGGTACAGAGAACACAGCGTTTGTGATAGTATAAAATATTTCTTGTGGGGTGATCCGAGTGCTATCAAATGTATAATTAAATTCTCCCGCTTGTGCCTCACCAAAATATGTTTCTATATCTTCTTGAGTTTGCAACAGCTGATCTAAATCCAGTTCTGATACATCTCGACCGCCTATTTTTGGATCGAGTGCCATTCTAATTAACGTCTGCATGGCTTGGGTGTTAGACGTAAGAGTTCCGGCAAATTCACCACTACCGATATATTTATCGACTTTTTCTGTAGCTAAACAAGATAAGACAGGGACTGTAATTGATGCGCTTTGCTCATTTCTTATTCTCCGGGTATGAATAGTCGTAACATCACCAAAATCAGTTAGTGAAACATCTTGTGAGCCATATAGATCTCTCCATTGAATTTCATCGACCACAGTCCCTTCAAATTCAAAATCTTTCAACGTATCTCGTTTAACTCTAACTCTCACATATGATCTTGAACCCATCTCGATTTCAACAGTTGTTCCTTTTTGATCTGTATCATTACCAGATACAGCACCTGAAATTGATGATATTGATCCAACGGGGTCTCTATCATCATTAAGAAATTGCCATTGAGTAGTAAAATCAACAATAGCTGAAGATTTTACTACACCATCATCTTTAAACATCCCTCTAGGGGCAATTGTGTTAACCCAAAAACGATCAACTTTTAAAGTTGAAAATGAGAACCAACTTGTAAAACCTCCGGCGGGTGTTTCGTTGCTTGCCCTGAGTATTAAACCTCCAACTTCAACAGAACGACGAACTGTAGATATTAAATCATTGATTACTGGACCTATCTGTATTTCTGGGGAATCCCCACTATTCGGACTAGTGAATGGCCCATAAACAGCAGCACTAGCATCTGTTATATCAGATACCAATGTATCACCATCTTTAATTTCTTCGATTACTAATTCTTTTCGTCCGACGCAATAATAGGCAATTTCTTCTTCTACATTATTAAGAAATTTACGATAATTTCCCATAATAATATCAGGTATAGAATTTACTTGGCCACCAATATCAGGAATGCGTTCATTAATCCTTACAAAATTTGATCTATTAGTAAGTGCATTATTAGGTGATTCTTGCTGTCTATTTACATTCTTAAGAGCTACTGGCTTGGGAATATTCGGATTGCCTATTCCACCGGGTGTATCAGGCAATGATGAAATTACTACAACGGCTGATACTATTGCTACTACAGCACTGATTATTAATAACGCTGTTGCACTAATACCGGGAGTTTCAACGACAGAGAATTTCCCCTCATGAGCTAAAATCTTAACAAAATTATTTGTAATATCGTTATCAGATGATGGGTTAAATCCTTCATGTACACTGAAAGGTGTTTTCCTTGCTCTAAATTGTTTTAAACAAAAGTGAGCGGGACTTTTATCTTGAAATTCTTCTACTCTCCCATCAAGATAATAATATTTTATATTTACCGCCAAAATTCAATACTCCGTCTATTTTTGATAGCATTTCTTAATGGTTCGAGTATAACTTGCCCTACTGCATTACAACAATGCGAGATATATTTATTATAATATATCCCAGCATGATGAAAATCTGTTCCAGCCATTGATCTAACAAAAATAATAATATCATAATTCTGTGGGTTAGTTACTAAGGTCAGTCCATGTTCATTTCCACTTCGCACTTCATTAAAATTTGAGGCTATAATTTCACTTGCCATTGATGCAACAGTATACATTTTTGTTTTTATACCTGCATCTCTTCTAACACAAACTATATGTTGCCAACAATTATATTTCATAAACCCATATCGTTTGCCAGTATAAGAATTTATATCAATCAAAATGCTCTCAACATAGGAAAATCTGTAAAATTGTAAGTTTCCCCTGTTTCCCTACTATTCAATCGTGGTATTCCAGATCGGATGGTGAAAATGCCCTTGCTTTGTGCAATCGATTCAAGATCATAAACAAACGGACCTTCTGCAATTTCGTTGAGATTTGTAGAAATATATATTCTGTATGTAATTGTAGGGTTAGTTTGATCTCCTACATCAATCCTATCCATCTCATCATCTAAAACATTTTCAATATCTGGTAAATTAAAACTTGCTAGTTGATCTAAATCATCTAATATTTTTGTATTATCACTCGCAAAGTTGATCGGTGTATAAGTTTGAGGAATATTATTCTCATCCCTTGCAATCAGTTCTTTAGTATCACGAACGAATCTAAACACTTGTGATAACGCTGGATGTTCTATTGTAATGGTTTCAAAGACTCGCTCTTCTTCAGGTTGTGAATTTAAGAAAACTTTATAGTCTTCTAAAATAGTCATTTAACTGGACCAACATGATAGTCATGCTCTCCACAATCACAAGAAATTTCAATTCCTACTTCACAGTTAAAAAATGGACCTGGATAATCTGGAAATTTATTGCATGGGGCAAAATCATCATTAAGCAGACAACCACAATCTTGGATAGGATTATATAATCCGTCCACATTATTAGCTACTAATTGCCTTATAATCATTTTAAGTACATTCATGTTTCACCGTAATTATTTTAATACCAAAAAATCAACATTAACAAGTTTAGCCAACCTATCGATAACAGGCTGAAGATTTTCACCATAAACTTCGATTAATGGCCACAAAGAACCTCCAAACGGGTTATCTTGTGACGGTGTTGTTTCTACTACCAACGTACACGTTACACGCCAATTGATTCCCTCCCTTGTAGTTACATTGATAGTCCCAGGTTTAAACAACGCTTGATGGTTCTGTAATCCATCAGTATCAGTTTCAAGAGGGATATTAAAACTGTTTGCCCCATGATTTATTGTGAAATCATACCAATCAAAGAATGCAGCTTTCTCGATATTTGTAAAAGCAAATATAACATTTATTTCGACAGCTTCCAAAGAATAATCTAATACTGTTCTGAAAATACCCCCCGCAACAGGTGTACGAACTATATTTGTGCCTCGATTAAATCTATACCCTTGTGCGAGAGGTATAATAAAACTAGGTATTGACGAATCACCCACTAAAATTGCCTTGACGTTGTAGTATTACGATTTAACGATTTTGAAACCCTAGAGTTGGGATTTTCTATATCTGAAGAAACTGTATTTCTTATGAGAATGATGATTCTTTGCTCCTCATCAATATTTACATCTGGTTGTGCTATCTCCTCAGAAGTTTGATTTATTATGATAATTTCTGGTGCAGAAGGTTTATCACCTGCTATTTTTTTTGTTTCTTGCGCACTAGCGATCCTACCACCAGCTCCAAACTCCACTAGTTCTGGACCCTGCTCCCCAACGAGCAACTGTTGCCCAGCCTGAAACTGTCCTCCCTGCTGTCTTGTAGATGGTGGGGAGGCTGATGCTATAGTAGCAAATTGGGCGGCTCCAGCAGCAGCGGCTGCTGCCGCTAAAAAGAAACTAAGTGGTGGAGCAGCAGCAGATAAGGCTTTGGATACTGCAGATGCAGTCTCGACAACTGCATTGGCCAATGCTGCAGCTTGGCCAATCCTGAAAAGTTCTTTGTTACTAGATTGTATTAAACCAGAAATTGCACTGAGAGATTCTCTAACCACTTGCTCTTTAGTTTCAGCACTAGCTGCATCAATTACAGCGTTAGCTACAGCTGTAACCTGATTAATCGCAATAATCTTTTTGTTACTAGATTGCACTAAACCAGAAATTCTACTAAAAGATGCCTTAAGCTCTTTCTCTTTAGTTTCTCGTGATTTTCTATCTAATTCCGCTTCTGCAGCATCTGCATTTTTATCAATTTCTATTTTCGCTGCTCTAAAATCACTAAGTGAAATCAATTCTTTCTCTAGATCCACCTCCAAAGATTCTAATCGATCCGTTCGTATTCTCTCAATTGCCTCACGTTCAGTCTCATTTAACGCCAATATTAATTCTAATCTTCTTCGTGCAAATCCACGTTCAAGAGCTAATTCTTTTTCTTTCTGTTCTTGTTCCCTCATTTGTTTAGCAGCAAAACGTTCTAATTCATTTAGCACCTTTTGTTCTTCAGCTTCTCGTTTAGCTTCTATTTTATCTTGTTCTGTTTTGCGAATCTTTTCAACTTCTTCAGCTCTGCGTGCTACTCCTCTTGCTGCTCTTTCTTCTTCTTTTCTTTCTTGTTCTCTAACTGCTGTAAGCCGAATTATAGCTCCTTGCAACCCAAACATTTTAAGAGTTAATTCGTCGATTTCTTCTGCGTTGTTAGAGAAAAAATCTTCTTCACTTTGCTTCTGTAACAACGCTATCTTAGCATTTACTGATGCAAGACTTGTATTTGCCTCTTCGAGTGTCCCTACAAAATCAGCAGTGCCAAATATAAACTCCGCTAAAACACCTTTAGTCTTGGTGAATATATTAGTGACAGTAACTTCTATTTCTGACAATTGTTTATTTGCAATCCGTAATGCTTCTACTTCACTTTCGGTTAGTAATAATCCCTTTTCCTCAATCGCTAATGAAATTTCTTTAAGAGCTTGACCATTATCATTTAACAATGGTACTAAAAGTGTTGCATCATTTGCCAAAGCTTCCAATATGAACGTGGTTTCTTGTCCATTAGCTCCAATCGTTTCCAATCCCTCAGCAACTAATAACAAAATACCTTCAGGACCAAGTTTTGTCAACTCCTCCCTAGTCTTACCCAAGGGTTTTATTACTTTCTCAAAAATAGTTTTAAATTCACCACCACCCGTTAAAACAAAATCACCAACTTTATCATTGACATCTTTTAAAATGTCAGCAGTTTTATCCATGTCAATATTTAATGTTTTAAATGCTGACGATATTCTTTGAAATTCTGGCACAGATGTATTTGATAGATCAGCAAGCCTTACTAATTCTGACCTGAATGACCCAGCATTTGTAAGTAATGCAAGTAATCCAGCAGCAGCAAGACCAAAAGCTGTACCAAGACTAGGGAGGAAACTAATAAGATTCGACGTTGCACCACTCAACCCTCGCATTGAGCTACTTAATCGTTGCGATCCTGTTTCTAATTGACCAACAGCAGTATTAGTCTGATTAGCTTGATTTTCAAGGTTTCTGAATTGATCACTTGTAGAACTAATCCCACTCGGTCGTAATTGTATTGTTTCTAATTGACCAACAGCAATCTCAGTCTGATTAGCTTGATTTTCAAGGTTTCTGAATTGATCACTTGTAGAACTAATCCCACTCGGTCGTAACTGTATTGTTTCTAATTGACCAACAGCAATCTCAGTCTGATTAGCTTGATTTTCAAGATCTTCTAAATCATTAGTTGCAGAATCAACCCCTTGTGACTGTACTTGAAGTGTTAATGATGCTGTTGCCATATTTAAGATTCCAATAAATATTATCTATTTGAATTATTATTTCAACTTCCCACGGTTCAAGATTGATCTGCATGATCTTTTGAAAATAAAATAATTCTTGATATGTAATTACCCCATCTCGATGGCATTGCAACCAATAAGTTTTCAAATATTCTAATTCTTCCGGTGCCGATACCGAACTACTTTTTGGTACTGGTGCGCCCATCTTTTTTAAAGCATCAAGATGTTGTTTCTGTGTTACACCTTTTGAATCTTTCTTATTATTTTTTAACCAGTCCTCACAATGTCTTAAAAATTCTGTTACTTTTTTCTAAAAAAATTACCTCTATTAGATATGAACGTATCTAAATCATCCATAATATATGGTGTATTATAAAGCAGATCCTGTACTGCTTTTTGACTGAATGCTTTTGTGAAACTCCAATCTGCAACTACTTGCGATAGTAAATAAGCTGTGTCCCTATCTTTATCTTTATTCTCATCTTCAGGTATTGTTCCACTCAAAGATTGAGTAAGTCGCAATGCCATTCTCTCTTGTCTATTTCTACGCCATGGTGTAGACTCGATTCCACCAACCATCAACCATTGCCCAGAATCTTTACCATGTATATCTTTTAGGATAAATTTAACAAGAGTACCAGACCTAGTGTAAAAATCTTCAGGATCCATCACGAAAGTCTCCTTATAATCAAACTAGAATTGTCTATATTGCCAGTAGCTTGTGCTTCTAAACTTTGCACAATTGCTGTTTCTCCAGCTACTTCAGGGGAACCTGATGTATATTTAACTGTAGGAAAATCAAACATTATCGAACCACTGATACCTTCAAGAATCGCTATTAACTGAACTTCTGTTTCATCAATGAATTTTTGTAATAAATCAATACTACTAAAAAAAGTAGATATTGACAAAGTGTTATTAGCACGACCTTTTTCAATAAAAGCTACTGCAGCACTACCAATTTCAAATTGTGCAGATTGATTGTTATCGTTTGTTATACCTAAAGAACTGAAGAAACCAATAATAACACCATCTTGAAGAATTCTACTATCAAGAGAAGAAAATGCCTCAGTAGTTATTGCTGGGTCAAATGTTGAACCCGTCGGTGGAGTAGCACCTAACAACGTTAAATCTCTCCCCAATGTTGGAATTGTACCAGTAACCAAAGCATTAACAGCAATATCAAAAGTGAAACCTGTAGTTTCAACTCCAGTAACCAATTGATAATCCGCTGTACCATCACCATCAGGAAAATTACTTAAGACTGACATTGTACGCCTAATAGTACCAATTTCTAAAGTATCACCCACCACTATGTCAGTAGTTACTGTCGATTCATCTACTAAAATATCATCGGCAATACCCGAAGCCGTTATTACTGTTGCAGTAACCGCAGTTACTCTAAATGTTCCAGAATTATTCCCAGTCAAACTGGGAAACTTTATCATGTCACCAATCACAATAGATGTAGGTGACGTGGTAAAATCACCTGCCGACCTAGTAAACGTTTTACCTGCTGCAACCACAGTAATACTTAACGCAGATTCCCCTGTCCTAACAACCCACGTGCCACCTAGGGCAGCTTCTAAAAGATCATCATAGCTATCAGGCGACAACTCAACTGAAATTTCCCCGGCAACCTGTTTTGAACCTAAACGAACGCTTGTTGTATCCCTACCTCCATCTAATTCAGTTGAAACCAAAGCATCCCGTGTCAATTGAAGATTGCCCGATGTAAATCTAAACGGTAACCACGTTGGACTTGTAGGGGTAACATTACAGGTAGTTTCAAAAATATACCAATGAGTTACTACCGATCCCGTTTTGGGTTGCACACATGCCATATCTAAGGTACCCTATTAATATAACTAGACCAATCCACACTCAAATCTAAAATAGCCCAACCCTTATTTATTCGCAATGGACCACGACCGATATTACTAATTCTTACACAGGTGTCATTCCACTCAAAATTAACACCAGGTTTAAAAATCAAAGCTATTTCATCAGCTTTCCTGTTCAAAACAGCACTACCACTATCTTGTGGATAATACACACTTATTTGATAAATCCCCTCATGCAAAAATGTTCCTTCTGGACCTAGTTCTGATTGTATAGGTTGAATAGGTAAAATTGTACCAGCAAGAAACGGAGTTGAAATATCAGGCTCACCTGCCGTATTTTCAAGAAAAACCGGCAATCCACCAAAATCAGACATTTTCAACGGTACATCAAGAGCCTTTTGTATTTCCTCAAAACTCATTATCTTTCGATCATCTTCGTAATCATATGATGTATCCACCACGCTACTAGTCCAACAAAAATCACCAATGGTACAAATTCAACTGGTATATTTTCAGTATGATTACGATGAAGATAAAAAAGGAATCCCGTAAGGGCAAAAAACATGAAGATCATGGGGCGGCTACTTCAGAACCTAATACCTGCTCTGACTTAAATACTATCATTTCTAAAAACTCAAATGAAAATTGATGTCTATAAATAGATGGCATCTCAAATATACACCCTTTGAAATTAATCACCTCTTTTACTCCAGACATGATAATAATACTGAACGGGCGAGGACCACTCATCATCTTATACATTACATCAATAATCGGTGAATTATGCTTCAAATTAAATGTTAAAATTCTCACCTTCTCACCAATTACTACATAATCACCTACAATGAACTCCTCCGTCGATAACCCCTCAACTATCAACGTGTGCTGACCCTCACCCTGCATGCTTATGTGCATTGTAATCCCTCGCTTGTGCGAGAACCGCAAAGAGTCCAGACCCTGCGATCCTCGCATCCTCCATGTAAACCCATAATACATAGAGGATACTACCTGAAAATAGAGTTGCTGCTGTTCGTACACGTGCAGCAGCAACCTACACCACTATGTACAGAAGGAGTTCCGATCCATGGCACATAGTGGTATCCCTATTTTAGAAATAATACCAGCGAACATCTCAAATTTTACTATCTATACCGGTCAAAGCAAATTATTACTGACTTCGTATTTCGATCACAATCATAACATTTTCTTATCCTCTCTATCATCCAATTTTGGCAATATATATCTGCTTAGAAATTCATTCTAAATTGCGCACTTGCTGCATGAGAAACAAAATCCGACCGAGTGCTCAAATCATAATCAAAACTGAGAACGTAGACACCATCATCAGTTGAATAATCAATACCAGCTCCGATGATTCCACCTAACGCAGCTGGCTCCGGTCCACTCGTTGGGGCGACAGTAGTTCCTGTGCTCACCCAAGAAGAATTCACCTGTGCCTTCTCTTGCAAAACATCCCAATCAGCAATTAAACGGAGCTTCGGCGACAAAGTACCACCATCAAAAACCAACTTCTTGTTCAGTGTAACACCAGCTTTGATACCAAACAAGTCCATACTTTCAGGACTAACATTCAAAGCTCCGAACCCAGTTTCGGTGTACTCATCTGGATTTATATGCGAATATGCCAAAGTCACCTGAGGAGTGATCGCATACAATTCCATATCAATCGGCATCCCAGCTCCAACACTAGCTGAATACGTGCTGGTGTCATACTCGCCCGTCACCGGAACACCAAATCCAGTACGCTCTGTAGCACTAGATGAATGGGCATAAGCCATAGAGCCGTTTATGAAAAAATCATTCATATACAAGGTTCCGTACAAAGTACCTTGTATCTGGTCGGTGTCTGTTATCGATCTTGCTGTACTCTTCCCTTCAACATCAATATCAGCAAAACTTAGGGCTATTCCAACCATGAAATCGCTACTAACAATCTGGTCAATTCCTATCACGATACCATGAGCATCCGCATCATATCCAGCAACTCCATCGCGCATGTCCATCTCAGAATCAGATCCAAATGCTTTCAGCCATACACCCATGTTGAGAGAGGGATTGCCGGCATTGACACCAGAATGTTTCGACAATCCGTATTTCCCAGAACTGGCAACAATGGTGTTCTGATGGCTGGTTATCGTATTATTAACGACTGTTACCCCAGACATAGCTCCAGATAACGCAACACCAACATCAGGGTTTATCTTCTCATTAAAATGTTTGATGGACATTTTACCGTTATTAACGGCTTCTATGGCATCAACTACTTTCAGATTGATGCTTATTGCGTTATTGATTTTTGCAGTAGCTGATTCCAAAGCTTTACTGGCTGCTTTGATAGCCTTGTCATCACTATTTTTTATAGCCTCAATCAAATCAGCCTCAGCAGCTTCCATAGCCTCAATAGCCGTCTCAACACCAGCCATCTCACTTACAAAAGTTTTAGCAGCATCAAATTCAGCTTGAGTCAATACGTTGATGATACCTGCTTTTTTCAAAGCTTTTGCATCAGCCATCATCTCATCTGTTACTTCAGTCCGAGCTGCTGTGACAATGGCATCAAGAACATTTTGATCTGTTGCTACGTCCCGAGCTGCTGTGACAATGGCGGCATCGATCTCTTCTTGAGTGATTGAGCCATCATTGACTATCTGCTGATTTTCGTAAACTTCAACGACTTTCTGTGCTTGTGCCTCGGTGACCAAAATACTTTTTATATAAGCCTCAGCCCAATCAGTATCATTATTATCAATCAGAGCCGAAGCTTCGATTGCATTCTCTTCATTAATATTAACTCCCGTAACGAGGTTTTCATTAACTGTTAATAATTTCAGAATATTTGCACCATCACCGTTACCAAAATCATTGACGGAGACATTGTCCTCAACAGTAACTACAACAATCTCATTAATAAAATTGTCAGCATCCTCAAACTGTTTAACAGTTACCACGTCACGTTTAGCGGTATTTGCAGCAGCATCAATCTGAATCTGGTTTATTGCACCAGCAAAAACCAAATCCGAAGCAGCATCAATATCAACTTGACTTATCACATCAGCAGAAATCAAAGCCTCAGCCTTGGCAATATCGGCCAGTGTGACGTCTACGATGGGCCCAGCATCCCGTAGTGCTTCAGCAGCTGTAATGCGGTCAGAGGTGATCTCTTCGCCGTTGTTGCCATCTGGATCATCGTAGAATGCTATCTTGGTGTTTGCTTTGTGAGCTGCTTTAATGGCCTCGACCTGTGCCAATGTAAGATGCACAGCTGGACTATCCTCATACAAAGCACCTTCGGCGTAAGCCTCACTATTAAAACTCCGCTTCAGATTACCTACAACTTCTGCAGTGACAGGAACATCTACAGAATCAATCCCAAGAATCGCATCAATATTCTCATCAGGAATCGCATCAATACCCTCATCTGTTGACGCCACAGTCTCAACAGCCAACAATTCAGTCGCTGCATAATCGAAACCTGTTCCAAGGTCCACCAGATAAGAGGCCGCATCAACTTGAATCTGAGTAACTCCCTCAACATCAGCTTGAGTAAAGATTCTCTCACTACCAAGAACATCAACACTTGTCTTGAAATTAGACAAGACTTCTCGGAGTCGCTCAACTTCCGTAGTGGCAAGATCGACACTGGAGAAGGTAGCGGAACTGGTCCAATCATCCCTGGTGTCCAAAGACGTGTTGTACGCAGCAAGAGCATTTTTATACTCAGAAACTGCTGCATTGATGGAATCATCAACTGTATCGATTGTGATACCATCAACAGCACTTACGTACGCATCAAACGTTATCTCTGTCTTACCTTCAATAACACTCATCTCGTGGTTAGCTGCAATCGCCTTATCAAAAGCAATATCGGCCGTATTCAAGTGCTCGTTAACGGTGCTAAATTGAGCAGCAAAAGCAGCCGAAACATCACTGAAATCATCTCCAGCTATAGCAACAGTCACACCAGAACTCATAGACAACACACACGCGAGAAATAAAACCGACTTTTTCATAGTATTCATATAGTTACAATCTCTCATTTTCACTAGTAAAATTAACAACATCATGACTGTTGCTATAATACCATATATGTATCTGAGATGCAACATGATTAAACTCACAACCTATTCAACCTAGCAGCATTCTCATTGAAAATCCTGGAAAAGTTCCTTTCGGTAATTCTTACAACTCCTTGCGGAGCCTGTCGGGAAAAACCACCTACCGTCTTCGGGCCATCCCGATACCCACCAAATTCTATGGTCTCAGCATATGGAAGATTATTTGTTAACCAAAAAATACGTGCATTAGCTGCTTGATTAACTGTTTGCTCAATCTCCCGATTTACTTGATTCAATGGCCTAATAGCAGTTGTAACTTGTGTGGATGGAATTCCTATCGTCACAAACCAATTACCTCTAAACCTACCACCAGTAGCTGGTGATTCTTGTACTGGGGACGCACGTACTACTTGTCCAAAAATTTTAATAACAGTAATCCTGTAAGTCTCATCAGACAAATTAGTGAAATCAATTCTAAAATCTCTGATTTGACTTGCAAAACTAGCCATCAAGGTAACCGACTTCGATTGCTCGGTCTCTTTTTTAATCTATCCCATGACCTATTCCTGACTCCAAAATTGTCCCCATAAGAACTAGGGTTGCGTGTATCAATCTTCCCTGTGTAAGGATTAACATTACCTTGAGTACTCCAATTATTATTAATAGTACTATCCGAAGAAGATCGATAATGTCCCGGCACATAGGTACCATTCGATTTCATGTAACCATTCACCCAGGTATCAGCATGAGCAAAACTAGAAAACATTGTCAATGCCGACAATAAGAACATCCCAATAAATTTCATAAATCAACGCCTCAAATGTACAATATATAAAATCGTTCGATTTGTATAACGTGACAGATTAATACTAACAATTGAATATTTCAGCCCATCCAACAATACTTTATCACCCATTTTTGGCTCTATCGTACTATCTACTTTCAACAGTTGATCACCAGCTTGTATCACATTACCATTCGTACTAATTGCATTGGTATATTTCCTGCTAAAAGCAACTACAACACCCACTAAATTAAAAAATACTGCCGTTCCAGGTTCATTTTCACCAGTAGTAGGATTGAAACTAACAGAAATTTGCTCTAATTGAATGGAATCAACACCAACTGTTCGTTCATCAAACTTTGCCAAAAGCTTAAATGCTAAATTCTGAAATTTTAAAGCTAAACTCAACCTCTCATCCCTCGCATCACAAATCCTGCCGTTTCAAACAATGGATTTAGAGAATCGAGAACCCTAATGAGATTAAATGATCCTTCCATAGCCCTTGTATTAAAATATGAAACTTTTACAGCTCCTACGACTTCCTCTGATTGGACTACCTGACCGCTTACAGTTGGTTGTAACACTACACCAGTTGAAAATTCATATGCTGCAAATACTTGAGCATCAATAAGCTCTTGAGGAATCACATCAGTATCAAGTACAAAATCATCAATACAAACCCCTATACGCGGCCATTGCAAAGGTTGATTCCGTTCTGTTTTTTGACCTTTGTATTTTGCTCTAAATGCCTCAATATAAGTCATGCTATTTAATAATTGTTGTTCTGCAGTGACATCGTTAGCATCTAAATCTTGACCTAGAAAATTCAATATTACCCGTGCATCAATCACCGATACATAACTATTCGCATTTGGAATATTTGATCCATCCTCAACTATAATACTCATGAATAAAAATCCGGTTCTTTATTTAAAGTAGAATCTCGATCAACTTTAAAATGTGCATCAAGATTTAGACCAAACGCATTACCAGTGAATGTGTCATTAGCATGCGCCGCATCCCGAAAAACTCTAGCAAGTATCAGCATATCTGGTTCTGCATTAGGTACAGTTACCCCAGGATCCGAAAATTCAGCTAACATATGCTGATGAATGATACCAGGCGCAACTTGCTCAATAAATATAGTTGTTGTATTTGGAAACGCATCTTGACCATGCCCACGTGAAGCAGAAAACTCAATGCCCCATCGCACAGTACCAGTATCTGTATTATCTGGAGCCCAATGGACATGTGGAAAAAATGCTGTCCCTATAGCATAATCATGATTGATATGAAAAGACGTCCATAATTCATTTAAAGTAGATGGGGCAAAAGAAAACGCATAAACTCCGCTTGAACTAGCACCATCATTAACAACCATAGTCCAGGTTGGTTGATTAGGACCAGTAACTCTAGCATTGGAAAAACTACCTAATATATCTCGCCAACCTGGAGAATGTTTAAATAACTGACCCGTAGTTTCAAGATTACTATTGATCGTTTGATCAATAGTTTCTACAGTGTTAAGATTCGAATCAATAGCATTCGTTGACACAATTCTTCGATCTGCAGGTGTTATTTCACCTGTAGTATTATCAGGATTCAAATCATTTATCTGAGAGATACTGTCTGCTTTGTTAAGTGCCATTAGGTTTTTGCATCATTAGTGGTGGTGGTGGAACCGAGACCAACTGTGAAGCATGAATCCCAGGTGATAACACTTTATTTAATTCCCTTGGCACATGCAGTTGTTCTGCTTGAATCACAGTCTCAGGATTATAATCAACCCATACAGTCATAATGTCAGCATTAAAATCAGTTACATTAATTATGACCTTTTGACCTTTGACATTTACTTCCATCGTTGGACATTTCATGATGATTATCCTAATAGTGTACCAGTATGTTCAGGTTTAATATTTTTAACTCCCCATGCTGTAGCAATTTCCCATTGCACCATCTTGTAACCTAAATACAACGCAACTTCAAAAACCAATCCATTTCGAGGATCTGTAACTGTCATCCGATCCACAGCTAGATCTTGGCCACCTACCAAAGCAGGCAAACGATTCAACAAAATCACAGCAGAACGACTAAAAAACGAATTTTGAACCCCAGTTGCACCAACTGTCAACGCTACCGCAGAAGTTGGTAATGCAATACGTAATCCAGGAGCAGCAATAGTCAATACCCCAGGAGCAGCAAGGCCAGTAGTAACAATATATTTGTTTGTATCACCAGCAAAGGTTACAGCATCACCAGTAACAATCGTATCCGCTCCAGTAATCAAAGTGATATCCGTTTCTCCAATAGCGTATCCAGAGGCATCACTTGTATAACTAGTACCTGTACCCTTGGTAGTTTCCTGAACTCCAGCCGATTCTCGAATAGCAAAACCATTCAGATCCAACAACGTACCACTACGCAAAGTCTCAGTTGTACCAGCCTCGTTAGCCTTCGTCAGTTGAGTATTCTTGCGTATTTGAGCCCCCGCCGTTGAATCAATGACCATTTGTAAGTCAGTCAAAGGAGCCCCATTGTCAATCATAATCTTACGAGAATCAGCAGACTCATCAATTTTGTTGTTAAATGGAGTAGTACCCGCAACACCACTAGCGCGACTTGCAGTATCTTTTATCTCAACTGCCAAATCAACATCTATCTCATTGCGGAGTGTCCGCATAGCTTGCAATACTTCATCATCCAGAATTGATTGCTGGCCTATCCCTGGAGGATCTAATGACAATGTTTCTTCACCTCGCCAAGGCAATTTCACCGCGCGAGACTTAGTAATCGTCATGTTAACAGGGTCCATCACAATCCCTGCTGCCTCCGTAACGGTCATTGCGGGTACAATGTCAACAGCAGAAATAGTTGGAGTTCGGTTGACTGTAACCGTTTGACCCAAAGCTACCCTTGACGCTCTAGCATCACGTGAAACAGCTGGAGCATATCCAACCGCTTCTGCTGAAATTACATCAAGAGCACGATATATTACCGGGATTAACCCAGTGAGTGTATTTGCAGACATAATAACCCTCTAATTTTGATCGACAAAACCACCACCATCACGAACAAATTTTGCAACTTCTACTGGTGCCATGGATTTAAATTGTTCTCGACTTTTTGTTTTTCCTGTAGCTTCACCATGGTTACCAATACTACCAGGGGAACCACCGCCACTAGCTCTATTTGCAACCAAATGATTGCTATAACCTTTATCAAGTCTTATCTCATCCAAAACTTGAAGGCCTGTTTTCCCTGTCAATTCAGAACCATCAATCTCAACAATGTTATTATTTCTAACAGTCAAACGAGACGCTATTTTGGCTGTTATAGCATCTCGCACCAAAGAATCAGGGACAACCTGCTTATTAACAAATTCAGTAACAAAGCTACTAACAATTTGTGCCTGTTCAGCCTCAAACCGAGTTTTCTCATCATTAAGGATTCGTTGCTCTAAATCCTGAGTCTTTTTATCCCGGTCAGCCAAAAGCTTTTTCATTCCATCAAGATTAGTTACGTTGTTAAGCTCAATCTCATCTTTATCTTTCTGACTTTTTTTTATCGCATCTGCTCTTTCTTTTTTCATCTTGTCTTGTCCAATCAACAAATCATCACGATCCTTTGTTAACTTGGAAACAGCATCATCATGATGTTTTTTGATTCGTGTTCTTTGCTCATCTGTTAATCCTTCAACACTTGAAAAAGTCAAATCAATACTCCTCATTGTAAATATTCAATACTTCTTCTTCTTCAAATTCAATATTTTTAACTCGCTTAAGTTTCCCGCCGTCATTCACATCATTTGCATAAAAATCACCATTCACTACAAAATCGTCACAATTAAAATCCGAAATCCACAATTTTGCAATTGTTCTATCATTTGGCAAAACAACTATTTCTAATTTAGCAATACCATCAATAGTCTCACCGTTATGGGTAATTTTTGCATCCGCACCTGTCAAACCAATTTTAATGTCTATATTCATATTTGCTCACTTCATAAATATTAAAATGATTAGTCTTGCAACGTATATTTTTCATAGAGATGGTAAAAGACACACCTGTAAAGCGACAAACCCTAATGAAATGCAAGACTAACCATTTGAATATTTAGAGATGGTCCCACCAGAGGTAAAATGTCATGAGCAACCGGTCGAGTAGCAACTTGACGATAGAACCTTCTCTAAATATTTAAAGTATGTGAGAAAGTAAAATTAGAGATTCCTCCTTATATAGAAAGTTACTAACCTACAAGCTATTTCTAAAATTAAAAAGAAAAATCTCCAACTTTACTTTCTCAAACATTCGCTTGTTCAAACACTTCAGGACGTTTTGCCCGCATTTCATCAAGCGTCAAAGGCTTGAAATTCTTATCCAGACTCAATCGAGCAAATTCATCAACTGTTAAACCCCCGTTTCTTAACAATTTTCCCCTAGTTGGGCCAATTACAGAATTCTGAAAAGCAGCGGATTGCGTTTTTAACCACTGGTAGTATGTCATATCCGCAGATACTTGTCCAATCTTTTCCTCACCAACTGCTGGACGCTTCGCATCCACATCTAAAAAATCAAATCGCTCATCCAGGACAGCAACCGTTGTTGATCTACAATTTACATGTATAGGAGGCAATGGACCTTTCCCAATCTTAAATTCTTGACCGTCCAATCCTCTGCATTGTGAAGTTGTGCGACTATCTAATGTAGAAACCCACTCATACCCTTTCACCACATCATCATTTTCTTTCATTACATCAGTACGCGCAACACTAGCCACATGTTGGACAGCCGTACGAACAATGGCCGCATTATCACGATTTATTCTTACTAATTCCCCATTTTTAAATTTTTGCTGTTTAGTACCTCTAATGGCTATAACCATTTGATTTGTAGTTCTACCCTGTGCAAATCCTTGCTGAACTATGTTGTTCACACGATTAATACTCGTTTCGGCCCAATCTTTAATAAAAGGCTGTAACAAAGATTTACCTGTTAGCCCTTGCACCGACAAGGGTACTACCCTGGCAGATACTAGTAGCTGAGATGATGCAGGTATGACTGATTCAAAATTTCTAACTGTTTTATCCAACGCCTCAGATTCAAACTCAGCTTGATCAATAGTGATCTCTTCTAAATCAGATCTTAATAAATCAACATATTCTAGATAAATAACATTTTGAATCTTTGTTAAATCAGAAATTAAAATTTGCAATCTGCGCTTACTAATAATTGTCTCACCTTCGAATCTCAATCTATTAGTAACATCAACAGATAATTCTCGCAAAAATTTTGCAAACTTCTTATGTTCACCTTGTTTTAATCCTTCAAGCAGAACTTGATTTCTAATTTCAATGTTTTTTAATTGTTCCTGTACAATTGCCATTAACCATGCCCACCTAAAAAATATATGAAGACATCACATCAACAAGATCAACAAGATCACTATGATCCATATGTGTTGATCTCAACAATACATTATATTCATAAAACATCCAAAAAATCAATATACCAATCAAAACAAACACCAACCTATTTTTTCGACCTTTATAATACCCTGAAGCCATTAGCATTATCAACATCAAAGTTATCAAACTAACTATACTATAAATTAATATATCCATTATACTCATCTCATCATCACCAAAAGAAAGGACTAACTATAACCCAGCATAATTCAAATAAAATAATATACCAAATAAACTTCTTTATACTACACCACATCAGCTAAATCAATAGTAGATAATTCACCATTAACTTCTTCTTGCAATTCATCTAACTTTTCATCAATTGAAATCACTTTAGATATTTGTAATTGTTCTCTCGCAATTCTAGCAGGATATAACCCAGATTGCCATTCCACAATTATCTGCTGTCTCTCTTGAGGAGATAATTTGATGTCAAAGAAATTACTATTTAACTGATACTCCCCATCAAAATCAACATTCAAAAATCTAGCTACCCAATTCAACGATTTAGTATACCCATTGGAAACATTTGTTCCAATGACCGCCAACATTGATGTATCCGCTGCCCTTTTGGTTCTAACCGCTTCTGCTGTCTCCGTACCTCCAGAATCCGAAATCAATTGTGCCCCAAGTGCTATCATTTGTTGTTCTTTGTTTTTAGCTAAATCATTCGCTAATACATTCGGACTAGGTTGTACAAATTCAAACTTGCCACCCGTCCCTGTTACTATAATTGATGATTCCCCAAACTTCTGAACTGTCGAAGTTTTGTTATTTGGATTAGCTAATACATTTTTATAATTATCATCAGCTATATGAGGTGTTGCAGCAGACAATTGAAATGAACTATGCTCTAAATCTGCACCATTTCTATAATGTCCAATATTGATCCTAGCTACAGATTCCAACGGCAACGGATCTACTGATAAATCATTATTCTCTGAACCAATGACCACGAATGGAATTTCATCGAAGACATTTCCTGCACCATCCAAAATTTCAAATTCTTCTTCCGGTTCATCTTCACCCTCAATCCATAACTGTTGAGTATATTTATTATCCGTTAAACGTAAAATTCTAAAACGTTTCTTAATCTCTTTTTTAATCCTCATTTCATCAACAAAATGTGTAAATGTTTCCGTTAATACTATTAAATTGGGTTTGGTTAACCCATTGATAGCTGATTCATCCCAATCAATAATATCTAATACTCTATATCGCTTAACAAATGGCCTTAAACCATTGGAGACATCAGCAACCGTCGTAACACCACCACCTTCTTTAATCGGCATGTCAGTCAACAACCCATGTCGCCCAACCTGAATCACTTCTGAAGACACAGCATGTGATTGTTGATTTATCCCCATACCATTTCCATCAATATCAATTTCAACATATTCCATCATACTCGGTAATTCTGGGATAATCGGATCTATTCGATATAACATACCCAGAAGACCAACTAATGTTCTGCCCGTTGCATTATAAAATACTGCTGATTTACGATAACTCGCATTCAATCGCCTATTATATTCTGATGTGTCAAGAGAATTAATAACTCTTAAATATGTTCCTGGCTTTTCATTATCTCTTTTTTTCAGTAAAAATTCTCCGCCAACCACATCATATACCAATTGTACACGGGGGAGATTTTCCTGATATTCTTCATTTGGTGTGATTTCGTGCCATTTCATTTCAAACTCCTAAATTGACAACTGGTAACCTATAATTGTCTTTGGTTTATTAATTGGATACATTTGATTAATAAAATATCCTCCAGCATCAAGCATATGATCATTACCACTTGTTTTATCTGGTAATCCTGACTTATCATAATTTTGTTGTTCAAGGTTCTTTGTATATTCTGGACATTTAATAGTATTAACCTTATATCGACGTTTGCCATCAACTGTTAAAAACAATCTATTCATTGCTTGCACACGATCTTTAATACGAGGATTCAAACTATCATAGACACAAGCATAACCCGCCATATCTATTTCTGCAATATCCGAAATAGAAGCATTAACACTTTTTCTACTTGTACCCGATGCATCAGGATAAACAGATATTCTATAGCCTTGATAACGCTCTTTTAAAATAGCTATCATAGCTGGGGTATCATAAGCTCCAACTATCTCATCCACTGCTACAGGATTATTATTATCTCCAACCACGTGAACTACCGCAGACATATTTGTAACATTGAAATCCATTCCAATATGCAAATGTTGATTAGGTTGAATAATCACATTAGAATGATTCAATATCCTATCAAACATATTATAAACAGACCCACTTGTCAAATTAACAAACTGACCATTTATATAGGCGTTAACTAACTCAGGTGAATATGTTTCCTCTAATGTTGAAATGTAATCACCTGGTAAATACTTAGCATTCTCATAAGTACTAGCCTGAACCATTGAATATGATTTCGTTGGATTATCAGCAAATAAATTATAAACATGCTTGAAACCTTCTGGTGTTGTCGTAACCCCTATAACTGTTTTATGTTCAATAGACCCACGTCTTCTAGCTATTATCTTATTCCAAACCTTACTTTGTTTTTCTATATTAGGTAACAAATCAATTTCATCAACAAGAGCCCGTGAAAATTTAAAACCTACAATGGAACTAGGATTATCCATAGATCTACAAATGATACTACCATAATAATATGGGCCTCTAAATAAATCAACCTCTCTATTTGCCACCTTAATATTGCACGTAAATCCCAAGATTCTTCCCGCCTCCTCAATCGTCGGATAAAAGACATCCCTTATATTGCCATATGTAGGTCCAAAGTAGGCCATAATCACACGTGGGTGGACTGAAGCGAAGTTCAGAAGATCCAGACAACCAACAAACGTCTTACCGCTCCCATATCCACCTACATAAGCTTTAAACGGTGTAGTTAATTCAGTCAAGTAGATACTCTGAGGATAACTCACAGAGGGATTAATTATATCAAAAATTGAACTACCCATTTCTATTCACCAATTGTCATCTTGACATCTTTAACAGGCGGAGCTACAACGTAGCTAATGCTCAAAGATGGTGCCGGTGCTGCATCGTCATGCTTCCCCTTCACCAACTCCGCCTCTGGCTTCCACTCATCAGGTCTTCTATTATACAACCATAGCTTAATAGCTGCAACATTCGGAGCTACCTTTTTTTTAGTTCTAATAATCCTAACATTGTCATATTCATCAACATTTTTAGTTCTAGTCCTCTCAGTATAACCTGTTGCTACCTGATACAACGAACGGACTACATTTGAATCATATTCATCTTTAGTAAAATCAAGTGCATCTGAAAAATCTGGATACATAGTCTTCCAAAGATAAAGCGAACTTACATTAATTTCGTAGAATTTCGCAACTTCTTCATGGGTATAGCCCATGATGATCAAATTGCGTGTCTGTTCAATCATCGACTTCTTATAGAGAGTCGGTCTACCTTTCTTCTTGTGCTTCCTTCTCAATTTTGGGCTCATTATCTTAACCTCTAATATGAATTCATATTATATTTAGAGATCAATATAAATCAAACAAAATAGAATGTAAAGTTTAATCACATTGGATATATACAATAGGTATGTTGCGAGGTGGCTATCAGAATTCCTGAATGTCTAACATCCGTTAACACCTAAACATTAGCACTCCTTAACATTTAGACAATTAAGCATTAGCACTCCTTAACGTTGATTCCACAGCATCAAGGTTGATCTCATAGCATCGAAACAGGTTAAAAACTCAAGAACGGCATAGGTTGCCACAGGTTTGCCACAGGTTTGCCACAGGTTTGCCACAGGTTTTGTGAAAATCTAAAATCCCAAAATTCCCACAAAAATCAATGACTTGGACGCTTCTTTTTTTAAATGCCACAGGTGCCACAGGTTTTTTTTGTACCTTTTCTTATAAAAAAAGACAAAAAAATAAAAGATAGTAAGTTATAGTAAATTATAATAAGTAGTAGATGTATATATAGGAAAGGTAGGAAAAACCTGTGGCACCTGTGGCATTGATATTTTCTTCAAGTTTAAGATGTTGTAATTATTGGAATTTTGTCGCCACAGGTTTGGAAATCAAACCTGTGGCAAACCTGTGGCAAACCTGTGGCAAACCTGTGGCAGTCGATTTTGGCTACAATCAAGATACATATGTGAAAGAATTCTTTACGTTGACATAAACCTTCATTCAAGGTAAGATGGTGTCAATTTAATTCACCAAACTTTAGAGGTACTTATGAACATTTTAGATTCACAGATAACCAGTAGGGTAAACAAGGAAATATTGAGTAAATTCAGACACATAGCGTCGGAATTGGACAAGAGACCGCAGCAACTACTCAGAGAATTAATTGCAGCGGTCGTAGACGATAGGATCAAGATAGCTCCGACAAAACATAAATATCACAAGAACATATATTCTTGATAACATGTTGCAATCGTTGAGATTTAGGCGTAATAATTCCAACATAATCAAGGTTGAAACCAATGCAGACGATGGCCCAGATTCGAGCAGCGGGGTTGGTATGTTTTCCCTGTAATGCAGATAAGAGTCCACGAGTGAAAAATTGGAAGGATTCAAGTACTTACATAGGGAGAGCAGATACGCAGATCGGAGGGTTAGCGGTACCGCCAAATGTGGTAATCATTGATTTAGATTTGCATAAGGGTATTACGCGAGCGGATGCAGCCAAGATACTAGGATGCACGATACCTTGGGACGAGACGTTGATACAGCGCACGAAGAATGGAGGTGAGCATCATGCGTTTAGGATTAATTTTGAGACATCACAAAGATCTGGAGATCCTATAAAAGGATTTGACACCAGGGTTGGAGGTAAGGGGTACATATGTTTTGGGCAAGGCTATACCCCTGATGGGGAAGGCATTTTGAGGTTAGCTGATGTTGCTTCGTTGCCTGAGTTGCCAGTGGAGGCACGTGCGGTACTGGAGGATAAGAAGGTTGGACCTATCAAGAAGTTTAGCGGTCCAGATATTGAGATTGACGACAAGAACCTGATTAGCGCGTTGAAGAGCATAGATCCGCATGATGGTCGTACCACCTGGATACAGGTTGGAATGGGCTTACAGGCGGAATTTGGGGACACTAAGAGTGCATTTGAGTTATTTGATAGGTGGAGTCGAGGTGATTTGTGGGAGACGGTAGGGATTCCGAAGAATTACAAGGAGTCTACGCAACACCAGCAGTGGCAGTCGTTCTCATCTACTGGGAACACGAAGATAGGAACGATATATCATCTGGCGAAGAATGCAGGATGGAAGTGGGTGAAAGAACCGCTGAAGATTGAGAAAATTTCAGAAGGGCTTGGTCCTTCGGTTCCGTTGCCACGATCAAAGTTTGATTTTGGTATTGAGATTATCCATGTGGATAAGATTCCGATAAGTGAGATACCTCCGTGTCCTGATGGTTCTGATGGTAAGCCCCGGACATATTCACAGGATGCGGCGGCATGTTTGATATTGGGAGGTAAGTATCGCGGTCGAATTATGGACATTAACAATAGTATAAGATGGTGGTCGGGTCGGGAATGGGAGCCGATGAGTGAGCAGAATTTAAGATATTTCATAATAAAGTCGTTACCACCTGGAAAATACCGTAATCGTGCTTATTATTCTGGAGTTTATGAGATATTATTAGTCAATTTGCCACCTTCACGGGAGGGTAGGTATGATAAGCATGTATATTTTAGGAATGGATATGTAGATTTATCAAAAAACGAATTCAAACCACATAGGATGGAGAATTTAAATCTAGGTACTCTTGCGGTAGATTATGATGAACAGTCGAACCTCAACACGCCTGAGTGGGAGAAGTTTTTAGTATCGATATTTGGATCATTGACTGATGAGAGGGTGGTATTGTTACAGGAGGTATTTGGATGGTTGATGATCATACATAATTTAGGTATTGAGAAGTATATCGCGCTAACAGGGGTAACCAGGGCAGGTAAGGGGGTGGTATTAAGGATTTTGATGGCGATACTTGGTAGGATTTTTTGTGGACCTATCAATTTTAGTTTGTTGGGAACGGTACAGGGGCATTCTACATTGTGGAGGTATAATGTAGTTTGTGATTCGGAGGCGAAGATGCCTAAGAGAGATGAACGTATGCAGGCGTTAGATACGTTGCAGAAGGTGACATCGAATGAGGTGTTGAGTTCGCGGCGATATTATGAAAATGACAATTTGGAAGGTATGGTAAATACCAAGTTAATTTTGGCGTGCAATAGATTCCCTGTGTTCTCAGATGACAGTGGAGCATCTGCGAGCCGCGTTGTACCGATAGTGTTTGATAGAAGTTTTTTAGGTAAGGAAGATACGCATTTGGTAGAGAGGTTGAAGAAGGAGATAGTCGGAATTTCGCATTGGTCACTTGCAGGGTTGCGTAGATTGTTGTTGAACGGTGGGAAGTTTACGCTACCGGAATCGACTATGCAAGCGGTAGATGATTTACTAATGTCAACAAAGATATTGAGTGGTTATGTTGAGGATGAAGTTGTATTTCATCCAGATGCTATGGTTTTTATTGCAGATTTATATAAAGTGCATGGGGTTCATTGTGAAAAGACGGGTGCTAAGAAAATGAGTCAGATTGTATTCAGTAAAGCGTTGAAAGATACGTTACTTGGTCGTGGTCTTAAATGGACAACAATTCGTATTGGTAAAATCAAAAAGCGTGGGGTTGTTGGAATTAGATTGAGGAATCCAATAGGGATGGATATACCGGCATCACCAATACCTATGTAGATGCCGGTATAAATATCAATTCAGAATATCTGTAATGGGTGTATTTAGAATTTTCTTGTTATTAGTCTTTTTGGCGAATGTAATAACAAGTTCCCGAATCTTCATAATTCCGCCAAAGTGATGTTTAACAAGTGATTTACTACAGTTTGCCTCTCTAGCTATATCAATAAGAGTCATTCTAAACAATCCTTTTTCATGGACACAGCGAAGAATACAAGCGAAAAGCAAATCACGGCGTTCGTGTTGAGACATATACTTATTTTCTGTAAACATTATGGAATTCCTCTTGATTTTTAACAAAACTACCTATCCCTGAGTTTTGTTTAACAATATTGATGAAATTTTGTTGGGCTTGGTCATTTTTATTTTTGAAATCAAATTTCCAATCAGGGTTTTTAATTTCAAGGGCTGTAAACACACCATAGGTATGACCACATGGGCACTTTATAGGTGTTATACCTATTAGATCGGAACTTTTAAATACGGTATTGATTTGATGTGAATCATTACCGAGTCCAAAACGTATGGGTGTTCCAGTAGTTGGATTTGGTAGCGTTCCTGAATTATTTCGCATAAGAAAAGAGTTAAATTTGGATAAGGAATGAATTCTTATCCATGATAGTAGCTGTCGTTCTGTCATGATGTCACCTTTTGTAACTTCGTAATTATTTGATCCAATTTATTACCACCTAATGATTGAGCTTCTAAAATACTAACACCTGTGAGAGTATAGAAAATCCTATAAATCTGACTATCTGAATTACCTATGAATTTTAGATTGCCCGCCCATTGAGTAATCATATCACGTAGTATATTTTGTTTGTCTCTTCGAACCCTTTGTTTTTTCAAAGCTGATAATCTTATTATTTCTCCTTTGTTTCTTGGTGGTGGAGGTGGATTGTCAATTCTTTGTCTTTTTTTTCTTAATTCTTTTATTGAATCGATATGTAATTCTGTTAAATCCCCTTGTATTTGTTTAATTGTGGGCCTAGTATCCTTTGTTTTAGTAGCACCGCAATATGGGCATTCAGATAATTGAGAATCATATGGGGAGAAACACTCCATACATATGGTTATTCCTAGGAAAAGATCATGATTTGTTTTTTTTCTTTTTGATTCGAGACTCCATTGTCTAAACATATCTGGAAGTCCATGTCGCATAACATTTCCAACATGATCGAGAATTATTGCATTTTTTTTATTTTCTGCAATTCGTAAACCTCGACCAAATTGTTGCATATAGAGATTTAATGATGCGGTCGGTCTTAAAAAACTAATACATCCGACACTAGGTAAGTCGTATCCTTCACCAAAAACATCAACATTTACTAATTGGAGTAAATTTCCTGATTTTAATCTTTTTGATGCATTTACCCTATCTCTAATGGGTGTTTTTGCAGTGACCAACATTGCAGGTATACCTGCACTATTATATTTTTTAGTTGCAATTTTTGCTGATTCTACATTAGCACAAAATGTTAACCCTCTTCTACCATCGGCATATCTTAGGTAATGTTTAATTGCGTCCCCTGTGATTGTTGATTGTTCAATAGCTTTTGCTAATTGTGCCCTTATAAAATCTCCAGAATTGGTAAGAGCAACCTTTGATAAATCTAGATTTGATGGTGGGCAAAAAATTCTATATGGTGTCAAAAATCCCATATCGGTTAAGTCTACCAATGATGGTCCAATAAGCATAGTATTGAAAAGACCATCATTGGTAGATCCAAGACCATATTTGTCTTGTCTAGTTGGTGTAGCAGTAACGCCAAGTCCATTGGCATTAGAAAATGATTGGAGTACTTTACCCCATTTATTTTTCTTCAATACATGATGAGCTTCGTCAATGATCCACATTTTAATTTTTTTAGCCCATTGTTGATAGTCAACTTTGTCAAGACGCCTTAATAAAGTATCGACACCTGCGATAGTTGTTGTTGAATAAGGATCGATATATGATTTTTGAAAATTTTCGATTTGAAGTGTTGAGAATTCTTTAATGAGACTATTGGATGTGAGTATGTTGTGTCCTATCCCTATTGCTGCAAGGCTGAGAGAGATTTGACCGATTAATTCTTGTCGATGAGCAATAATGACTTGATGTTGAGTTGTATTATCAGCAATGATTGATGATAATACAATAGTTTTGCCGCCTCCCGTTGGCAATACGTACAGTACAGCTTTATTTCCTGAGTGCCAAGACTGATAAATCCTATGTTTATCATTAAGTTGGAACGATCTTAATTTCATAATTTATAAAAATCCTCTGTTTAAATTATTTTTTCTTGACTTGAAGAACAATATAAGCTAAAACTTAAACCCAGTCAAGAGGGATTCTTGGAAAAGTCACTTGATTGGGTTTAAATAGCACGGGGAAGTGCGGAGTGGCCGCACGGTGTATCCGCAACTGCATACCGCCAACCTTTCTAACACAGTATAGGCTAGGGCGCGGACTGGAAAGCATTGCAATGGCGGGGATCACATCCCGCTCCCTGGTTTAAGCCTTTGGATGAGTAGATTGATATGGAGGGCCTTGTGGACGGTATCACCGTGACACATTTAAGTTCCCGGTCTACTCATCCTCTCCTCGTATTGCTAGATATTGGAAGGTAGACCATAGTGAAAGAGGGAAACACTTGTGATTAGACATTTCGAAGGGGTCCCCTGTGATTTCGAAGGCGCGTTGTTTTATCGTGTCAGGTACAATCTTGGAAGGGGTGTTTTTGGGGATGGATTGTATCTGTATGCACAAGGATCTAGTGGTTTTTTGTATCGGTTTTGTTGAGCACAGAGGGGAGAAAAGACCTTGGCGAGTTTATCTTGGGCCTTTTCATAAGAAGGGTCAGAAAGACACTCGTTATTTCAAGAGTTTTAGAAGTGCTGCGAGATATTTTCGGGAGTTGGGGCGAAAGGCTTTGTTTTCTTCAAGAGTAAAGACATATTTATAATTTTAAAGGGAAAAGAAATGAAAATCACATTTGATCCATCCAACTTAGATGATTGGTTAGCTGTACAAGAGATTATGGAGTTAACATCAGTACTTGAATCAGTACCTACAGCTGCATCAGCAATGCAACCACCTACAGCTGCATCAGCAATGCAAGTTGTTGTACCGATACAGACGGCAGTACCAATGGTGCCATGTGATGCTAGTGGTGCGCCATGGAATCCACGATTTCACACAGATAGCAAAAACAAGACTAATAAAGGATTTTGGAAAAGAAGGAAAGGGGCATCTGTAGAAGAATATGATGCGTTTGCGAAATCATTTACAACTATAACAATACCGGCTCCACCTGCATCCATAGCTCCACCTGCATCCATAGCTCCACCTGCATCCATAGCTCCACCTGCATCCATAGCTCCACCTGCATCCATAGCTCCACCTGCATCCATAGCTCCACCTGCATCCATAGCTCCACCTGCAGTGCCACCTTTTATAGATGAGGATATGTTAACAAAAATTGATGATTTATTTGCCGATATACAAGAGAAAGGTATAGTAGGTGATTTTGGGAACTGGTCGGTACAGATGTTGAACTGGTGTAAACCTGGAGCTAAAACAATATTAGATCTAACGGGAGATATACCTGCACAAGAGCAACTATTCAACCATTTGAGTTCTCTTTAACAATGCACAACTGTACAGATTCAAATTTGTTGAGTTTGTACAGTTGGAGGTGAATAATGTTCACAGATATTTCACCAAGTAAAATGAATAGAATTGTAAATTGTCCTGGTTCTGTTCAATTGTGTAGAAAATTTCCCAAAACATTGAATAATGGCAATCAGTCAGTTAACCAAAGTGCCTTGGCTCATTGGTTAGTAAAGCAAAAAGTTGTCAATGGACTTGATTTTTGGCGATTTCTTGGTAAAAGTCCTATAAATGATCAAATAGTTGATGGGGAAATGATTACCCATGTCTCGAATTATTATAAACTTATTGAAAGAGTTTCTTTTGCTGGATTTGGAGGAATCCCTGATTTAAAAATATCACAACAATATAAAATCGAAACAGGTAATTTTGCTGGATTTGGAGGAACCCCTGATTTTCTTCATTACAATGAAAGAACGGAAGAACTAACAATCATTAATTTGAAATATGGTTTTCTTCCCGTTACACCTTACAATAATTATCAACTGTTGACTTATGCATGGTTATTTTATAAAATTCACGATAGCATACCGATACAATCTGTGGTATTAGGTATTTATCAACCGAGAATACCTAATAGACAAGGTACTTATAAAACATGCAAACTATCGTTAAAAGATATAATTAATTATCATATTTCTAAAATTGAGAAAGCTTTACGTGATTGTCAATTAGAAACATCGATAACAAGGCCAGGTGATCATTGTCATTATTGTAGTGCGATGCTACAATGTAATAGTAATCTTGAAACTTGCTTAAGGATTGTAAATCTTGGCGGTGTACAACATGGGAAAGATCCAACAAGTCAACAACTCGGTAGTCAATTGAGACTATTTGAATTTGCATCAAAAATGCTAACACAAAGATTGAAAATTATAGAAGCTGCTGCAGAATATAGATTGAAAAAAGGTGAATCAGTAGAAGGTTATCATTTACAATCATATAATGGTAATCGTTATTGGAATATTAGTGATGATAGAGCAAAGTTACTAGGTATACCTGTAATATCTAAATTGATGAGTCCAACACAAGCAGAGAAAAGTGGATTTCCACAAGTTTTGGTTGATAAATACACCAGAGCTAAGAATATGGTCAAATTAACAGAGATTAATATTGATCAAGTTAATGAAAGGTTGAAAAATGAGTATTAAAGATGTTATTACGTTCCCCCCTGGACGCGTTATCTCTGGTAATTTAACAGAATTGCAACCAATCATAAAATATTCTGAAGATCCAAAGGTTAAAGAACCTGAATTACATGGTGATGGTTCACCAAAATTGGGGTATTGGTTTAGAATTGCTATTCCAAAAAGTTCACCTGAACTTTTTGGTGGTGCTAATGGTGATGGAATTTTAACATTGTTAGCGAGTATAGCTAAAAGACCTTGGCCGACAGATTTAAATAATGATAGTTTTTCATGGAAGATAAAGGATGGGGATGGTTTCCAGGATAATAATCAACTATATTCAGAATATTGCAGAGGATGCTTTTTGTTTACAGTACGAAGCAGTTGGGTCCCGACATTAGTCGAACCAGATAATAATGGTGGCTGGCAACAAATGCTTGACATATCCAAGTTATATGTTGGGTGTCATGTTAGGGTTGGGATTTCTAGTGTTAACAATATGAATAGGTCTAAACCTGGGATCTATTTAAATCCTGAATTTGTAGCATTGATTAAACAAGATGATCCAATAACACCGAATCAAATTCCAATTAGTGATGTTTCTAATTATCTGGGAATATCAATGAAATTATCAACAGTTCCATATCCGGGAATATCTCAGGCTTCGCAGGCTGTCGTACCACCTGTAGCGATGCAGCAGAGACCTGACGATGTGCCATTTGAAACATCTATATTGACGCAATCACCTGCACCTGCACCTGCACCTGCACCTGCACCTGCACCTGCACCTGCACCTGCACCTGAACCTGCACCTGCACCTGCACCTGCACCTGCA
>Ga0209977_10000061_pt1 | contig 38410 bp, 59 predicted proteins | sample SumtaG_2_FD_183113 | JGI IMG/M metagenome (GOLD analysis project Ga0209977, IMG submission 183113) | Deep subsurface microbial communities from Indian Ocean to uncover new lineages of life (NeLLi) - Sumatra_00607 metaG (SPAdes) (version 2) | ecosystem: Environmental > Aquatic > Marine > Oceanic...
TCTGGGTAGTCTTGAATCCCCACTTTTTCGCCAGCGATGGGAGTCTCCGGACCTCATTGAGAATATAGATGAGCTCATCATCGTCGAGAGACCCTGCCCAGCCCGGCATGAGGAGTTCCACCTGACCGTTTTTATGCCCGTTTCGGCCCCGTTTTGTCTGTATTCCTATCTGCGGGAAATCATCCAAGGGCACAGCGGTACCCTGGGACGCCGAAGGGTTCTGCTCAACTTGTTTACTAGAATTCCTGGTCATCTTTTTGCCCCGGGTTCAGGGCTTTGAAACCACGATCGATCATCATCTGGTAAAGGGTCTCTTCCGAGCCGGTGAGCATGTAGGGGAGGAAGATCTCCTCAAACTCAACCATCCCAGTTTCCAGGATGGCCATCTGGGCCTCGACCCAGTCCTTGACAATCCGCCAGGCCACACGGGCCGCCTGGCCTTCACGTACAGCGTTGGCGTCTACCTGCCGGAGACTGTGCTGCTCCCTGAGCGTCCTCTCGACGGCCGGGACGTTCGCCGGCAGTCGGAAGGAGAGATCACCGTTCTTGGTCGTAACTCTCCATGCCACCGCAGTCAGCTCATGGGTGTCGGGGTCATAGTCCATAATGACCCGTCGGCCACCGTGCTTGACCAGGCTCTTGATGATCTCGGCGGCCGTATTATCCACCGGCACCTTTGTGGTGTAGTTCATCAGTCCCATGGCGTTGCCTCCTCTCGCGTGACCTTGCCATGAAGAGGGTCGCAGCTTCCCGTATTGTCTGCGGCATCGCTCCAAGTTTGACCGCCAGTCTCCGTTTGTTAGCAGTCAGGTCATAGTGGTCCAAGCCTGTATCTTCCTCCTTCTGGAACCATGCCCGTTTCAGGCCGAGCTGTGCAGCAAACGAGTCCAGTTCGTCAAGGGTGTCCGCATACAGATGGCAGGAGGCGCTGAACGGCCACTGGCGAGTCCGCTTTGTAGGCATCATGGGATCCACGTAAATGGCCATCGGCTCTATCATCCTCATTCAAATCGGCAACTCCCTCCACTCGCGTCCGTCCAGCAGTGCACCGGCGGCTCGGTGACCGACACGGCGCATGTAACAGTCACCACGTCGAAAGTGTCCGTCATGCTCTCGGCCATCACCATTCACCTGGTCAACTATCCCACGCCGCATGTCCCCACCAAGGTCGCCTCCAGCAAATGGCTCCCATGGCCCCCACCCCCCCCATCCCTTGAAGAAGAACGGCACCCTGGCTTTGACACAGTCATCCCGGGTCTTGCGAAACCAGTCTGGATGCGATGGCCTGGCCTCAGGGCCGGACTCGCCGCTGGCCACAATCAGGTCTACAAACCGGCCTTTACCATCGCAGTCAGGGCAAGGTGTCCATTCAGCATCCTCGTCGGGTTCTATGCTTATTCGGTACCCGCCTTCGCCGCCACAGCTTTCACAGTATAGGTATGGGCTGAAATCGACAGCACCCAATGCTGGCTCATACGAGACCCACAGCACAGGGGCGATCCCTCGCAGGTTCGCCAGCGCGTCGATTCGACAGGCCCAATCCTGGCTCTCGACCGATACTCCTGGCCAGACATTCTGTGGCCAGACCTCTTTGGGGAAGCCGGTATCCCTCTTGCTCATTTGGCGTTGCTCCACGTGGTGGACCATAAGCCCTGGCCGCTTGGTGAGGAGAAAGAAGGTGTGGCGCTCCTCGGCGGCCATGACGTCAAAGACCTGGTCTCTGTAATACGTCGGCACAAGCGGGTGATAGAGGTCCCCCATGGAGGGGAGTAGGATCTTCTTTGATTTGCGCCAAGTCCCTGGCTCGCCCAGACGGCTCTCGTGGATATGTATGGTGTCAAAGGGACCTCGCTTCCAGCGCAGAGTCTCACGCTCCGCAAAGCAGTGCTGACACCCCGGGCTGATCTTGGTGCAGCCAGATACTGGGTTCCAGGTAGCGTCAACATAAGGTATCGCAGTTTTGGCGCCCATTTTGCTTCCCCATCTCAAACGTTTGAGTCAACAGGTATTTCCTTCCAGATAGCCAGCCAGGGGAGTGTTGAAAAAGCTATCTTGTCGAGGTCCACGTCCGAGGCCCCGGCCTCCACTCTTTTCCCATCCAGGTGGATCACCGTCGTCGGCGACGCATACCTCTCGGCGATATCCCGCGTCGAGGCCTTCCACCTCATGAAGTTGTGCGCGTCGACACTATTCAGGCCACCACGCATAAGGGTTTGTGTGATCGTATGTCGGATCGCGTGCCAGGCAGCTCCCTTCCCCGAGGGGCCGAGCAGCCCTGCAGCAGCCTTCAACTCCGCGAATACCTTGGAAATGCTTGCTGGAGAGATGCGACGCCATCTGTAGGCACGCAGGTGCGGCAAGATCTCATCCGGTATCAGATGGTAGCGTTGCCGGCCGCCCTTATGAGTCTCAACGTAAATCAGCCCACTCTCCCACTCGAAGTCCTCATCGCCGATTTCCCCGATCTCCACTCTGCGTATGCCGTAGGTGGTCGAGACGGCCAGAAAGGCCCGGTGTCGGTCCGTCATGCTGGCGGATGCCCTTATCAGGGCGGTGATTACGTCTTCACCTAGCGCAAGTCTGCTTTCGTCCCGTTCGCTGATAGTGGGACCTTCCCCTTTATTGAAAGGCCACGGGACCCCGTTGGCCTCAAAGATCCTCTTCAACACGCCGAAGTTAAACTTCAATGTTCCAGGCTTGCAGTGTCGCCTAGCCCGATACTGTAACCAGGCCTCCACTGCCTCCCGGTCCAGCTCCCGGTCTCCTAACCAGGCGCAAAAGGCCCGGGCGTGGCCGATTATTGACCTGGATACACCGGGCTTAAGTTTACTCAAGTATGTTTCCAGTACGTCAGGCATGTCAGCCTTGCTCCTTGGCCAAGCAACTATTCAGGGCGTTGCGACTTCCTAATTGAGCGCGGGTGGTTCATGGTTAACTCGTCTCATTTCGATAACGAGGGTGGCAGCAGCCTGGGCAAACTTGTCCACCATCTCCTCAAGAAACCTTGCTGCCTCCATTTGAAAGCCTACCCCATCTCCTTCAGACAACTGCTGCAAGGCATGTAAGGATCCATGCCCGTCTTGAGAGGCCGAGATTGTTTTTGGCTCAATCTCAAGCTCAGCGAAGGAGTCCGACAGTCGACGATAAGCATTTTTGAATGCTCCCAGCATAGTCCCTACGTAGGACCACTCAGGGACACCTCTCTGTTGGCCCACTGTGGCCTTTGCCAGTTCCCAAGCCATATCAATCTTGCGTAGGGTCACCTGATTGTGTTCGTCGGTCGACATCTTCACTCCTTTCCGGGCTGACCCAGGGTTCGGTACTGGGTGTTTCTGTTGTCACATTGGGTATTGTGATGTGAGCATCAAGTATCACAGCACCTTGGGGAATCTCAACCGATGCTTTACCATCTATGAAGAAAACGGTAACTGACTCTGTAAGCTGCGAAGACTTCAACTCTGCCATTATGAGGCTAATCCGCTTTGATACCTCCTCATCTCCTCCGCGACTCCCCTCCCTTAACTGGTCCCGGAGCCTGCTTAGCCGGGCTAGCATTCCCTCGCCCCATGCCCTGTTGTCCACCAAGTAGCCAGCATCCAAGGCGTGGTGGATAACGGACTCCAATCCCCACAAGTCAGCGTCCTCCAAGGTGTATCCTTGTCCCCCATCCAGCGTGATAATGATGACCTTTTTCACACCTTCACCAACCATTCTCGTTGTCTCCTTCATCCATGTACCGTCTGATCTTCTCCACTTCCTCCCGGAATACCTGGGTGGTGGTGGTAACCCGAATGCCCGCGATGACGGCCTTCGCCTGCTGAAGGGATGCGTACTCCTGGGGATCCACGGCCGCAAGCTCGTCACCCATCATGACCACTCGATAAACATCTCGTATCTGATAGACGCAGGCCGTGGTTGGCCCCACGTTCTCCTCGTGGACCGGGAGTCCCAGCCTCTCGTCAAATTGCTTCCTCATCACTCCTGCTCTTTTGCCCAAGCCAGGACAGCTTCCTTTGGAGACAGACCTTTTGGCCAAGGTATGACTATCCCTGCTAATTTCCAAACTATCACAGAGATCTCGTCAAAGTCCTCGTCCTTTGGTGGACGCACCAACGTCATCGGATCATCGCTTGTGATCTCAACAGCTCTAAATATCCTCAAGCATCACCTCCGTTTCCGCGGAAACCGACCTATTTAACAGCTACGATGCCGCTCTCCTTGGTGCCACTTTTCAGATACTCTTTAACCGTCCCCTGACCTCGGCGGATCCACCGTAATAAGCCCAGTGCTGTCTTCCGGTCCATGAATCCACCTTTCCACAACCAATAGGCTGTCCTCACTTGGTAAGTCCGCTGGCTCAACATCAGGACCCACCCCCTTTTTCCTTCGGTGGGAGACCCAAGAATGCGTCCATGACACCCTCTCCATATCCCCGGCAAAAGCCCCTAATCCAGTTCTCAAACCATTCCTCTGGCGTCTGGGCCTTGCGAGAGGCGATTCGGGTAATAAGCTGGAGATCCTCCTCTTCGAGTGTGAGAGTAATTTCTGGCATCCGGCCCCCTCATCTGCTGCTGTCAGATACTCCAATAAGAGTATCTTACCCAGATATGATTTGTCAATCAGAGAATCAGCCAAAGTCCGGGGGTTCCAGATAACAAAATACCCCCGCCTTAGAAGGGGGGGGCTCCCGGAGAAACTTGGTGGAACACCGAGGCATGGGGTAAAGGGCTAGACACCCATCAGACAGGCCATTACACTCACTGAACCCATATTACTCTCCCTTTCCCATTCAACGTGCAACTGGGCTGACTTGGGTGGGCTGCCAGTATAGTCCCAGGCATCCCGTGTCTTGTAACTCCAGCTACTAGCAAAGTTCCTCCACCTGAAGCCTAAAGCGTTCCCAGCATAGCCTGGGCGGTCAACAATTTCCTGAACAACGGGTGAAATATCGGGGCTGTTATACTCTTGGTCGAGCGTCCAGGCGAGAATGGCGTTCCAGAGGACGTAGGCGATTGTCTGGTCCATGCCCGAAACCTCCGCCTTGCTTGTAGGAGCCAGAGCGTCATCATAGTCGTAGCCATAGATTCTCGTGTTGATATACGTTTCATCATTGCTCACTTCGGCGGTAAACGTTAGGTAGGCTCGAATTATCTTGGCACCCTGAGGGATGTTGCAATTCAGGAAGCGAACAACGATGTCATGCTCATAATCGGGGCCCGTGGGATCGTCAAAGAACGTCCCAACATGTATGGCAGCGTCGGTCCTATGCAGGTCAATCGTGTGCGTCCAACCGTCATCGAGGGTGTTAACGATCTGTCGGTCTAGCGTTGCCCCGGGACCCACCCCCCATAATGAGGACTCGATGTGGAGCCTCCCCCCGCCATACGTTGTCAGGTCAAAGGTGTCAAAGACACGCCGCGCAGCGACGTCCGATTCCATGTCCTTATCTTCAATAAAGAATATCACTGCACCACCTATGCCACCATTGTCATCCACAACCTGCTGCAACGCAGATACACATGATGGAAGCTGGTAGGCTATTCCTGTGGTCCATGGTGCGATGCCGTCATAGGCGATTGGAGTCGTTCTAGTACGCCCAACATGGTCAGCATAACTCGAGATTTGCCCTGGATTCCTGCTGTTCTCGAAGCAGATATCTGAGCGGACTACAGCTCCAGCCAGGTCTAAAACAGCTACGACTGTCACGTATGCGGCGTTTATTGTCGCTCCTGGCGGTAAGTACACACCAAGGTAGCGCATACTGCCCCCATAGCCGTAGTGCGTAGCGTCCCAGGAGCCAAAACCTATGTAAGACGTAGTGTTGTACCAGCGTTGATCTCCGGCGTAGAAGCGGATTACTCGGTCATCGTCAGCGCCTTCGGATATGAAAAAGTCGATTGGCGGGTCGATGGTCAACGGATAGATTAGCCCTGAGTCATCCAGTTCAAGGACAATCTCACCCTGACCAAACGATACGTCCAGATACCGCTCCTCCTGGTCTGGGCCTAAATCTCTACCACTGGCATCTCTCACCCAGGGTCGCTTCAGCACTGCTACGATCTTCCCATTGTGCAGCAGGTTGCAACCCTGCCGTGTCAGACCCCGACTCTCATACGGGAGATGGATCTTCTTGAAGTCTTCTACGGGTCGTGGCAGGTAGATGGAGAACTTGACTTGGCTGGTCTGTAGATGGAGCCGAAAGGTGTACTGCGGGCGTTCCCACGTCCAGATTCCACCGACTTTGCTCGTGGGTACCCCCAGGGTCAACTCCTCCGGCTTGCGAAGCTGAAACCAGACCTGGTCGTTTCCAGGAACAGGGTAGACACGCTTCTTACCATCATCCCCAAAGCGTACCCATCTCGGAATGCGGGTGAACTGGGCTTGGAATCCCTCACCGTCCGGCTCGGAGTGGTCAGGGTCAGCTTCCCTGTAGTCGCCGTATATGTCCTGATAGTTCTGCGGCTTGATGGCCAGGTCATGGACATGGACATGGCGTCGGATCTGGCGCCACTCCGCAGGCGCCTGGATAGGGTAATGAGCTGGGGGGTAGTCCTCATCCTCCCTGCTGTACAGGCGAGAGGTGAAAGTCCACCTGTCGCGGAGTGCCTTCATCTGTACCTACATCAGCAGCTCGAATAGGCTGGGGTTGAGGCCACCAACAGAAGTGGGGAGGGCAGCCGAGATCTCAATCGAAAGGTCCTCGGTGGTCACGAGGCTATTCACATCGTCATTGAACCAGTTAGGCTCGAACCTTCCCCCATTGTCGTTTACACTCAAGGCCGTCCAGATCGCACGATGGTCATCAGCAACCACACTGTACTGGGTTTGGGCACCCCAGCTCGTGAGCCCGTCGTCTGACACCCTACCGTAGGCGTGTTCGGTGGCCCCAAAGGTGCCGCCTAAGTAGCCGACGTAGATGTCGTCATTCTGCTGATTCACCATCACCGCTGGCATCGGCACATGGCCGCCCTCAGCCGTAAAGAGATCGTCTCCCGCCGTTACGGTTCCCGAGCCGTCAACCACGAAAGACCTCATGGTCGCTGCGCCAGCGTAGGTCGTGCATGTGACTAGGATGACCAGATTATCAGAGTGTCGCGGAGCCGCGCCAAAGTGCAGGTAGTTGAACATATTGACCGACGCGAGCGTGGTAACAACACCGGACTCAGACCAAGAGTTTCCTGTGTCGTCATAGGTCTTGACGGTGATCTCCTGAGTGCTGATATCCCCGTAGATACACCAGATGTCGTTGTCGTCGGCCTCGTTACCCGGCATCAACAGGATGTGGTCTTGGGCAGCACCGTCTGCCATCGTAGCTCGGGCCCCCCAGGCCGCCCCTCCATTGGTAGAGCGATAAAAGTAGTTCGAGCCGACATTTGTAAAGAAACCCGCATAGAGGTTGCCACCCCTGGCCTTTACCAGGCTCAGGATCGAAGTGGTGGGAGCAGGACCGGCGCGAATCGCGACCTCTCCCCCGAAGGAGTCATCAGAGGTATCGAGCTGCCGGTACGCGACGTTTCCCGAGGGCGTCTTTATGAAGACAATGTGTATGATCGTCCCGGCATCGGAAGCCTGGGTCCACTGGTCGAACCAGATCGCCACCCTGAGATTGGCGACGCCAGAGACCACCACACGCGCGGACCAGGCAGCACCGCCGTTGGTGGTCTTGCGATAAACCACGAAGTCGTCCGAGTCGATATAAAAAGCATAGCCCGTATCGGGATCCACCCAGACGAGATTGCTGCTATACGTGGTCTGCCAGGAAGTGCCCTGTATGAACGCATCTATGTTTACATCAGACATCTCTCGGGCCGCTCCCCAGCCTCCTTACCTACAAGCGCCTCCCACTTCCCGCAGCGGCTCCCGAAAGCGGCCGCCACCTCTTTTTCTCGTAACAATAGGGCGACATCGCACTCGTTACTGCAATCGTGACACTGGATTCCCTTCGTGGAGAAATCGACACCAACAACCGTACTCATCTCCCACATACCAGTAGGCTTGCTGGCCGCAGCCATTATGGCCGCTCCGATGGCCCCTGTCGTCTCATGGTGGGGCGGTACGATTATGTCGGTAGCCAGGGTCCGCTTGAATCCCTCCACCACTGCGGCATTGCCAGCCACTCCACCGGTGAAGACCACCGGCTCCTGGAGGCGACGGTTGCGGGCCACGTTATTGATATAGTTGCGAGGAAGAGAGAAACAGAGACCCCGTATCAATGACGGAATGTCGTGGCCCTGCTGCTGCTTGGTCACCACATCGGACTCGGCGAAGACCCCGCACCTCCCCGCGATCCGGATCTCCTCCCCACAGGCCAGGGCTGTAGGACCCATCTCCTCGACCGGGATCCCAAACTCCCGCGACGCTCCGGCCAGGAAGCTCCCAGTACCCGCGCTACAGATCGTGTTCATGTTGTACCAGGTCGGGACACCCCTCGAGTCGAGCTGTATCAACTTCGAGTCCTGGCCACCGATCTCTATTATGCTTCTGGCATTCGGGACGTACTGAAGGACGCCCAGTGCTTGGCACGTTATCTCATCCGCTATCACTTCAGTTCCCAGCATGGCCGCAGCGAGGTGCCGCCCTGACCCTGTGACACCCACGGCCGTGATCCCCTGCCCGTCGATCTGTCGCCTGAGCTGGTCAAGGCAGAGACCGACCGCCCTTACCGGGTTCCTCGATGTTGCCAGGTAGGCCTCTGCCAATATCTCCAGTTCGCCATTCAGGACCACGGCCTTGGTGGACACAGAGCCTACGTCGACACCCAGGAACAGGCCCGACACCCTTTCAGAAAGCACCGCCCTTGAAAGCGACCCTCCTCCCTCCTGGCGGAGCTTCCGCCGCAGGCGGAGGATGTTCACCAGGGCCTCGACCCGGGTCTGGAGATTGGCCTCGGCAAAATGTGCGTCAAAGGTCAGGTGAATGAGGGGAATCCCGTAGTCCTGGCTCACCTGGTCCAGGAAGGCCGAGACGGTGCTCTCTGGTGCGCAGGGAAAGGGAGCCACATGAACCACGCCGTCGAAGCCCGCCAGGGCGTAGTAGATGGACCAGATTATGCTCTCCTTGCCATGACCGCCGACGTCGTAGTGTGGCAGGTACCGCTCGGCCTCCCTGCGGGCCCGCCGAAGGAGGTTATTATCCACGTCGGACCTCTTCAGGCCGCGGAGATAGACAAGTGCGCGTTCAGGAAAGATGAAAAGGTGGCGCACCATTCGGCTTAACCGATCTCGTAGTGGCCATGCTGCCCACAGGTGGCTGTAGAGAAACGCACTCAGCGGCAGGGCCACGTGGACCTGTGCCCCAGCCTTCCTGAGCCGCTCCAGGACGCCGAGATTGGCATCCGGATCCAGCAATGTGAATATCTCTCCACAGACCCCCACGCATGGCCCGCCATGACTTGGATCTGCCTGGTAAGGTAGTACATGGGTCTTATCGTATTCTTCAACGGCTCTGAAGCCCCGACGAAAGGCCTTGAAGATGACCCGTAGAGGCACACCCATTTCCCTGAGCCGCTGGATACCCCTCACCGACATCGATATACCATACATGGGTAGGTCATGGCCGATGCGGTTGAGAACAGACCCCAGAAGGATGTGGTAGACCTTGAAGCGGCAGGAATTGCAGGTATCCCACTGGGCCAGACCATCGACTGGCCCTTTATCAATGGCGTCCAGGTAGTTGCCGAGGTTGATCTTGGCTGGCAGGCACATATTCTCATCGAGGAGCTGCCAGCCGCGAAGAATTGTGCCCCTCGTGGTACGTGGGGGGCTCTTCAACCTGATGGGGAGTTGGTGTTTTCGTAATACTTGATTGATCGCTCTACAGATAACGGCTGCGTAGGGTCCCATGTTGGGAACGACAAAGTAGCGTTTCATCCCGTTTGGCCCTCACAGCATCTGAAGGATCTGATCGATTACGGCAGCCTCCACGTCAAACGTGAGTTCCTTCTTCGTAATCGCACCGAATTTTAAGTCGGTGGTAAGGGCGTTCGCCGTTAAAGCAAGGGATGTCGATGACCTGGCCTTTCCAGTTAGGTCTCGAACCTCCTGAAAGATTCCGGTGACATCGTGCTCAACGCCGCCGCTGTCCCAGACTCGGCATGTTGCCGCTCCGTCTTCAAACTCTATTTGGATCCGGTTCGTAGGCATCCAGGGCCTCCTAAGAGGTGTTGAAGTAGAACCTGAGCCCCACTAGGGCATCGTTTAGTCTGAGTACGTCAAGGTCTACAACCTGGTTCTCAAAGCGTAGGTTGTAGGTTGCATCTCCGTCTACCTCCCCCTTCACGTCGTTGTCTCCTACCAGCACATCACCTGACTCCCTGGTAGACGCGGCCACGGTCCAGAGGTTGTCCGGGAGGTTGATGGCCGCCAGGTCGTCTACGCCCCAAGCGCCGGTGGACTTCTTGACGCGGATCGCCTGGGCGCCGTCGATGGCGTTTGCACCGCCCCCTGCGGTGTTCTCGATGGCCCGGACCTTGAGTATCGCCACGACCCTGGCCAAAGACACCCCGGTTGGCAGACCGCTCACCACGACGTTCGGAAGGTTGACATCGGCGGCCTCTCCAGGTCCCAGGTCGATGACGTCGTCCGAGTCCGACCAGAAGTCGAAATAGTTAATGGCCTTCTCGCCCTCGCTGGTGACGGCGCTCTCCAACGCAGCCTGCAAGGCCGCTATATCTGCTGGGCTGATGCCAAATCCCATAGCTATCGCTCCGTACCTGTAATCAAACCATCTACGGTGACACCCGTGCCATCCGTCGAGAGCACCTCTATGACGACAGAAGTCCCCGCTGCCAGGACGTTTCCTGTTGCCCAAGGGATTCTAACAAGCGAAGCGAGCTGCACGTCAGGGACATTTTGGTCTACGCCGGCGATAGTTACCCTGTAGCGCGTCTTGGCAGCATTATCTGTCGCCAGTGAGATCTCGCCGAGGTCGCCGGTGGAACCGGCTGGTATGTCCCAGCGCACCAGTTCCGTCCAGACCAACGCTCCAATGGTTTGCCGGTCCCACCTGAAGATCGGCAAACCAACGAGTGTTGCCTCGGCCTCACTGGGGTAGACCATGTACTCCGAGGTTTCGTCCGGCGCCGTCGAGAAGGCATTTACGGGAACGATCCCTGTGGCTATGTTGCTTAAGATCCTGCGGGCCTGGCCCACCCCCGTGCCACCTATAATACGGACGTAGGAGCCCGCCCATATATTTACAGCCCAATCCTTCGACGAATCGTCCAGCCTATTTATCGTAGATGTTTCGTCGGCAATGCCCCGGTCCACATCACCTACACTGGGCTGAACAGACACCTCCACCGGCACGGTCGCGGTTATATCGTGGGTGTAGTCGGCTACTCCAGTTCCAGTTATCGGGACTGTGTAGGTTTCGACTCTCATGGTTACGTCTCCTTCACCGAAACCGTGGCGGTGATCCTATGCGCTCCTACAGCATGGTTCTCGATGTTCACCCAGATCTCCTCGTTCATATCCACAGGCTCGTTGAAGTAGTAAGTTGGCGTGACATCGTTAAGAGCCAGGAACCCATCCCTCGGGCATAACTGGGACGTACCATGCCACACAGCGACACCAACCAGGCCCCAGCAGCCGGCAGGCCAATGGATGATAACTGAAGTTATCAGGCCGGGGAACGGGGAGGTTTCGTACATCCTGATGGCGGCACCACCGATGAGGTTCCGCTCAAACGGGATGAGTTCTATCCTCTTTGCTGGCAATTGTACCCCAACTGTTTCGGCCATGGCGCCAATGTTCGCAGAAACTGCGTCGAGCTTTCTACCATTGTTTTGAATCCCTTGAACCACCTCCCGGGTGAGGGAATTCAGGCCATGTATGGCCTCCCGATTCCTGCGGACCTCGGTGATTACTCCAGTGAAGTCGGCGGTAACTGGTGGAAACTCCTCAGCTTCCTCCTCCTCCATGTACACCCGGTATCCTGGCCCTCTATCTCTGCTCAGCATTAGATCTCTCCAGAATCGAATATGAGGCGGAAGTCGTGAAGGTGCAGGTCCCTCTGTGCGGCTATCCTGCTACCGACCATAGCCAGAGGCTTCAACTGGGTTGTTGGAAGGTTTGTTGTGTGTGTCGCAACGAGTGTACCATCGAGGACAAGTCTTGCATCGTCCCCAGCGTCACTGACACACATATTGATGCAGACGTGGCCGGTGGGTGGAGCACCAAGGGGGGTGCTGGTTGATACCCCACCCGACCGAGTAACGAAGCGCAGGTTGCCGTCTACGCTACTGTCGTATTCGATCCAGATACCGTCGTCGGGGGTTGCCCAGGCAGCCCCGTCGCCTGTTTCAAGGTTTGCCGCTCCCACCAGACCGCGAATGGTATAAAGATTGGCGGTGTTAGGAATTGCTAGGACCAGGTGAAGGTGGGGGCTGACCGCCACGGACACGGGATAGTTACCGCCAGTGTGGAGGGCTACCCAGTCGTCGATATTTGCTCCGAGCCCACATAGCTGGAGGCCTCCGCCTATCTCGTTGGCGACGACGAAGTTCCCCACTGCTGGAGCCGGGTTCCCGTTTGTGTCCCAGGACCGGGAAAGCGAAATTCCGAGGATCGCAGGTACGAACTGCGCGGGGCCGACATAGTCCTCTTTGATTGACCTTCCAGGCATGGCGTCGAAGAGCACCCACTCCGCGTCGCCTTCGTCGCACCGGTTCCATATCTCCCGGCGGTTCTTGGTGGGATTATAGGTGTACCTCACCCTCTCCCCTGCGTAGAGGGAGTCTATCAGTTGCATACCTATCCGTGGTATGGGCATCCTGGTTCGCCTTCCCTAAAAGATATGGGAGAGGAGCGAACCCCTCTCCCATTTCGTATTGCTCGGAGCCGAGGGCCATCCCGCTCCGTTTCCGTGGAAACGGCCCCTGGAAGGCTTATTCCGTTTCGCTTCGTCCAGCGTCGTAGCAGTTGCGGCAGACGTTTGCACCAGGGCTCTTGGCCCCTCCACATTTAGGGCAGACCGTGGGGTCTGGCTCAGTATGAGATGCACCAGGTGGCGACTCTACCTCCTCAGATGCCTCGGTAGCCTCCGCGGTCTCCGGTTCCTCTGCAACCTCGGTTGTCTCGGTTGGCTGGCCTTCCTCAGCGGGCTCGGCAGGCGCGCCTGCGTCAGCGGCGGGCGCTCCCTCGGCCGGCTCCGTGGTCTCGGTTGCCGCAGCGTCAGCGGGCGCAGACTCGGCGCCCTCGCCCTCGGCGGCCAGCAACCTGTCGATCAATTCTTCCTTGCTGCCGCTTCTATCTAAGCCAGCTCTCTCACACAGGGTTGTGAGATAGTATCCACCATGGGCTTCAAGCTCCTCGCGCCGTGTCATAGGTTCCTCCCTATGGACTTAGCATGAGCTGGACGAAGGGCGCACCCTGTCCCCCACCACGAGCATTGCACAGGACATATCCTGCGAACTGCTGATGCATGACGCCGGGGTCAGCGGGTTCATACACGAAGATGCCGCCATTCGAGCCGAACACGCACGATCTATTGTGGTCTCCAACACTGACATCTCCCGCTGGCACTATCCAGACCGGCCCCCAGGTCTGGATCCAGATGTACTGGTTGACGGTTGCAATTTGTGTTGGCATCCCCATAACCGATGCGACAGGGTTGTGGCCAGTCTGAACGTTCAGGTAGGGGCTGGCCATGATCTCGGCGTGCTCGGTATCCGCCACATCGACGGGCCAGGGTCTGTCCACCGTCACCGTCATCGGCCCAGCACCGGTCGTGGCGGTATTGCCGACTACCCGGCGGTTGATAGCGTTGTTTCCCGGTGTAAAGATGACGAGATAGCCGCCTTCCAGCTCATCCTCACCGATAACGCCGTCGCCGAGGATACCATCGGTGCCCCCCACAGTTACGACAACGGTGTATTCGCCCTCCGTACACCCGCCGATGGCGGCAAAGCCAACGTGCTGGGGAATGGTATTCTTCGCCCCGTAGCCAGGACAAAGAGTATCACCGGCCATAGCGTAGCGGAACACCCTGTCATCCAGCATCATGCGGCTCCCGATGCGGTAGTTCTGGGTGTTGCTGGCCTCGTCGTAGGACTGCGAGGGACGCTCAGCGATCCTGGCACCCGGGCCTATAATGGCACCAAACAGCCCCGTTTCGGGATCCAGGTCCATCTCCATGTCTCCACGTATCCGTCTCCCAAGAATGTAGCCTATCTTCTTAATGCCCATGTCTCGGTTCTCCTTCTGGGCTGCTTCCCCCTACTCAGGGGCATATCTTTCGGGCAGCCCGCCGTATAGTCACTGAGCCGCATTTGGCCCTTGTGCCCTGAGTTTATTCCACCGCATCCTCAAAGATTATCCGCACAAAGCAGTTGCCAGCACTTGAAACTCCCAGTAGCTGTTCGCCGGCGTCCAGTATGTAAATCGGCAGAGAGTCCTCCCTTGGATCGTCGGGCATGACCACCATATCCCCTCCCGCAATATGGTGTAGGGTGTCCACATCGGTGCCATTGCGGGTTAGAACTACGTCGTTCGCACCAGCAAAGGCGTTCCACGTTTTGATGGAGTAGATGAAGCGTCGGTGGTTCGCCGGGACTACGGTTCCGATGTTCGTGCCTGGTGCTATTGCTACAGTAGCAACAGCCGGGAAAAGGCCCGCTCTTTCTGGCATTGCTAAGCCCTCCCTTCCATGACTTTAAGGGTCCAATCCATCAGCTTTTCTGGTTTTCCCCCTACTACCAGGTCAACATCCGCTAAGGTCCTAAGCCACTGTGGTACTTCGGCGGGGTTCGGGTCTATTCCCGCCATCGTGTACAGCCTTCGTTGCCGCTTTCCGAGGAGGATTGCCTTGACCTCCTCGGGGTCGGTGAGAATCTCGTAGGTGTACCGCATGACATCGAGGTTCAGGGCGACCAGCGGCATGGCGTCTGCAAGTGGATTGTGAGCCTGGAATGCGGTGTAGAGCTCCTTGACCGTGAAGAACTCGGTCTTGGCCGAGAAGGGTCCCTGATAGGGGCTCATGTTGCCGTCAACGTAGCCAACATCACCGCCGACGGCACGCTGTATTGCTACCAGGGCGTTCCTGTCCTGCCTGGAGGGGTACTGGAAGTAGATACGGACGGCAGGCTTGTTCACCCCCCAGAAATAGTGGTGGATGAACCTGTTAGCTGGGGGCTCCGTGTACCGCCGATTGGAAGCATCCAGCAGATCGTCCCATGCAGCCAATGCGGTGCCAGCGGCAAGGCTGGCAGACAGTACGTAGGGTTTGACGTTGGAGCCTTCCAGTCCAAGGATGCGCACACAGACCCAACCCTGGAGGAACTGCATACTGAGGAGGTGCCCTTCGCGGAGCCACATGTCCTCGTGGCTCTGCTTGAGCAACGAAACTTTCATATTGGCCTCCTTCTCAACCTTCTCTTGCGGGTTGGCTGCCAATGACAACTGCTGGGCAGGTTGGCCCTGCCCAGCAGTATTTCATATTCTATTACCAGGCCGCTGCGACCTCGTTCAGCCTGCGGCCGAGGCCGATGACAAGGCCACCGGGCTGTAGATCCAGGTTCCCTCCGCTGTCGCTCAGGATCCGCATGAACCAGGTGTCATCGGGGAGCAGCAGTAGCGTAGGTATCGGGTACACGGAAACGCCGTTGAGGTTGTCTCCGATAACCATGTCCCGTAGGTTGATTGGAACCAGGTTTGTCCTCCCCATGTCAGTCTGCATCTCGGAGACCAATGGCGTTGGGGTGACCAGGCTGGTGAGGTGGGTCACCACTATGCCGAATTCACGCGGCAAGGCGTAGGATGCGGCAGCACCGTCCCCGATGAAGGCCGTCCAGGTGGCGGCCACTACACCCGGCTCTCGCCAGTTCGCGCGATAAGTCGCCGTTGCGGGGTCGTGTGTGAACTGCGGACGGATCGGCTGGAATCCCAGCTCGGTGTCCGTGGGGTTCAGGCCCCGGAAGGCTATACCGTTGAGCGCCTGCTTTATCGCCCGGATGGCCGAGACGTAGGCCTCAACCCTCTGGAGCTGGATCTGGCGCGTGATGCTCGTTGGCGCTGCCAGCAGCGTCGGGAACTGGGCGTTGAAGATCGCAAGTTCTTGAGCATCCAGGGGGTGCAACTGGAAGTCTGTGCGGTACAACCGTAATGACTCTCGCGTAAGCGCGGGGTCCTCCATCGTTAGCGGGCGATATTCGTCCATGGTTTACCTCCCTGTTTGGCGGGATAGGCTTATTAACCCAACGACGAACCTATCTACACGATAAGTTCGTCGTTCTTCGTCTCTCTTGCCCCGGGGTTGCCGGGATTACCGGGGTTGCCCCTCTTCCCTGCGATCTCCCTTGGGTTACCGCCGCCGAGGGGTCGCCGACCGTTCCCACCTCCAGACCCTCTCCGGGCTGGCCACACCGACTTGACGGCGAAGTGCCCGAGCGACCCGGCGCTTGAGGACGCGACCCCCTCCGCTACCTGCGCCATCCGAGGGCCCAAGGTCATTGCGCCCAACAACCCGATCATCCCACCTCCGAAGGTGACGATGGTGCCCAGAGTCGGGTTAAACCTGTAGCTGGCCGCCTCGATCAGGCCTGCGCCAAAGGCGGACCCTATCGTGGTCGCCTTATCCATCATTGGGACCGGAATTGCCCTTGCCACGGCTTCACCTCCATATGTTTCTTGTGGGAGCGCCTGGCTTGCAAAGTAAAAGCCTGGGAGCTTGAACTTCCACAAGCTCCAGGCGCTCCCAGGCTACCGCCACCAATCTTATACACCCTTTTTGCCGATTGTCAACCTCCTGAAGGTGATCCTCATTTCTTCAACCTACTCAGCTCCACGCGCCATCGCGGCCTAGCACCCGCCAGAAGTCCACTCCTGATCTCCCGAAAGGAGACGTCATTGAACCGCAAGTAGGGTACATAAGCTGGAGCCTCCAGCCGCAGAGGCCACTGCGGGTCCCGTGTAGGCTCCACGACAAGAGCCTGACCATTCTTGAAGACTGTAATCCAGGCGTGGCCATAGCCCTCCCAGAGTCCGATAGTGGCGAATACTTCATCGTCAGAGAGCCGGTTGCGCAGGACTGAAACACCCACAAACGTCATGTCCTCACAGTCCCCGGTCCCTTGCGCCAGTGTCTCTGCCGGCATTTGCCAGTAATCGTATCTGGTCTCGCTGAAAAGGGCCACACGGGGCTCAAAGACCTTCACACCCCCCGCCTGCTGTAGAAATGCCTCCTGGTAGCGATAGTCGTATGGCTCCACTGGTGGATAACTTATGTGCCGCGCGATGTATCTCCAGGTATCGAGTACCGCCTGGTCTTTGTCGGCAGGCAGTCCCTCGGCGACGTCCAAGACGGGGGCACTCAAGGGCTGTATGAACTCCCGGATGTCCCTCATCTCTCCGAAGAAGCGCACCTGCACCAGGTATTGATCCAAGGGGGAGCCTTTATCGGGTCCCTGCTTCTACAAGCGCCCGCCTGACACGGCCCGCTATGCTCGGCCTGCCGGCCCATGTCCCGCCATAGACGGACCCTTCCTCAAAGGTCACCGTATCTGAGCTGTCGATGGCATACCGCGATTCCGGGCTTACCATGTCCAAGATGACGATGGCGCTCATCGACCATCCGCCAAACACAATCACTGATACCTGAAGGCTTACTGGCGCTGAGGTCTGCCCCGGATCAAGGGTCACTGTAGCGACGTCCTCTACCCCAACGGCCTGGGGATCCCCCTCCCCATCGTAGGTGTTGACTAACAACCTGGCCTCATAGGACGACCTGGCGTTCCCCGTGTTCGTTATGGTTCCTGTTGCGCTAGCTGTTCTGGTCGCCATAGCGTGCTCCTGTTACTCAATGGTCAGTGTGAAGTCGATGCTTCCCGCTGGCTCTGGCTCTTCTGGCTCTTCGGCCTCCGCCTCCCTGGTCCAAAGCCAGTATACTCCGCCTGCCATAACAAGCGCACCGGCCCCCAGTACCAGCGCCTCTTCTGTTTTCATAGCACCCCTCCTAGAGCACGGACACTGTCAGTTCCGGTTGATCCTTGCCACCGTATGAAGCCATGGCCTCCAGTTTGCCCACGGCAATCGCCTCCTCCAAGCGGAAGGCATCGTCGAAGGTGCGGTCGCCCAGGCTCTCCACAAACTCGCCATAAGGATCCACGTGAAGGACCTCGGCCACAACCTTGAAGGTTGCCCCGGCATGGTTCTTCCAGAAGTCCTCCAACCTGTCGGTGACGTCATAGCCGGGCAGGTACAGAGTGGTACGGGCAAGCAGGGTGAGGCCGGGTTCAAGAGTGACGATAGGGGCATCGTAGCTGGTGAAGAGGTCGGTTTCCGCAGAAACCAGGTCCACGTCCAGACCCGGCCCTCCCTCTCTTGCGAGAGGAGTGAAAACCAACCATTCAACATCGTCCCTCCACGCCTTCGTCTCAATCACCCACACCTTGAGGGCAGCATGAGCGTCAGCATCCCCGACATTTCTGAGAGCCCATGAAAGTGAAATCGCCATCTGAATGGATGGTACTGGGATCGAACCAAGCTGCCCGATTCCCGGGGCTGGAATCTCCTCCTTCGGAGTATCGAAAATCCGACCAAATATACGCATTCCCCCAACCCTCCTACGTTGACTCTACGGCAAGCACGGGCTGTCTGATACCTTCGTGCTCCTGGAGAGCCTGTAGCTTGCCCACTGGGACTGGCGGCTTCGGCGGGACAGGCTGCAATTCCCTGTACGCAAAATAGCCTCCGCCAGCCATGGCTGTTCCACCTGCCACAAGACTCGGCCATCTCCCCTTCCCCACCATCATTATAACGCCCCCGATCACCACAGCACCCAGCGGTATAACAATGCCCTTGATGGTCCTCAGCCACTGCTCCGCCGTTATCTTCGAGAGCTTCCAGGCAAGGAGGCCTATGGGCAATGCTCCAAGACCAAAAATGATTAGCGGAAGGAAGAAAACGCCTACCTCGAATTGGATAGAAAGGACACCGTCATCGTCCTGGGTGAGTGGGGCGGTGATGATAAAGGCCTGCCCGTCCCAGGCCTGTTCAAGTGTCGCGAGCTCCTGCTTGGAGAGGAGATCGCTAAGTGTCAACTCCAGGAGCCCATGGTCGCCCTCATCGAATTGCTCCTCGAGCGCGGCAAGTTCTGCGGCGAACTCTCTCAGGTCCAGGGGTACCATCTGCACCTCCAGCGTCAACGCACCGGATGGTATGGGGCGACACGTAGAAAGGTGTCCACGGCACGCTTGGCTTCGCCAGCATACCATTGAGGATATCGCTTGACAACAGCAACTTGCTCGGGCAACTTCTCGGCCACCACTTCCAGCACCTGGTCCCAGTTCAGGGACCTGGTCATGGTAGGGACGTCCACGTCGACCTCCTTGAGGTCGAAAAGGGCCACGGTCTTGAGTTCATCTGGAATCAGGTTCAGCCAGAGGTCGGTTATCGAGCCTCCAGACTGGATGTAGTGCTCGAGGGCTGCGGGCTTGAACTCTTGGAGAACAAAACAAATGCCGGGCACATAGCTCCCCCTATGTCTGAAGCCATGGGCTATCTTCCGCTGAGTCCGCCGACGTATGAACTCAGTGCCTAGCTTTCCGGCGTAATCGCTGACCTTTTTCAGCAAAGCCGACCTCCTAGACCGAAAGCTCTTCTCCGCTTTCTCCTCGTGTGACCAGGCTGGCAGCCTCTATTGGCCGTTCATCCGTTGTTGTCTGCGCAGGGTTTGTATCCATGCCCTCCCCGCACCTTGGGCACGTGTATCTTTCAAGCTCTTCCTCTATAGCGAACTGGTAGCCGCAATCCGAGCACTTCATACCCTTCAGCCCTGAGAGCCCACCCCGGCCGTTGCCCCGCGCAACATCCCGGCCAGCAGCCTGTTCGTGTTCTGACGCCAGGTCTCTTATGGCGGCAAACAAGTCGGGCAGGTTGTCCTTCATTGTTGTGCTCATCTGCCCAAAGATGTCTAGCCTCCTGTTCTCCCGGGCATCCTCTTTGTCGATCCTGGTCCTCTCCAGGTCGGCGTCCACCTCCACCTTCCTGAGGCCGAGAGCTAATTCTATGGGTATACTTCCGGACTTAATATCATTCATGGTGACCAAGGATGCCGGCTGCTGGTGGTCGTCCCCCTCATTTCTCCGGCTAAACCCCATGGACTTAGCAAAACCTTCTATGTCTTGCTGTAGACCACCCCATTCCTTGAACCACTCACGCGAGAACACCGCCGGCTGCTTCGGCTCCCCGCCATCCGCGCGGGACTGCCCGTCCAGCCTGAATGCCCGCTCCTGGATCTGCCTCTTCACGTCTGGGTCAAGCTCACCCAGCCCCAGCCCCGTGCCAAGGTCCCCGCCCCCACCCCTGCGTTCCGCAGCGGCATTCCTGATCCTCTCCTCCATCTCGGTGAGAGACCTCAGCCGCAGCTCGTGGATCTCGCGGTCCTTCGAGTCTGTTGCCTCGCGCAAAGCCCTCGTCTCGATGTCCTTTTGCTCCATCATTTGAGCGAAGTTAATCCCAAAAATCTGGGCCGCATCATTCAAATCCTGAAAAGGCCGTACCGCTGACCTCTCAGGGGTTTCGGGCGTCCCGCCCTTGGCCCCGTCCGAAGACATGCTGTAGGCCTTGCTGGCCCTTGCCGCACCCTCGAGCTGCATATTCTTCTTCAGGGTCTCCATGACCTCATTGAACATATCGTCGGTGGTCTTGGGCTTCCCTTGCTCTCCTCCAGTGGGGCTGCCGGGCCTCAGCGGTATCGGGTATAGCGCTGGCCCCTTAGGTCCTTCTTTTTCAGTCATTGGCTGCCTCCACCTTTACGACGTCTGCGAATAACTGACCGAATCTCAACTCGTCTGAGTGCTCGAAATAATACTGTAAAATTGTCTGGAACATCCACTCTCCGATGGTTACCTGGTAGTCAGGGAAACACTGCCTCATTATGTCATAAAGGACCAGGAGGCGCCCGTCGAGCTCCACCTCCCGAGTGAAGAACCGCCCACGGATGGCCGCAACAGTTTGCTCTGCCGGTGGCTTGCCAGCAGTTGGTGCGTCACCGGGTGGTTCGTCACCGTTTTTTGACCCTGCGGGTGGTGGTACTACGGGTGATGATCGTAGGTATTCTGGGTGTTTCCCCCACCACTTCTCAGAGTAAGGGATCAGCCCGACGGCCGTCGCCGTCTTGACGGCTTTTGCCAGTACCTCTCCGGTCTTGGTATCGACCAGCCCAATCCCCTGGTGGGTCTCTCCCGCGTCTCTACCATGCTTCACATGACTGGTCAATCTAAGGGCATCAGGCGGAGCGAACTTGGCACCGCATGTGCATTTCCAGGCTAGTGCCAGCTCAATTATTTCCCCAGTCACGGTATCAAAAAGGCCAATCCCATTGTGGACCTTCCCCCTCACTCTACCCCGGTTCACATGACGGGCCATCTCAGTGGGATTATCTGGAGCGACCTCGAGACCGCATGAGCATTTCCAGACCAGGGCCATCTCCGCCCTCCCGAATAATGTTGACCGATGAACGTAGCGTATTCTATGGATGCCAGCATGTCTTCGTCAAGTCTCCCTCCGTTTATCCTACCCATAACCCTTCAAGTGTTTCTGCCGTGGACCCGTCCATCTCCCCCGAGCGCCAGTTTTACAGGCCCATTTTATCTACGCACCCCGTCTTGACTCAGGACTGTTGGAGGGCCTAGACTGGCCCCATGCACCCGATCATCACCATTGTCGGTGAGCGCCTCGTCAACGCAGTCTTCAACGTAGTGACAAAGCCGCGAGACAGATTCGCGGCCCGCGAGGACCGTTTGAACCGTGAGTTGGCCGCTGTAACCGAGATGGAGAAACGCCTGCCCCCCACAGATCTCTCACCGCCAGTGCCCCCCCAGGAGGATGAAAACAGCACCCCCAGTGACGTGTCGTCAATATCACAGGTCACAGCCGAGGGTAAAGGCTGTGTGCCATGCGCCGCCGACCACTTCAGCACCGTCGCCGGTGCTCTCACTGAGGCCTTGCGCTTCGCCCGCACCGAGGGCTTAGACCACCAGGAGGTCTTGGAACGAATAGCCCTCTCCTTCGACGAGCTGAACATCATGGAGCGCATTGACGCGGCTCCGGAGAAGATAGAACGTCTCTCCGAAGAAGAGCAGGCCTTGATGCGCAACGCCACAGTGAGCTCTCGGGATCTCCGGCATAGCCTAAGTGATCTCACGAGCGTCGAGGACCTTGAGGCAGTAGCAGCCATGGCTCAGAAGGCGAGGACCGATTTCAGGAGCGGCCTCTTTCGCCTTCAGTTGGGCCAATTGCAGCCAGAGGAACGGCAAAGAGTCCAGGAGCGGGTCAGGGCAATGGTCGACGAGCAATTCGCGGACGACGATAAAGAAGCTGAATCCAACCCATAAGGGGGCGAGTCGCCGTGACGGATGGAATTGTCTTAACATTCACACGTGACCACACCTACCCAACCTTTGAGGAACAAGTGTACCGGTACGAGAAGCCCATAGCCCAAGCTCCTTGGAGCGAAACTATCGCCGCTTCGATTACCTTGGCCCCCGAAGTTTGGACACTGCTCGGCTCGCCTGAGCATATCCGGGCTGTGATTCGTGCTTTCTGAAGGAGGTGCGCTGTGGGCCTAACCAATGCGGAGATCGACCTTATCGCCACCCAGGTCGTGGAAAGGCTCGGCGAGGAGAACCTGCTTCTGCACTCCATCCCTTACATTCATGGCAGCCCGGGGCTGGTCGTCGACGAGGCCAGGGCCAGGGCCACCCCCTGTAAGTGCGTTGAGTACGCGCCTGACAAGCGTCTTTGCTGGTCTGCGGGCATCATCGGGGCAATGACCGATGAGCAAGAGCTAGAATACTGCCCAACGATCTACGACATCACCAGGCCCGGGACGGTGGAGCGGATGCGAAAGTGGCAGGAGTCTGTGAATTATTGCAAGGGCGAGCTCGCCAAGATTCCGAACGCCACCGGAGAGGAGCGCGTCACAACCTGGCTCCGTTGTATGAGCTCGGAACTATCAACCAGCAGCCCTGTTAACCCGGGTAACCCAAGCCCCCCCATATATTTGACAGCCAAGATAACGACGAATCTTGCGGGTGAGCGTTGGAAGGTAATCACACAGACATTTCCTACCTTGGAAGCAGCAAAAGAGGCCGCAGCTCGTGGTCCAGAGAAACTTTACGGCTATGGATACATGGGAAGCGACGGAACAATCCAGATAGAGAGAACATACCAACATGCTTGAGGTGCTACAAGATGGTTACCGAGGAAGAAATGGACCGCGTAGCTGACGTTGTCGAAGAGAAGCTCGAATATGGCGGCCAGGAACTGACGAACGAGGAACTAGAGGTCTTCGTTGATAATTCCACCGTTGCCCCAGCAGCTCACAAGGAATACTCTGAGCAAGCAGAGACAGTCGCAACCGCTATCCGTGAAGGGGATATGGATTCTGCTCTTTCACAGGCGATTTCTTTCAGAGACAAGGTTCAAGACTCCAGCAATTGTCCTGCCTGCGAGGAGCTAGCAAACAACCTTTTGGAGGACGTTGCTGTGGCAATGAGCTGTGCTCTCGCAGGAGGCGAGTGCCTTGAAGAGAAGGAGACCGCTCTGAAACAAGCCGAAAACGTGAGGGATATCTTTGCCCCCGAACCAGAAGCTGAACTCCAATGATAATGACGCCCCCGCCACTGTATACGAATTCAGCCCGCTTCACTGCTCAAACTGCGGCCGATTTCTTCTTCTGCACGACTTGAAGGTCGGTGCCTTACAGGTCAAATGCCGGCGCTGCAAATACTGGAACCTTTTGGAAACATTGCCCGAGGAGGACTTGACAACCCCCCCGAGATGAGCGAAACTCCATAATCGGTAAGTGGCTGCTAAGACCAACTTGGTCGTCAAGGCCCCCCAGAAGTGGGGGGTTTGCTTTTGGGGTGATAGATGGCGAAGCGCATCCCGGTTGATGGGAGCAACTGCCCGCTCCGAGATCCCCTCGCGAAATGGTGGCGCGGACAGGTACGGAGGAATGTCGCCGCAGCCAGGGAAGAGGGTAAGCCTATAAGAAAGGGCTTCTTCGTTACGGAGGAACAGGTCAACCGTAGACTGAAGCTGTTTGATCCAGACAGACTTCACCCCGGCAGCATCGCGGAGAAACTTGAGTCCTGTGGTCTAAAGTTGGTCAAGCAAGCCGGTTCTCCAGAGACTGGCTTGCTCTTGGGATGGAAGGGAATCTTGTGAATACCCGGGCTTGAGCCCGGAGAAAGGAGAATACCGTGGCAAAAGGTGGCGGACACATGATTAAGCTGAGTCCCAACATGCGGCCCTATGTGGCTCGCGTTATCCGGGGTGGCTTGTCCCAGAGAGCCTTCGCAAATGTGGTCGGTAGGCCGGCTGGTGCCTGCGTCAAGGCGGCAGGATCGCTGAGGGGCAAGAGCCAGACCGAGATCCGCAGGATAGTTGGCGACTGCGGGAGGGCGCAGGCTGGGGCAGGAAAGGTGCGCTCTGAGATCGCACGACTACGCGGAGCAGGCTAAAGACCCAAGCGGATACGCGCAGAACGCCCTAGAAGTCGGCGCTGCGGTTTAAGCAGCTCCCTGACTTCTAGGGCGCGGTCTTTTAGATCACTCTTCTTCCTACAGCACTCAGGGCATACACCGTCTATGATGCGGAATGTGTCCTCCCCACACTTGGGGCAATGGGGTGGGTCCAGAGAGTCCCAATCGCTACCTGACAACCTGGGTCTTCCACAACTTTCTAAACCCATAGACCGCTTCGCGACGTGCCGATGTCCCCATCAGGGCGTGTCGCACAAGACCCACGCTCTCGGGGCCAAAGCGGGCGATGACTCTCCGCCCCAGATCCAGGTCCTCCCGGTAGCCCTCCATGGGATCACAGGCTTCATCGTAGCCACCCATCTCCCAGAAGTCCTCGCAACGCATGGCGATCCCCCGGCCGGTCGTGTAATTCGCAGGTTTGATTAGCTGCCAGGGGGTCCAGACCATAGCAATGGGAAGGTTGTCATAGATACACTCCACGCCGTGCGCAAGAACGGCTCCGTGGCCCAGTTCCCGCACCAGCAGCTCGGTGAAGTCGTGAGCCAGGATACAGTCGGCGTCACAGAACAGAAGGACCCTACCGGTCGCGGCCTCAGCGCCCTTGTTCCGGGCTATTGACACCCCCAGCTTCGGAACGTCAACCATCTGGGCCCCGTAAGCGGCGGCAATCTCCTCTGTGGCCCGCTTCTCCTCGGGCGGCGACGAATCCACAATCACGACCTCGATTGGCCAGTACGTCTGGTGTGCGATGCTCTCCAGGAGAGGGCCCAGGTAGTCCTGCTCCTCCAGCGCCGGGATGACCACCGAGACCAATGGCCCCTTTATCCGGTACTCGGGATCTTGACCCAAGGCTCTTTCGACACGCGCACGGCTGCCAATCGTCCCGATCAGGTCCATGACAAAGACACCGAGCACGGTCCAGCCAACTGACAGCAGGAGCTTTCTCATTTAGGATATCCCCCTGGCTTCACAGATCTTAGCATAGGCCTCGTTCAGCTTCTTTGCCATCTCCTCATCCCCGCCTACAACGTCAGGATGGTGCTGTTTCATCATGGCCCTGTAGGCTGCCTTCACTACCTCGTCGCTGGCACAGGGGACTAGGCCAAGAACCTCGTAATCCTCACCCAGGGGGTCCAGCAACCTTCCCTTCTGAAGTTCATCCAGAAAGTGCTTCCCGCTTTCTCGCCACAAGGTGGCAACATGCGACAACGCGGACTTGCCAGACAAGTCCGCGACAACTACGTCGACGTCCTTCAGGAACGCCACGAGTCCTATCAGCCGCTGTCTTTGGCTCGCCATTGGCCATCTCCATCCTAGCTCCGTTTCCGCGGAAACCGGCCGCAGCTATTCGGGCCGCTTCGTCCGCGGGCACTCACCAGCATTCTAGCATTCCTGACCCAGAAGTTGAACTCTTGCTCCCCCTATTCAAACTGTACCGGGGCCACCATACTCTCGAACCGGGCAAACCCAGCTCTAAAATACAGATTCGTACCACCTATGGGGCCGTTCCGATGCTTGGCGACAATCACCTCGGCGACGTTCTTGGGGTAGGGGGTTGTTGGATGGATCCGTTGCCAGGTCTCTTCGTCATAGTACATTTCATCCCTGTAGATGAAAGCGACGACATCGGCATCCTGCTCTATTGTGCCACTGTCCCGGAGGTCCGCGAGCTGGGGCCTATGCGTCGGCCTCTGCTCAACCGCCCGGCTCAGTTGGGAGATGGCGATCAACGGTATGTTCAGCTCCTGGGATAGCTCTTTGAGTCCCCCGGAGATCTCGCTCATCTCCATCACCCGGTTGTCATGGCGCCGCGTCCCATGGATGAGCTGAATGTAGTCCACAATGAGAAGGTCCAGCCCCCTCTCCATCTGAAGCCGCCGCGCACGCCCCCTGATCTCACTGATCGGCTGCCCAGGTGTGTCGTCAATGTATATCGGGAGCTCAGAGAGGGCGCCCACGGCGTCCACGATCCTTGTCTGTTCGCTGTCTGTAATCAGGCTCAGCCTTAGCCGCATTCCATCCACCTCTGCCTCGGCTGACAGCAGGCGGTGGACCAGCTCCATCCGCCCCATCTCCAGGCTGGCGATTCCCACCTGGTGGCCAAGGCCGGCAGCATGGCGGCCTATATTCAGAGCCAGAGTGCTTTTCCCGAGCGAGGGCCGGGCGGCCAGGACAATAAGGCCGGGGCGTTGGAGTCCTCCCAGCAGCCTATCCAGATCAGGAAAGCCGGTCGCGACTGGACCACTTCCGGGGGCAGGCGCCTGTATCGATGCGCTCTCCTCCAGAAACTGGTCTAGAACGTCTCGCAGGGGGACATAGTCCTTGATCGCCTGACGCCCCCGGACCTGGAAGAGGACGTCCTCCGCCTGTCGAAACACCCCCATGATATCGCCATCTTGGTCATACCCAAGGCTTACAATCTCTGTGCCTGCGCTAATCAAGCTCCTCATGGTAGCTGCTCGTAGGACAATGGTGGCGTAGTGTTCGGCGTGCACGGTGGTCGGTACTACGGCCACCAGGTGGCTGAGGAAAGCGGCTCCCCCGAATTCCTCCAAGCGGCCCTGACTACCCAGCTCATGGCTCACCGACACTTGATCTATCCCTTCACCTCGAGCGAAGATAGCCAGACAAGCCTCGTATGTGGCGCGGTTCCTCTCCCGGTAAAAGTCCGCCGCCTTGACGATGGGGGCGACTTTGACAATGACCTCCCCATCTATAATCAGTGCGCCGAGGACCGCCTCCTCGGCCTCCTCGTCGTGTGGTGGGATCTTCTCAACGTACACCCTTCTCCTCCTGCGCGATCATACCAAGCCTTCACTCTCGATACTCCGAAACTTTATAATCTCACGATAGCTCTTGTCAGCAGTCAGTTCGTGGCCGATTCGGACCATCTCTCTGAGTCTGTCGACCGTCGCAGCCCCCATTACTTTCTCAAGGCCTTTCATGTCTACGTTGGAGCACAGAAACACCGGGAGGCCATCAGAGTACCGCTGGTCAATAATGTGGAAGTACACTCGGCGGCTGTTATCTGATGCCGGCTCCTTTTGTGTGTCGCCCACGTCGTCCAGTACCAACAGGGGAACACCTCTCAGCGCATCATAGATGTCAGCCTCTGTCTCCTCCCAGACGTCCGGGTCCCGCAGCAGGTTGTAGGATCTCCTCACCCTCAACTGGAGGCTTGGGCCGGTTTCGTACCGTACTGGGCAGGCGGCTCCCTCGGGTTCCCCATTCCACCGTATGATGATCCGGTGCATTACGGCTGCCGCCATATGCGTCTTCCCAAGGCCACTCTTCTTCGAGTACAGCCACAAGCTGGGATGTTTGAATGGTATGCTGTCTACTGGGAAGCTGTCCGCATACGAAAGGCAGATTGCTACCTTCTCGCTTAGTTGACGCCGCGTCTCCCACGACTCAAACGTTTTGTCCCAGTAAAGGGGGTGCAGGCCGCATTCTTTGACCCACCGCTTTCTGAGAGCGTCTTGGAGGCCCTCTCTTTCTTGCCTCACGCTTTCATCATCTTCCTGTGTAGCTGAGCACTCAGGACAATATGATGGACCGTACTTCCGGCCCATTACTGTAGCCATTCTTGCCTCAAAAACCTTGTGACATAGCTGGCATGTCCTGGTTTCTTCGTGGACTCCCATCTCCGGTCGTTGAAACTCCATGCTGTATTCTCCTTCCCATGAAAAATGAGCCTGCACACTCCCCCCCTTGCATCCCCCCCTCAGGGGGGGGGGGGGGGGGGAGGGGGAGTTCTTATTCTTATTCTTATTCTTATTCTTATTGTAGCTTACCTAAGGCTTTAGGTAAGGCTTTAGCTAAAGGTTTTTGTAGCTGGGCGGCGGGCATTCTTTTACCTAGAGCTACAGGTAACCGTAGGCCAAAGGGATGGGTAAAGGATCAGGTAAGGGTAGGCTAAAGCGATAGGTAAGCCTTTACCTAAAGAAAAGGGGCAAGTCATCATGCTACGAAGGTGCCGGTGGGAGTAGGGGTAACCGGCTTCTTTCTGGAAGGAGGTGCGGCTTCTGTGAAAGGGGGGCCAAGAGCCTTCTGAATAGCGAAGGCCAAGGATCTGAAGGAAGGGCGGTTGATTGTGGAAGAGGAGAGATGATTGGAGAGCTCCGATAAGGAAACGGCCTGAGTGCCGTTGGATTTGTTTGGCCAGTTGAGGGTGATAACACGGCTCTGGTTGCGGAAACGTAACCTGTCATTCCAGCCATCAGGTGGCAGGTAATCGCTGGCGTAGGCCCACTGCATAGCTGACTGATCTAACCACCACAGTTGGAGCTGAAGGACGGTCTGATCTTCATCCTGATAGACTCTGACCAGGGCCTCGTTCTCCATAGTCTCCAGGAGGACAGGTATCGCCGCTATGGTGATCTCCTCTACGTTGGGGCATACGCTCCACTTCAGCAGTTGCGGGTCAGCAGACAGCCGCCCCTGGTCATCGGCGTTGGCAATCAGAAGGGGGTAGAGGACTTTGGCGGCGAGCGGCAACCTCGAGAACGGCTGGGATCTCGAGAGGTTGCTGGGCAACATGCGCCCTTTCCCAGAGCTCATGGGCAGAGCTCCATAGGATAGCCTTTGATGTTGGATCGGGGCTTACCCCGGCGGAGCATTAGGCCACCCCAGAAAGCATTTGTATGCGTGGCACTTCGGCCCCCCTTATTCTATTCGGTGGGTGATACCTTCCCGAGCCTCCAACCTTTTTGTGTGTTGGCAGCCATCGGGAGTGAACGTGCATGGGCCTGGCTTGTCCCAACGCCGGGATTGGCAGCAGCGGCGTGGGCATTGTCTCGGCGTGGCCGTCGTGCTTTCCCAGGCGTGGCCGCACTGTTGGCAGAAGTGGTCGTAGATAAGGACTGCCTTGGGGATGCTCGGCATGGCGGGGGGACTATATCACGGGTGACGGGCCTCGTCAAGGGGGGCGGGAATTGCACTGCGGCAGGATCGGCATCTCTCACCTCTTCTCAACCACGATGTAACCGCAGCGGCACTCCCATTGCCGGAGGATCTCTTCGCTATGGGGTGCCCCCATGGTCACTATGGTTCGTTTGCATCTTGGGCATGTCGGGTAAATAAGTGGCAACATCTGTCTCGCTCCTCGTATCTGAACTCATATCTATTAGCACATTTTCCGGGGTCCGCCTGGAGTTCAGCGAGGATCCGTCACTCCTCCTGGAAAACCCCCGCCCGGATCTCCAGGCCGAGCTCGGCGCAACCCTTCTTTAGTTCCTCGATGGCGAGGGTTTCATGCCGGGTTGCCTCCCCTTGGGAAGAGCCCGCTATCACCGTTCCACAATAGTGTTTCAGGACCACGAGGTCATCCCCAACCTTGGCGGTGGCGACGACCTCAATGGCAAGAAAGTAGTACCCGTGGGGGCCGGCAGGGCTAGAGATCGTGGTTAGCCGCACGATGCCGCGATCGACAAGGTCCCTGTCTTTAGAGAGCTCCCCCAGGAACGCAGGTACGCTGGTGAACTGGATGGTAGACATCGTTTCCCCCTTCCCGGTGGCCCGGGTCATGAGCAGGGTGGCCTCCCGCACAAGCAGGGTGCGCACCGCTTTCTCGGTGCCATGGTTGTGCCCCCTTTTGAGGAGCCGAGCAAAATCTGTGAGGCGTCTCGCCTGTTCTACAAGGCTTTGCGCGAGTTCTCTTGTCTCCATGTTCTCCTTGCCCTTCTGGAGCCCCTGCCCGCCGGGGCCAAACGGCGGAGGTGTATCGCGCCAAAACACCCCGGCAGGACAGGGACATGAGTGAGAGGGACGTCTCTACTGGGGTTGGCTGTCACTTTCACGTGCCTGTTTGAGGACCTTGTCCACGTAGGAATGGCGGACACCCACCTCCTCGGCTATTCGCCTTGTGCTAAGGCCCCGCTCGTGCAAAGCAAGGATGCGTACCTTGCGCGGGCCAGCTTCCTCGCTCGGGGCAGCCGCCCTGCTCGGGGCAGCCGCTTTGCCCAGGCTATCAGTGAGGGCTTTCACGGCCTTGGGGTCGTGGGATCGTAGCCCATAGGCCAGGAGGTTGGCGACGACTTCCGTCGCCACGGCGTCATCGGCCTTGCCTATGGCGGACAGAGCCTTGTCCTTCGGTATGGTCTCATAGCCACCCCCAGTCTTCAGCCCAAGGAGGTCAACGACCTTCTCGATGCACGCTGGCACATAGGCGAACTCCTGGCCCTCCTGGTAGGTCAGGCCATCGGGGATTTCCTTTCTGATTCCAAGGTGGGCTAACAGCACCGTGGCGAATGTCTGAGGTATCGGTATCGGTTGCGCCACAAGGGTGGCACACAGTGCCTTGTCCTCCTGGGTGATCTGGCCACGGCGTCGCTGGAGCTTCTCCTTGAGAGACTTGAGCCCGTTCTCGAGCTTCTCCTTGAAGCACTCCTCGTTCGTGCAGGCGATAAAGGCGGCATCGTGCCTGGCCTTGACCCACACGGCACCGGTGGTGCAGGTCTTGAGACATCCCGGCAGGTCTTGGAAATAGGACGGCGGGTTGTCATGGTGGTAGCCGGGGCCATTGATGCCGTGATTCCAGCTCTTGATGGAGGAGGAGTCCTTGTAGACCTGGACCCTGGTTCCGAGAGCCGCCACCTGCTCCTCTGTCAACTGCCGCGCAGTTGGTTGCGCTGCGGCCTCGGCGTTGTCTTGCTTGAAGTTCTCCACAAGGGCCCTGATGATGGAGGCTGTCTCCTCCAGACTGATGTTGGCCTCGTCGAGGTGGAGGCGCTGGTGTATGTCCTGGATGTACGCTTCCTCGAGCAGGCTATCCACCTGTGTTGGCTTGGCCTTGAGAGCGGTGGCCATGATCTCCCCGACCCGCTGGTAGCCCTTGGCGATCTTCTCTTCGCCATCGGCCTCTTCCGCGTCCGTGTACTCGTGGATGTCGGCGGCGAGCTCACGGGCCTCTCCAAGGGTGGGAGGCTCAAGGCGTCCCGCCACCTCCTTGGCGATGGTTTCCGCGGAAACCCCCACGAGTTTCTTCAACACAGGGTCCCGGGCGAGGACTTCGTCTCGGTCGGTGCGCTTGGCTCCTGGGGCCGGTGTGCCCGTCGCCTCCGCCTCCTTGTTCTGCGCCCTGGTGGCTGCGCTCTGCCAGCGGCGCCACTCCTTCGAGTCGCAGGTCCATGTCCTGGTTCCATCTCCGCGCTCGAGAGGGATCTGGTGGAAGGCCATGGGGAACTGGGCTTTGAACGCCGTGACGTCGAAGGTTGGCCTCCTGCCGATAGCCGGGCCTGTGAACCCGAGATCATCCTGATCCCCTGTGACGTCAGCCAGTGGCCGCCAGTGTTCCTGAAAGCGGCCAGTGACGAGCTCGCGGATCAGTCGGCGAATGTTGGGCCCCCGCCAGTCGGGAGCGCGGCCAATGGCGGTCAGCGTTATGTCCTTGACGATCTGCTCCATGATATCCACGTGGGCGTGGTCGGAGTTCTGGAGCACCAGGAACTCCCTGGCGGCCCTGGGGGACAGTTCGCCGGTGTCCAGCTTCTCTAGGACCACATCGGGCAGGTCCAGGAGGCGAAGGTTGTTTGAGACGGTGGAGTGGTCCAGACCCAGGGAGTCGGCGAGCTTGCCGACCGTCATACCCTCGATCTCCAGGGCCCTTTTCCAGGCCCGGTACTCCTCGAAGGGGGTGAGGTTCTTGCGCTTTACGTTTTCTGTGAGAGCGATGATGGCCATGTCGGTGTCGGTGAGGTCCCGGAGTTCCACCGGCACTCCCCCCTCCCACTTGCCTTCCTGGATCAGCACCTTGATGGCCTCCACCCGCAGATGGCCGAAGGCCATCTCGTATACTCCTTCATCCTTGACTAGACGGACCAGCGGATTCTGGAGAAGGCCGATATTCGGGTCTCCGATGCTGTCCGCCAACTCTCTGATGTAGGCCTCATCCAGGACGGCCCTGGGCTGATAGGGGTTCGCCCTGAGCTTGTCGGCTGCCACCGTCATAGTCTGGGTAGCTGTGGTCATGGTTCCCTCCTTGGCTGGTATGTTTTTCTAACGACCTCGTGGGAGTCCAAGAGGTTTCCCGCAAGGTGCTGGGCCAGGTGTTCCAGTTCCTCGTCGTTGATTGGCCAGTGTGCGAGGTAGGACTTGCAGTGGCGCACGAGAAAGGAGGCCAGGTCGTCCTCAGTCATGCTGACGCCTGTCTGTGGCGTCGAGTTTGGGTTTGCCTGACTGTGGAGTGTCAGGTGGACCTCGTATGCGGGCTGGTCGGTGGTCTCGTAGGAGCAGTGGGGGCAGTCGAGGCGGGCCTCCTCACTGTCCCCGGCCGGGGCAGTTTCCTGTAGCGGTTGGTGGGTCATGTGGGCTCCTTTCTGCGTGTAAGCCCTACGAGCCTCGGCTGGAGGGCTTCACCGGTACCTAGATAGTAGAAGTCGGCGTGCAGGTAGAAGCGGTTGACGTCACCGCCGGCGTCGCGGGCCCGATTGAACTGCCAGGGAGCCAGCGACAGATTGATGAGGCAGAACAGGCAGTTGGGGCAGGCTACATAGACCTCACCCCTGCGCACGGTCGAGAAGGAGGACCTTGGGTGACATGAGAGGACCAGCATGGCCATGCCTTCCCCACAGAACTCGCAGGCCTCCGGAATCTGGTCCAGGGTGTTCGTCATTGTTGCTCTTTCTCCTAGCCGCCATTTTTGCTTAGCGATGACGAGCGCGGTTCAGCCTGGACTACGAAGCCATAGGCGAATCGCTCTCCGTCAAAGTAGAGGTGAAGGTAACCGTAATGGGAAAGGTCCTTCGTGTCCATTCCGAAGTCGACCGTCAGGACGGTATAACCATCTTCGTCTTGTTGTTGGGAGAATACAGGGATCGCGTTTGACTCTGTTGCCGACGGCCGGGCGCTCTCGCACAGGCGACCGAGAAATTCGCGGGCCTCTTCCAGGGTGATAGGTCTGCTCACTGTGCCCTCCTTCTCGTTCGATATCCGGTTCCACGGGTTTTCGGTTGAGGAACATCCATGTCGTCGAAGTCCACGGCCGCAAACGCCCTCGAGAGCTTGTCGCTCCAGAAGGTCGGGAGTCCGTTGGACAACATGCCCTCCCTGGCCCATCTGTAGTCGACGACGTATGCCTTCTTCTTGCGGGCCTTGTCACCACGGATATTATCGAAGGCCTCGAAGGCTCTCTCAAGCTCTGGACGGAGCTCCGGTCGGCTGAAACGCAGGTGGAGCTGCGACGGCCGCTTCATCACCACCAGGTTGGCGCCGGTGATGAGCGCGGGGTCCACCTGCCTGGCGTGCTGGGCGATGTAGATCAGGAGATGGCCCTTGTGCCGGACGATGGCGGCGAGCTTCGTCCAGTCTACGTTGCCCTCGCTCATGGCCCTTCGGGCATTGGCGTTGATTGCTGTCTCGTCTACGATCACCACACAGGGCATGAGCCTCGCCACGTCTCGCACCGTGTTGGCTGTCTTGACGACCCACTTTGGCAGGGCCCGCTTGGCCTGTGGGGTAAAGGCGTAGCAGGCTACCCGCCTACCCTGATTGTGGAGCTGCTCTGCCAGCCACCAGGCTGTGGCAGACTTTCCTTCGCCAACCTCCCCGGTGACCACAATGATCCCCTCTTGGGGCAGGACATTCCAGCTCCTGATCGGCTTGGGCTCCTTGGCTCCATTTCCGTGTGACATCTACACCTCCTTTGAGTTTGGAATCCACGGCGAACACCTCTACCTAGATTTACGATTCAGCTTCTCGGAGTGTGACATGGCTTCTGCGGCGATACTCTGGGAAGAGTGTCTACTCTGTATCTCATAACAGATCCCTGAAACAGGGTTAGGGACCTGCTGAGTAAAGAAGGGAGGCTACGTGACCTTAACCTCCCCGGTGACCACTACCATCGCAAGCGCAGCTTGCACAACCTGCCGCACCGACACTGGCTTGATTCCCATATCTATGCCCACGAAAGAGCTTGGCTTAGTAGGTAGGCTTCCCCAAGTTAGAGCTATATCCAGTGCCTTCATCAGTGGCATGATTGGGTGTTTCTTGCAGGTATAGATGTGCTCCGTAACAGCCTTCTTTGCCGCCTCTGGGTCTGTAAGCGCAAAGCATTCCCCGCAGTAGGCGCAGTAGGTCATGGCCAGTATCTTCCGCAGTTCACCGCAAAGCCAACCGGCGTCCTCAACCAAACAGGGTATACCTTCGAGGTGTTGTTCTGGCGAACAATCAGTCACCGCTAAGGCCGCCTCAATCCTAGCTAGCCGTTCTATATCCATCGTTTACCATCCCCTTTCGCATAGAATTGAATACTCTCCTGAGAGTATCTAGCTATTCTGAAGCTCCCTCGTGAGACCATTGATGTAGGGTGGAATTAGCATTTCAACCGACCCTCCACCGGCACTGGGATGAACTTCGACTTGGATTCGTGTGTAGCCCTTGAGAGGGCCCCAGGCAACACCCTCTATAACCTTGGCCCTTACCCAGCTTGGGTCTTGGTCTGGATGCTGGGCTACGTTCACTTCGATGTGTGTTCCGGGGACAAGGGTCATTTGCGGCCGTGGCTGGATGCCGAGGGAGGCATTGGTTGAGCAGGTGAGGCAGGCATAGACTACGCAGGTATGGTCTGCGCAACTACTTTCGTCAGCATCGTGGTCTTCGCATTCCTGGCAAAAGGCCACAATCAGTTCATCCCGTATCTTATCGTGCAATCGTTCGACCTTCTCGGTTTTCGTCCTCAACTTACGTGCTCCTCTCTACCCATATCTGTTTGGATACTCCCTTCAGAGTATTCAGCCCGCGCTCTCGGTTTCCGTGGAAACACCTCATGACCGTTAAACTCAGATAGGCCGCACGGAGGTGATGACGACGGATTCGCCCTGCTTTAGTCTCCTACCCCAGCGAACGATAGCCTTGTCGCGGGCAGCATTGGGTTCGGACCCATGGAATTTGCCGGACCTCCCCCGGCGCCCATGTAGAACCCAGTCCTTGTTGCGGCGGGTGTCAACGATGGCAGTTACATAGTAGGTCTTCATGGCGTTTCACCTCACCATTAGTAGGGCAGGTTGGACTCGAACCAACGACCTTGGGTTTATAAGACCCATGCTCTCCCCCTGAGCTACTGCCCCCCGCTCTTATTGGTGAGGAACTGTTGTCCCGCCATGGTCAGAAAGAAGACACGTGGGCTAAAGCGGGAGTCTGGATAATACCAATCTATTAGGCCAGCCTTCCTCATCCTTCCTAGCAGGTGTCCTCCCGCTCTTGGCATACCAGCCCCTGGCGAAGCGCCGTAGCCCACGTTGATCGAGTGATTCCAGCATGGCGAATCTGGCCACATCATTTCAGCAAACTGCCCAGGAGTCCTCAAGTCCGGGTTGTCCCTGACTATTTCCAAGGCACGGACGTATCCCTTAGGGGGCAAAATGCTATCCCCTTTCATGCTTTCCCCTCTACTTCCCGTTTGCTGGGGCGTTCTACACGCTGCAATTGAAGTTCATGTTCTAGCCGGGCGGCCAGCATCCGTGTGCCACCCGCCCAAACACCGCGGGCCCTTGTTGCTTCCTGCCTGAGCCAATCCGCGACTAGCCACAGGAAGGACTCTCTGCCTGACCCATCGATGAAGTCATCGACTAGATTCATGGCGTTGTACTCCGTGCCGATTTCCTCATTCGTGAACCGTTTGTATCTGTTGAATGCCGCTGGATCCTCTTCACTGGTCATGTTCCTGCACTCCTGTTAGAACCTTTCGGAGCTACCCAGGTACTCTTCCAAGATGCCAGCCTCTAGAAACAGCTTCGTAGCCAGAAGTACGACGCAGGCTCTACATCCACTTCTGGCACCCCTGCCACCGCATCTTCTTTACCGGTTGCTGAGATATGAACGAAGAGTGGGAGACTTCGGCCAAAGTAAGCCTTCTTCCCGGCCTTGAGTCCTTCAGCAGCTCGGCAGTACCGATAGAAGGAGCCGTCCTCCTTCACCAGCCTGGTGCCCACAGGAAAGAGACGCTCTGATTCTGCTTGACTTGTATCTATCATATTCGGGTCAATCATGTCTGGCGGCCTCCTTCTCTTTCATCTCCACCCTCAGGGCCGTGGTCTTCCTACAGGCCGTGCAGTGCATCTCCCAAGTGTCCTCGATAGGTATGAGGGAGACTGTACCTCTGCCTCCGCACCAGGGGCAGTTTAGGTCGAGGATTATTATGGCCCGGGTCCCGCTCCACCTTCCAATCACTTGGATACTCCTGCTAGAGTGTCTATATTGTAGCTGAGAAACCCTCGAAAGGCCACTCAACACGGCCTTTTGACGAATCCCCACCATGGCCCGCACACAGAGTGCGACGAATCACGTGGCGGGTTTTTAGCGCTCGACTATGCTGGAGGGCCACCAGAAGCCAGACATCTTTTTGGGCCCCTTCCAGACAAACCCTTCCTGGAATATCTCGAAAGGTGGAACGAGCGTACTAAAGAGATCAGCAGCCTCCTCGGAAGGCATCTCAGGCACGGTCTCCATCCAGATACCGATCTTTTTCTCCCTGAAGTGGGCCTGCTCGGCATCACGGATGCCCTGGAGGAGCTGGAGCAGCTCCTCCTTGGATATATCGTGGCAGTGGACCGTTACTTTCGCTTCCACGGGCTTTTCTCCTTTCGATGTGTCCACAGGAAGGCGGGGCCAAAACCACCCTTCAGGTAGTGGGCCAGACCACCCCGTGACGTGTCCCCTGTAACTTTGCCTCATCATATTTGACATCTCAGCGCCCGTACGGCAAGTCGCACCAAGGCTCTCCTGGGAATAACCGCCTGGCGGCCTCCTCGGGGAGCTTGTTGCCCAACTCGGCGACTCTTCCGGGACCCCAATGGGGGTCCTCAGAATAGGCACGCCAGTCACGTCGGCGGCCGAGTACTGCGGCCACTACCAAGCTGTCAGTGGGTGCCTTTCCCCACCACGATGCCCCCTCTGTGGTCAAGCCCAAGAGGAAGGGGTCGTCCTGGAAGGTTACGCCTCTAATTAGTGTTACTGGGCCACACTCGTAAAGCATAGGTTACCTCCCAACTAGATTTACGACCAGGTCGGTGTTGTCTCGCGCAGGGCGCGGCCAAGGCCGATGACCAGGCCTCCCAGCTCGAGGTCCTCTGTGCCGCCCACATTCGCCAGAAGTTGCACGAACCAGGCGTGCGTCGGCATTATCAGTAGCGTGGGCAACGGGTAGACGGAGACGCGACGCCTGGTGTCCTTTATAACGATGCTACGCATCGTAATGGGAGATAGTTGTGCGCGGTGAACATTCGTCTGGAACTGGGTGACAAAGGGCGTTGGCCTCACGTGGCTCGTGACGTGGGTGACCACTATCCCGAAGTCCTTGCCAACGGTGTAGGCAATGTTATGGCCCGTGCCTATGAATGCCGTCCACGTGTTAGCCGCCAGAGGCACCCGCCAGTCCTTCCGGTACGTTGCCGCGTTCGGGTCATGCGTGAACTGGGGCCGTATCCACTGGAAGCCAAGCTCACTGTCCCCGGGTTGGAGACCCCGGAAGGCCACTCCGTGGAGCCAGTGCTTTATCGCCCGGATGGCCGTGATGTAGTCCTCAACCCTCTGGAGCTGGATTTGCCGTGCGATGCTCGTTGACGCTGCCAACAGCTTCGGGAACTGGACGTTGAAGATTTCCAGTTCTTCATGATCCAGCGGGGCGAGTTGGTATTCCGTGCCGTGCAACCGTATTATATTGCGAGTTAGGGCACGTTCATCCGTTCTTAGCGGATGGAACACTTCGACACTTTCTTTGTAGCGAGGAAGCCCCTCCAAGACGTCCAGCCTTTTTCGTACCTGTATCAGTTGCTCCTTGAGCGATGGCATGATGACCTCCTTTCATTAGACACTCCTCACAGAGTATCCATTTTGAGTTAAGTACCCACTTCAGTAGTAGTATTACCTTTTCGCTGGTTGCAGGTGTGACATAGTGTTTGAAGGTTTTGCTTGTCCGTTGGGCCTCCT
>Ga0209977_10000062_pt1 | contig 38330 bp, 45 predicted proteins | sample SumtaG_2_FD_183113 | JGI IMG/M metagenome (GOLD analysis project Ga0209977, IMG submission 183113) | Deep subsurface microbial communities from Indian Ocean to uncover new lineages of life (NeLLi) - Sumatra_00607 metaG (SPAdes) (version 2) | ecosystem: Environmental > Aquatic > Marine > Oceanic...
GAAGGTCAAGAAATTCTATAGGCCTTACGAAATAATCCCTGAACCGGAAAAATGTCTACTTGAGCAGGGATTTTTGTGCTATGGCATAGCTACTCGGGGCGGCTGTGAAGCTCTCTGCCCTCAGGCTAACATGCCTTGTACCGGCTGCTACGGGCCGGTGGAGGGGGTAGTCGACCAGGGAGCTCACTTTTTGAGTGCTCTCTCGTCTATCATTGACTCCAATGACCCTGAGGAGATTCAGAGGATAATTGATGATATTCCCGACCCGGCAGGCACTTTCTACCGTTACAGTCTGCCAGATTCACTACTCAGGAGGGCAAGGATAAAATGAAGAGAATAACGATTGATCCCATTACCCGCCTTGAAGGTCATGGCAAAATTACCATCTTTCTCAACGAGGATGGCAGTGTAGCCAATACCTATCTCCAGATTCCTGAACTCAGGGGATTTGAGAAATTTTGCGAGGGCCGCCCGGCTGAGGATATGCCCCAGATAACTCAGCGTATCTGCGGCGTTTGCCCTGAAGCCCACCACATGGCAGCAACCAAAGCCTTAGACGACCTGTTTCACGTTGAACCAACCAGCACTGCCAAAAAGCTGCGTGAGCTCCTTTATAGCTCTTTCTACGTAACTGACCATACCACACACTTTTATATCCTTGCTGCCCCCGATTTTGTTATGGGGCCGGATGCTCCTCCCGCAGAGCGCAATATCCTTGGAGTAATCGCCAAGGTAGGATTGGAACTAGGTGGTGCTGTAATCAATACCCGTAAACAAAATCACTGGGTTATTCAAACAATTGGTGGGCGTCCAATACACCCCTGCTTCGGATTGCCCGGCGGTGTAAGCAAAGCCATAAATGAAGAGGAAAGAGCAAAGATAGAAGAGATAGCCAAATCGTCGGTGGAGTTCGCTAAATTATCGCTCAAAGTCTTCGACGACGTTGTTCTCAAGAATAAGGATTACCTGAACCTAATTCTGAGTGATACCTTTACTCAAAAGACCTATTACATGGGGCTGGTTGATAAAAATAACAAGGTCAACTTTTATGATGGTAAAGTTCGTGTGGTTGACCCTGAGGGCAAAGAGTTTATCAAGTATGCCCCTCGGGACTATCTGGAGCATGTGGCGGAACATGTCGAGCCCTGGACATATCTCAAGTTTCCCTATCTTAAGAAAGTTGGTTGGAAGGGTTTTGTTGAGGGTAAAAATAGTGGAGTTTATAAAGCAACACCTCTATCGAGGCTAAACGCCGCTGATGGCATGGCAACTCCCCTGGCGCAGAAAGAATATGAAAAGATGTATTCCACTCTCGGCGGTAAGCCAGCCCACTACACTCTAGCCACCCACTGGGCACGCCTTATCGAACTTCTTTACGCCGCTGAAAGAATGGTGGAGCTTAGTAAAGACCCTGAAATAACCAGCACAGATATTCGCAACATACCGACGGCGACGCCTGATGAAGGAGTAGCCATCGTGGAGGCACCGAGAGGCACTCTTACCCATCACTACATTACTGATGAGAGAGGGGTTATAAAGAAGTGTAACCTGATTGTAGGTACTACCAATAACCATGCTCCATTATTCATGTCAATTAAGAAAGCAGCTGAAGACTTGATAAAGCCGGGAATAGAGATAACTGAGGGATTGCTTAACCATATTGAAATGTCATGGCGACCCTATGACCCCTGTATGTCTTGTGCTACACACGCTTTGCCCGGCCAGCTACCCCTGGAAGTGACCATTTATGATGCCCAGGGCAACGAGCTTAAGAAACTGAGTCAGGGCATCTCGTAGCAAGTTTTCGCAAATCGAAATGAAAACCCTGGTTTTGGGGCTGGGAAATCCTATTTTGTCTGATGACGGAGCGGGGATTAGGGTGGCACAAGACGTAGGGGAAAAGCTCAATGACCCCCAAATAACTGTATCTGAAACAAGTGCAGCTGGCCTTAGCCTTTTAGATTCTATTGTAGGTTATGATAAAGTTATTATCATTGATGCCGTTCAAACTGAAAAAGGGCAAGCCGGCCAGATATATCGTATGGGGCCTGAAGATTTCTCCGTCACCAAACACTTTACCTCACCTCATCAAATAAACCTGGTTACTGCTCTGGAATTAGGAAAGATGCTTGACTTAGCAATGCCCCAAAAAATCACTATATTCGCTGTGGAGGCAAAAGACATTACTACCTTTAGCGAGAAATGTACGCCCGCGGTGGAGCAGGCAATTCCCGAAATGGTTAAGATGGTGCTGGAGGAGTTAGTCGGCTAGATAAAGTCCGCTCTTGCCTCCGCTCTTCCTTATCAGGCGAATCTCTCCAATGGTCATGCTTCTGTCTACTGCTTTGCACATATCGTATATGGTCAAAGCACTTACAGATACGGCTACCAGCGCCTCCATTTCAAATCCTGTTTTCCCTATCCCCTTAGCGCTGGCAGTAATCTCAATAGAATTGCCGTTTTCAGGCATATGAAATTCAACTGCGATGTGAGTGAGGTCGAGAGGGTGACACAGAGGTATAAGACGGTGAGTCTCTTTCGCGGCCATGATTCCAGCCGTTTTTGCTACGGCTAAGACGTCTCCTTTTTCTAGTTCTCCTTTACGGATAAGTCCTAAGGTAGCGGGCTTCATCTGTACCTTGCCTTTGGCTACTGCCTGGCGTTCTGTTTCTTTTTTCTGGGTAACATCTATCATGTGAATTGGCCCTAACTCCATTTTAACCTCCAATCTGTGACATTTTTCGATTCACCACCCTGATATTACCTCCCTCCAAATGATGATGTTCCGGCTTGGAAGCAACTGCCTTTAGAATCAGGCTTTTTAGCTCCTCCATCGAGGCATTATTGCGTAGCGGCGTTTTCAAGTCAACCTCATCTTCTCCCAGAAGGCAAGGGCGTAGCTTGCCATCTGGAGTAAGTCGCATGCGGTTACACCTAGAGCAAAAGGAGGTCTCGGTGAGGGGACTGATGAAGCCTATGGCGCCCCTGGCTCCAGCCAAGCGATAGTACGTAGCAGGTCCGTTGCCAGTTGTGGACGTGCACGGCTCAAGCTTGCCAAGCAAACTAATATGTCGTCGCAATTCAATGGAAGGTACAAACTCCGCTGCACCCTTGAAGGGCATAAGCTCGATAAATCGGACATGACATTCTTCTTTATAGGTCATCTTGGCAAAATCCAGTATCTCATCATCGTTTATGCCTCTCATGACTACAGTGTTTATCTTGACTGGATGTAAGCCAGCCTCCTTTGCTGCCTCGATGTCTTCAAGAACAGTTTTCAATTCTCCAAGACGGGTTATGTATCGAAATTTATCGGGTTTAAGCGTGTCCAGACTCACATTAACTCTGGACAAGCCTGCTTGCTTAAGTTCCGGAGCATGTTTTTTCAGAAATGTTCCATTTGTCGTTAAAGACAGTTCTTGAATTCCCTCTATTTGAGAGAGCATCTTAATAAGCTTGGGCAACTCGGCTCTGACCAGCGGCTCGCCACCAGTGAGCCTTATCTTGGTGATACCCAACTCTGCTGCCGCTTGGACGACAGTCCGGACCTCTTCGTAGGAGAGGATCTCGCTATGTGGCAGCTGGGGGATACCCTCAAGTGGCATGCAGTAGATACAGCGCAGGTTGCAACGGTCAGTAACTGAAATCCTGAGGTAATTTATGCTTCGTCCGAAGGAATCAAGGATTCCAGTCATTGGCTAATTTCCCTTTCCATAATATGCACCCCAGTAGCTTTGAAGGTAGCATAGACTTCCCTGCCCACCTGCAAATTCAATTCTTCTGCTGATATTTTGGTGACTAAGGCTACGAGACGAAAGCCACAATTTATTTCCACCCGGCTAAGCGGTCCAAGAAAGGTTACTTGGGTAACCTTGGCCTGAAAAGAATTCCTCGCCGAACTCTGGGTGCTAGATAAAGCTAAAGTGATATCTTCAGGCCTGATGCAAGCATATACTTCCTTTCCGACCGGATAGCTGGAAACTGCCTGTATAGCATTGCCGCCTATATTTACCGTGGCTATACCTTCGTTGTTTGCAATTATTACACCTTCTATGATGTTCTCCATGCCGACAAAATGAGCCACCTCTTCGTTTTGGGGTGAACGGAATATGTCGGTGGCATTGCCTGTTTGGACAAGTCTGCCATCAAGGAGCACCCCTATCCTGTCAGCAAGTTGCTGCCCTTGAGACATATCATGCGTTGCCATTATCATGGTAGTGTTACGTTGCCTGGCAACATATGAAATTAACTGCTCAATCTTTGTTGTGGAAACAGGGTCAAGGTTAGCTGTCGGCTCGTCCAATAACAACACATCAGGTTCGAGCACCAGAGACCTGGCTAAAGCCACTCTCTGCGCCTCCCCACCAGAAAGTGTCCGGGCGTTTCTATTCTTATAGCCTTTTAACCCAACCATTTCCAGAATATGGTCAACTTTCCCGGCAATCCTGTCCCTTTCCTCCCCCCTCCATCCTAAGCCACAAGCAACGTTGTCATAGACACTCAAATTAAATACCTGAGGTTTCTGGTGTATAAATGACATCCGACGACGTATCTCCAATCTTTGTTTCCCCGACCAGGGGATGCATTTGCCATTAAAATAGATTTCCCCCGCACTAGGAACTTCTAGCAGGTCTATAATACGTAAAAGCGTTGTTTTGCCCGCCCCGGTGGGCCCGATTAAAGCAAACACTTCGCCTCTATCAACGCTAAGGTTGATATTCTCCAGTATCGCCCGCTCACCATATCTGTGGTTTAGTCCCGTTACTTCTATTAAAGACATCACTTACCTCTGCTGCAGCCTATTCAAGGCAATGTTAATGATAAGTGCCAGGAATAAAAGAATTATGCCTAGCGCTATGGCTAGTTCCAGCTCACCCTTACTTGTCTCCAGATATGTCGCTGTAGTCAACACCCTGGTGGCGCCCTTGAAATTTCCACCAATCATCAAAGCACATCCCACCTCTGAGATAGCCCTACCAAAACCCATTATCACAGCAGCCAAAACGGCATACCTTGCCTCTCTCAGTACAAGCAGGGCAACCTGAAAGCCGTTGGCACCAAGCGAGGTAGCGGTATCCACAATCTCCTTACTTACACCGCTTAAAGCTGAAATGGTCAAGCCAAGCAGTATAGGGGTGATGAGTATCATTTGGCCAATTACCATGACAGTGGGAGTAAAAAGTATGCCAAGCTCACCAAGTGGCCCGGCCCGGGAAAAGAGAACGAAAACAAACAGGCCAATAATAACAGTGGGCACGCTGAACAGCGTCTGGATGATATTTATTAAGGCCCTTTTCCCACGGAAGTGGTGGAAGTGTATTAAGCTCCCCAGTGGCAGGCAGATCAGAGAGGCAAGAAGACAAGATGTCCCCGAAATACTCAAGGACCTCCCAGCTATCTCCATTACCTCGGGGTCGAGGGAGATTATGAGTTCTACGGCCTTAATAAGGCCATGCCATATTTCAGTCAATTGCTCTCACTCGCTTTAATATGCTATTTCTTGGCACAGGCTTCGTACTTGCCAGTGCAGGTAATCTTGTCAGCGCAGTTAGGGCAGAACTTCCAGTCTGACCTTACCTCAGCACCACACTTTTTACACTTCACTACTGCCGCTATGAATGGCATGTCGCACCTCCTTTCCTTAAGATTATTTCTGGCAAATCGCTGGATCATAGGGGTAGAATAGTGGTCCTCCATATTCTGGCACGCCAAATCCGGCGATTAAAGCCTGAATTTTAGGTGTTCTGAGGAAATCTACCAGATTACGAGCCATCTCAGGATTGCTCCCGTTCTTGCAGATGATCACCGAGTAGACATTGAGCAGAATATCCCCTGTGTCTGCCAAGGACACTAAATCCAAGTCGCCTTGGTAAACAAGGAGGGTTCCCTTGTCTGTCAGGGTATAAGCAATTTTCTCGTTAGCAATATTCAGTGTTGCCCCCATGCCTGACCCAGCTTCGATATACCAGCCAGCGGTCGCTCCGGTCCCCTGAATATCCGCTGTATAATTATAGCCGGCTGATTCCCATACGGCTTTTTCTTTGCCGTGAGTTCCCGAGTCATCTCCTCGAGAGACGAATTTAACCATCCCCTGGTCATCCTCCCCCATTTGCTGGATTCTTTGGAAGGCTTCTTCTGGAGTCAAGCCCCTAATGCCTGCGGGGTCAGCCTCAGGGCCTATGATGATGAAATAGTTATAAGCCCAGGGGACTCGCTCCGCACCATATCCTTCTGCTTCAACAGCGTAGCCACTGGCTATAAATGCTGCCTCTTGAAGGGGGTCATGGACGGTAACCACATCCACATCACCCCTTTGACCTAATTCCAAAGCCATATCGGTGCCTTTAGCTGTTATCTGCAAGTCGACGCCATATCCTTGCTCAAATATGGGCTCCAGGGCATCCCACAATTCGGTGTCGTAAAGGCTGGTGGTGGTTGCTACCCTTAGTCCTGCGGGAGCAGATGTCGCTACAATGACACTAACGATTATGGCAACTGCTATGACAGCCAGTGCGATCACTTTCGTCTTCATGTTTATTTTCTTTATACTTACCTCCAGGGTCAAAAATACTTCTGCTTAACGAATTAGCGAAATTACGACGCGGTTTAAAGGAAGCAACAAGCGGTAATAAAAAAGCACCGTCACAAAAACGGTGCTGTCCAAAAACAAGCTTCATATTCCCTCCTTTCCAAGCACGGGAGGCACAGACATTTCTATCCGTGCCCTTGAGGCTTTTCAGCCCACCGTCTGCTTGCCGTGGCTTCTCTTTAGGCAAGACAGCTCGGAGAGAGCTAATAGTCGGTCTTGGATATTGTATCAGGGACTCGCTAAACAAACAAGTGCAGCATATATGTACAGATATAGAGGCAACAGCCGGGTAAGTGAAAAGATTATGCCTTTCCTGCCTCCTCACCTGACGGAGCCTCTTCGGGAGCTTCACCTTCTTCAACCGCTTCCTCGACCACTTCTACCACCTCTTCTTCTATCTTTTCAACAGGTCGCGAACTAATTTTCACCACAACCAACTCTGTGTCGTTAAGAACAGCGATATCTTTATCTAAGGTGACATCTTTGACGCGTATCGTTTGCTCTGGCTCAGCGAGGGAACTGATGTCTATTTCAATGCGCGCCGGGATTTTTGCGGGCAAACACTCTACAGTCAGAGTCCCAAGCTCATGCTCCAGCATATAGGCCTTAGACTGCAGGGCTGGCGCTTCTCCGACTAAAGTAACAGGAACTTCTAACTTTATCTTTTCCTCCATTTTTACTTGATAAAAGTCTATATGGAGCAATTGCCCTTTCCGCCAATCTCTATTAAATTCGCGAATTACAATAGTCCTTGGCCTCTTCTCTTTATCGAGCTTGAGGCTAATAAGTCGCGTTTGCCCAGCTTGACTTAACACCCGCTCAAGTTCACCTGTATCACACTGTAGTGCCAGAGACTTGATGCCGTGCCCGAAAAGATGCACCGGAGTAATTCCCTGGCGGCGCAAATGTTTGACTTTTTTACCGAGAATCTCCCGGTTAGTAACCCTTAACTCTATTTTGTCCATTTTATTTTTCCCATCATATCAGACAAAGCTTCCTTCTGCAAGCAACTGGGCTCGTTCATCTGAATAATGATTCGAACCTGCGCTTCTGGAGGGCGATTATGACATTTACACCGACAAGTAGAGTAAGTGGCATAAAGAAGCTATGGCAATGACAGGATTTCCTATCATGTTTCCACAAGCCTTTTAGGCGTTTCGGGCTAAATGCTCCAAAGCTTGCTCCAAGTCCGTAGGTAAGGGCGAGATAAATTCCCGGTATTGCTCAGTTGATGGCAGACGAAAGCCAAGGCGATAGGCATGAAGGAATTGCCTGTTAAGATGGGCCGATTTTATTCCATAAAGAGGGTCGCCGACGACCGGACAGCCGATAGCTGACAGGTGTATTCTGATTTGATGTGTGCGCCCTGTTAGGGGAGTGACTTCGACTAAAGTGTAGTTATCCAGGTATTTTCGGACTTGATACTGGGTAGTAGCCGCTTTTCCTGCTTCTACTATCGCCATTCTCCGTCGACTATGAGGGTCTCGTCCGATAGGTGCTTCGATTATCCCCTGTTCCGGGGATAGCCTCCCTTTAACAAGGACAAAATATCCTTTGGTTACAGTGCGGCTTTTGAACTGTGCGGCTAGATATTCCCGGGCAAAGTCGTTTTTGGCAATGACTATAAGGCCTGAGGTATCTTTATCTAGCCTGTGAACAATGCCTGGGCGCATCAGCTCGTTGCTCATGGCCAGGCCGGGGCAATGGGCTAAAATGGCATTGACTAAAGTATGGCTAGGATGCCCCGGCGCAGGATGAACTGTCAAGCCAGCAGGTTTATCTATGACCAATATATCTTCGTCTTCATAGATTATAGTCAAAGGAATTGGTTCAGCTAAAGGATGGACAGGTAAGGGAGGAAGCTCGACCGTTATCCTATCGACCTTGCTCAATCTCTGGTTAGCCTTTGTCCTTTGCCCGTTGACCAGAATATAACCTTGGACAATTAATTTCTGTAAATAAGCGCGCGAGAATTGTGGAAGAACCTGGGTTAAATACTTATCAAGGCGGATGTCTGAAACAGGTGAGTTGAATTGCAATGTCTTAACTTTGTGGTTTGTTGTTGCGTTCATATGCTCTTGTAAATACCCCCGACCTATAGAAGGCATAAATGAGAACAAAGACACCCACCACTATAGATGCGTCAGCGATGTTGAAGGCAGGCCAGTGAAAGTTGCCCCACAAACGGAAGTAAATGAAGTCAGTGACAGAACCAAAACGGAGGCGGTCTATGAGATTGCCTACAGCACCACCCATAATCAAACCGATAGATATTATGCTCAGGGTAGTAGCTGGGGATAAGTAACGCAGAAACAGCAAAATAAAGACCAAAGCAGCTATGCTAATAACGATGATAAGAAAGGTTTGATTGGCAAGTAAACCAAAGGCAGAGCCCGTATTTCTAATATGGATCAAACTTAAGCGGTCAGTTATAGGGAGCGATTCCCCAAGTTCTAAGTGAGTTCTGATCCACAGCTTGCTCAGTTGATCTGAAGCGATTATCAAAGAAATAACGAGGAGACATAATGTTGCTCTCTTAATGCTATCACGCACAGACAGTTTCGAATTATCTTTGTCCACAACAAAGTCGCCGATTCTGTCGGGTCGCAACACAGTCGAGCACCCCTTTATCTTGCCCCTTTTGTTTCCTTTGCTTGCTGAGTCTTACAGCTCAGACATAAGCTTGCTTGAGGTATGGCCTCAAGACGAGCTTTCTCTATAGATTGCCCACAGGAATCGCACAATCCATAAGTGCCGGCTTCATATTTTTGTAAGGCATGCTCAACCTTGTTAACAGACTCTCCCAGCCTTTCTTCCAAGGCCAGTCTTTTCTCTAACTCGGAGGCTTCATCGGCTTCCTCTTCCCTTTTGCCGAATGGACTGCCTTCCTTCCTCTCTGCCGATGGCTGGCCGAGAGTTCTCAGCTGCTCTAGTTTTTCTAATAGCTCTGTCTTCTCCTTCTTTAACCTTTCATAAAGTTCAGCGAACTCTACCACTTTTTGTCCTCCGTATGATTTACAGCTATCTTATACCAAAATTCCACATGAACTGTGTGAGATCTATAGTTCTGCTATACGACGTTAGGTTTGCTAAAAACTTCCCTTATATCAGGATGTAAAGAGTCTCCGGGTTCTTTCACGGATTTGCATCTAATTTTATTAAGTTTCTTCTGCTTTTCTTCAAATTCAGTTCTGGAGTAAAGTTTCTCAGGATGCAGGTAAATATCATCTACATATCTTATCGACCTAGGCACCTTAAAGCCCGTGGGAGAATCTACCCAATCTTCTAACCCTCCTCTTAACAAAGAATCAAGTATAGCCATGGTAAATTCCAATCTTATATCCTTGTAATATTCCCCCTCCCCTATTCCTCCAGTATTTATCAAATAGTAATTTAGGTAGGGAATACCTTCTATTATCTCATAAAATATATTAGCATGCTCGGCAAGGTCTCCGGCGACAAAGGGGTCGTAGAAAAATTCGCTTCTAATTTTCCCTGCCTGGGTTGGGTCACCAGCCGAGGATCCCATTGCCTGACCCAGCACCATCAAGGCTGCTGCTTGTTCCCGGGTTAGCTTTGATATTGCCGGGATCAGTGGCCCCCTGGTGATAAGAATCAGATTGTCAATCCTACCCACATCAATATAGGAACTGGCATGCATAAAATCTCTTCTTAATACCACTGCTCTGCCATTGGATGTTCTTTCGAAATTGTAAAAGTCAAAATCTCCGTCTTCGGTTACGTAAACATTTTCGCAGACAGTTTCCGGTTTCAACAGTCCGTAGAATATTTCGGTTTGCTCCCCGGGGTTCACACCCTCTGTTTTTACAAATATTCCCCCGGCTTCAAAGCCATGAAAAGAACCATCGGGCGTAAGAGTCCCCCCGTCGTCCTGAATAAGCCAGGACTTCTCCTCACCTTTTCTGGCCAGGATTCTAGAGGTTGTAGTTGTTTTCCCGTTGGCGCTTAATGCCACAAGTAACGTCCTCGTCATCCGATAGTCACCGTGTGCTGATTGAAGGTAATCCTCTCTACAGCCAGCATGTAGGAAGATGCCTCTCTTTTTCGTCTTAGCTGCCCAATCCTCGGCGGCGAAAACTCCCTTCTTATGTTCACCTATGTAGTTACCATTCCTAATTATCTTGACAAACCTTCCGTCATCCAACATAGCCAATCTGATGGTGATATCTTTATCGGGGAGCGGCTTTAACCGGTTAGTTTCAAAAGCCTCGTCAGCGAAGAATATGATGTAGTATGTTGGTTTTTTGACTTCTCCCTTTGGGGATATAAAAAGGTTCTTGCCTCCATACGCGACATGTGCAAACCGCTCAGGAACAATTAACCTGACTGTGGTGTTACTATTTTCATTGCCCACAATTCTGTCTATGGAAATCAATCTTTCTTTGCCCAAAGCCTTTTCACACTGAACTAACAGCTTTAGTTCATCCTCGCCAAAGGGATGGTCAACACTGTTTTTAGTGAACATTGCTGATCTGGAAGTCGGCTCACTTCGGGCGACAAAGTTTCCATAAATCGTTTTCCTAACCCCCGGTTGTTTTTCCACAAGCTGCCTCAGTTCCTCGTCAGGGGGGTTATGAGTCAACCGTTTTTCTTCAAGTGCCTTTTGCCAAATTCTGTCGGCAGTTATAATGAATTGGTCTAGCTCAAACGTTACCATCATGCTCCTTGAGAGAAATGCGATTTCTTGTTCCCCGTTTCCAGGAATTAGGTGTTTATATTTATTGCTTAGACCTCGCGGAATTCCCCTTCCACAGTGCCTTCTTCTCCTCCTCCACCGGGTTCCTCTCCACCAGGTTCCTCTCCACCAGGCGGGGGTTGTTCGGGTTGCTGGTAAACCGATGCTCCGACCTTTTGCATAGCCTGCGATAGCTCCTGCATCGCATTACGAATGGCGTTTACATCCTGCCCTTGAAGAGCCGACTTCACACTGGCTATCTTAGCATCTATTTCCTGTTTGACATCGGCGGGTATTTTATCTCCATGGTCGCGAAGAGTTTTTTCTGTGGTGTAAACTAGGCTGTCAGCAGAATTACGTACCTCTATTTCCTCCTTACGTTTGACATCGTCAGCAGCATATTGTTCGGCCTCTCGTTTCATCTTTTCCACTTCTTCATTGCTCAATCCACTGGAGGCGGTAATAGTAATTTTTTGTTCCTTCCCAGTACCTTTATCACGAGCGCTAACATTAAGGATGCCATTGACATCTATATCGAAAGTCACCTCAATCTGGGGCAAACCCCGTGGCGCCGGTAAGATGCCATCGAGCATAAAGCGTCCCAATGTTCGGTTATCAGCAGCCATAGGACGTTCCCCTTGAAGAACGTGTATTTCAACGCCTGGTTGATTGTCACTAGCAGTGCTGAAAATCTGGCTCTTTGAAGTGGGTATAGTGGTATTGCGGGCAATAAGCGGTGTCGCTACTCCTCCCAGCGTTTCTATCCCCAGAGTGAGCGGGGTGACATCGAGAAGAAGAACTTCTCCCACTTCCTCCCTAAGCACCCCGGCCTGAATGGTAGCACCCAAAGCTACTGCCTCGTCGGGATTGATTCCCTTGACGGGCTCCCGGCCAAAGAATTGCTTTATGGTCTCCTGAACTTTGGGCATCCTTGTCTGACCACCGATGAGAATCACATTATTGATTTGGCTTGCCGTGAGGCCGGCATCGCTTAGGGCCTGGCGGCAAGGTCCAATGCTCCTCTCTATTAGGTCATCTGATAACTGCTCCAACTTAGCTCGAGTTAGTGTCATGCTAAGATGCTTGGGGCCACTGGCATCGGCAGTAATAAAGGGGAGGCTTACCTCCGTTTGCGCTACTGTAGATAGTTCCTTCTTCGCCTTTTCAGCAGCATCTTTCAACCTCTGTAATGCCATCTTGTCTTGCCTCAAGTCGATGCCCTGCTCCTTCTTAAATTCATCACATACCCAGTCCATAACCATTTGGTCGATGTCATCGCCACCAAGGTGGGTATCCCCATTGGTTGACTTAACCTGGAAGGTACCTTCTCCTATGTCCAGGATGGAAATATCGAAAGTTCCACCACCAAGGTCATAGACGGCAATGATTTGATCTTGTTTCTTGTCCATTCCGTAAGCCAGTGACGATGCTGTAGGTTCGTTAATAATGCGCAAAACGTTAAGCCCGGCTATGGCGCCGGCATCTTTAGTGGCATTCCGCTGGCTATCGTTGAAATAGGCCGGTACGGTGATTACAGCATCGGTGACCTGCTCCCCAAGATAAGCCTCAGCATCGACCTTCAACTTTTGCAGTATCATGGCTGATATCTCCTGAGGACTGTACTCCTTGCCCCCCATTACCACCCGGCAATCGCCATTGGAGGCTCCGGTAATCTTATATGGTAGGCGCTTCATGTCGTCCTGAACAGTGCGGCTCTTAAACTTACGCCCGATTAGGCGCTTTATGCTGAATATAGTATTCTCAGGATTGACTACTGCCTGGCGCTTGGCTAACTCGCCTACCAATCTTTCCCCACCTTTACCTATGGCTACTATTGAAGGAACGAGATTGCCGCCTTCAGCACTGGGTATGATCTTAGGGTCGCCCCCCTCCATCACCGCTACTACACTTAATGTAGTACCTAAATCAATTCCTATAGCTCTACCCATTTCTATTTCTCCTTCTGATTTGTTTGCGCTGTTCTTCTTTTCCTTCCCTTACCAACTGTTACTAAGCTAGGACGAATCACCTTTTCTTTAAATTTATAGCCTTTTTGTAGTTCCTCAATGACCATTCCTTCTTTCCCGTCCTGCTGCATTACAGCTTCGTGTAAGCTAGGATCAAAGGGTTCCCCTCGAGCTTCAATCTCTGTTAGCCCCTGTGCCTCCAGGGTTGTTCTAAATTTATTATAAATGAGCTTGATACCTTCAGTCCAGTTTGATTCCTCAAGATCAGCAGGGACTGAAGCAAAAGCTCTCTCCAGGTCATCCATGATAGGCAACAGGTTACAGGTAAGCGTGCTATTGGCAAACTCAATAATCTCGCCTTTTTCTTGTTCAGTACGTTGTTTATAATTAACAAAATCCGCCTGGCATCTTTGCCAATTGGCCAAATATTTTTCTGTCTTTTCCTTCTCCTCAGCTAGAGCTTGCTGTAATGTTTCTATATTCTGGGCTTGCTCAATTCCCGCTTCAACTACGTCGTCATCCTCAGTCAACATTGGACCTCCTTTAGATGTATTCAGCCACAGAGTTGCTTAGCAATGCTGAGAAGCAGTTAAGCGAAGAAATGGCCTTGGCGTAGTCCATCCGTTTGGGGCCAATCACTCCCACAATGCCACTAGCCTTATCTAGTAACCCATATTGGCTAGCTATTAAGCTCAAGTCCTGTAATGCTGGTTCTGGGTTTTCTTCACCAATGACTACCCTTACCCCTCCTTTGCTAGATTCCTGGCAAAATATATTTCTAAGCCAATCCTCCCCCTCCAGTACTTCTAAAATTCCCAGTATTCTAGGGCTGTTGGTAAACTCCGGTTGACTCAGCAGCAAACGCAGCCCTTCAAGGTAAGGCTCACCATATTCTAACTTGTCTTCAGCAACCATAATTTCTGCTAAAGATTCAGACAGTTGCCTTTCTTCAGAAGAAAGTCCCTCTTTTTTGGCCAAGATCTCGCTGCTCGTCATCCCAGTATAAATAGAAGTAAGCTTATTAGCTAGTTTTGTTAGTTCATCCTGGCTAACCTTTCTACTGAAAGATAAGACCTGCCGTCTAACTTTTGTTTCGTACAAAACCACAATCAGCAAAGCCATGAAATCCTGTAAGGCTACCAAATCGAGATGCTTGAAGCGGCAGCGAACCGCCTTGGGAGTGGTTATTACTACCAGGTTGTGAACAATGCGCGACAAAAGGGCTGCCACCGTTTTTAGCCGTTGCTGTAGCTCCTTTTTTGCCTCCTGAGATATCTGATGAATTAGATACTGCTCAACACGGGGAAGTTCAATCTCTTCCCCTATCAATTCCACATAGTAGCGGTAAGCCTTATCAGTAGGTATGCTTCCGGCTGAACGGTGAGGGTGAATAATATATCCTTCTTGTTCTAAGTATGCTGTGTCATTGCGAACGGTAGCCGGGCTTACCTTCAAACCATACTTTTCTACGATAGCATTTGAAGCTACTGGTACTGCTTTGGTGATATAATCTTCAATTATCACCCTGAGAACGGTTTCTCTTCTTTCCCTTAAAGCCATTTAGCACTCTTCCCTTTTAATTGCTAAATAAGTTAATTTATCACCATAAACACGTTCTGTCAATTGTGTTGCAGGAACCCACTTGGATGGGTTTTTCTTATTGACCGGGAATGAAATATCAAGTACTATTATAACACAAAAGTGAAAACCGCAAAGGCGTTTTCCTTGGCACAACGTGATAGCAAAATAGCTCAAATTCTAAGCTCGGAGGCAGCGAGACAAGCAAGCACCATAAATCTTATCGCCTCTGAAAACCATGCCAGCCGGGCAGTGCTTGAGGCCCAAAGCTCGGTACTAACTGACAAATATGCTGAAGGATACCCTGGCCATCGCTATTATGGCGGTTGTGTCTACATAGACGAAATTGAAAATTTAGCTATCGAAAGGGCTCAAAAGCTCTTTAAAGCCGACCATGCCAACGTCCAAGCTCATAGTGGCAGTCAAGCCAACATGGCAGCCTATTCAATTCTATTGGAACACGGAGATACTGTTATGGGGATGAGCCTCAGCCATGGCGGGCATCTCACCCATGGCTCTGAGGTCAATTTCTCCGGGAAGTGGTATAACTTTGTCCCTTACGGAGTCGATCATAAGACCGAGATGCTCAACTACGATGAAATCGAAAGATTAGCTCTGGAGCATAAACCCAGGTTGATAATAGCTGGGGCGAGTAGTTATTCTCGTATTATTGATTTTGAGAGGCTTCGCTATGTAGCTGACAAGGTGGGTGCCAAGTTGTTGGTTGACATGGCTCACATAGCGGGGATAATAGCCGCTGGACTTCATCCCTCCCCTGTATCCTGTGCTCAGGTTACTACTGCTACCACACAGAAGACCTTGCGGGGCCCCAGGGGTGGCTTTATTTTATGTGATAAAGAGATGGCTTCAGCTATTGATGCCGCAGTTTTCCCCGGGATGCAAGGGGGTCCTTCCATGCATATCATCGCCGCCAAAGCCGTGTGCTTCTTTGAAGCTATGCAACCCGAGTTTGTCGATTACCAGAAGTCAGTGCTGGAAAATGCCCGAGTGTTGGCTTCCGAACTCCAGAAACATGCGATGCGTATTGTTTCTGGTGGCACAGATAACCACATTGTCCTCGTTGACCTTTCCCCTCGGGGGATAAGCGGCAAGGATGCTGAGGAAGCCTTAGGGGCAGCGGGCATCTCGATAAATAGAAATACCATTCCTTTTGACCCCAAGCCCCCAATGATTACGAGCGGTATCAGGCTGGGCACCCCGGCGGTGACCACGAGAGGTTTTGGCATAGAGGAGATGAAGCGTATTGCTTCTCTTATTGTCAAGGTGCTTTCTCCTTCGGGGGATAAGCGTGCACAAGAACAGGTCTGCCAGGAAGTACGAGAGATATGCCAACGGTTTCCCATTCCTGGGCTGGCATGAGCCATCTCTTCCTAGCTTAATTTTCTAGTTGGACCAATTTCTTTACTTGCTTTGCCAACCCTTACCAAGAAACAGCGATGATTTCGTGTTATAATCAATTTGGTATTCAAATAGCTAAGAGCTAATGATGGACGAATTAAAAGTTTTCAGCGGCACTGCTCACCCTGCCTTAGCAGGGTCCGTGTGTGAATACTTAGGCATACCTCTGGGGGAGGTTGAGGTCTTCGAGTTTAGCAACGAGAACATTTTTGTGCGTATCCTGGAAAATGTTCGGGAACGGGACGTTTTCATCATTCAGCCTATTTGCTCTCCAGTTAATAAAAGCATGGTCGAGTTACTTATTATGCTCGATGCCTTCAGGCGAGCTTCAGCAGGGCGAATTACCGCTGTCGTTCCCTATTATGGCTATAGCCGTACTGATAAGAAAGACCAGCCCAGGGTTCCTATCACTGCTCGCCTGATTGCCGACCTGATTACTACCGCTGGAGCTAATAGATTGCTCACGGTGGACCTTCACGCCCCTCAAATTCAAGGGTTCTTCACCATACCTGTGGATGAGCTCACCGCGCGGCCCATGTTGGCCCAATACTTCAAGGAAAAAGCTCTGGATAACCTGGTAGTGGTTGCTACTGATATTGGTATTTCCAAGGTAGCCCGCGATGTGGCTGCTAAACTTGAAGCCCCGCTGGCTATCATGGAAAAAAGGCGCCTGGGAAATGTCGATTCCGCTGAAACACTCAACGTAATTGGTGAAGTTGATGGAATGCGTGCCCTGACGGTTGATGATGAGATTGATACTGCTGGTTCTCTGGTCGGGGTGGCGAATGCTCTCTTAGAGCATGGCGCTACCGAGGTTTATGCTTGCTGTACTCACCCCGTTTTCTCCGGTTCCGCTATCCAGAGGATAGCCACCAGCCCTGTGAAAGAGGTAATAGTTACCGATACCATACCTGTTAGTGACGATAAGAAACTGGACAAGATCACAGTCCTGTCTATAGCTTCGCTTATTGGCGAAGCCATTCATCGTATTCACACCGGCTTATCGGTGGGAGCGATGTTTGAGTGATAATAGAGTAGTCAGCAGTTAGCTGAAAACAGAGGGCTGATAGCCGAAAATGTTTAAGTGGCTTAGCAATCTGGTTGATTCCAACGAAAAAGAACTGAAACGTCTTCAACCTCTGGTTGACGATATAAACTCATTGGAGCCTGAGTTTGAAAAGCTCACCGACGAAGAGCTTCAGGCCAAAACCGATGAATTTAAGGCCCGTCTAGCCGATGATGAAAGCTTGGATGAGGTTTTGCCCGAGGCTTACGCTGCTGTCAGAGAAGCAGCCAAGCGAACCATAAGACAGCGGCATTTTGATGTCCAGTTAATGGGAGGAATCATCCTCCACCAGGGTAAGATAGCCGAGATGAAAACCGGTGAGGGAAAAACCCTGGTCGCTACCTTGCCTCTCTACTTCAATGCCCTCACCGGGCAAGGCAGCCATCTGATTACCGTTAATGATTATCTTGCCAAGCGGGACTGCCACTGGATGGGCCCTATTTACAACGTCCTGGGTGTAAGCGTATCCTGCATCAATGCCCAGCAAACAGTCGATCAAACTGCCCCTTCCTATATGTATGACCCCAGCTACGAGTCGGAGGACCAGAAGTGGAATTTTCTCCGCCCTGTCACCCGCCGCCAGGCTTATGAGGCAGATATAATTTATGGCACCAATAACGAGTTTGGCTTTGATTACCTCAGAGATAATATGGTCCTGGATTTGTCTCAATGCGTGCAGCGTCCCTTAAACTATGCCATAGTCGATGAAGTTGATAACATCCTTATTGACGAAGCCCGTACACCACTCATTATTAGCGGTGCCGCCGAAGAAGCAACTAAGAGATATTATACCTTCGCCCAACTAGTTTCCCGCCTTGACAGAGACACAGATTATACTATTGACGAGCGTACGCGAACTACCAACCTTACCGAAATCGGCATGACCAAGATGGAGAAGATGCTCAAGCGGGAAAGCTTGCTCAAAGCACCTGACCTTTATGACCCCTCTAATTACTTTCTCACTCAATATCTGGAGAGCGCCCTTAAGGCTCGTGTCTTGTTCAAGAGGGACAAGGACTATGTGGTTAAGGATGGACAGGTCATCATCGTGGATGAGTTCACCGGCAGATTGATGTTCGGCAGGAGATATTCTGAGGGACAGCATCAGGCCATCGAGGCCAAGGAGAGGGTAAAGATTCAGCGAGAATCAGTTACCCTGGCAACCATCACCTTCCAGAACTACTTCCGCATGTATCAAAAACTGGCAGGTATGACCGGTACCGCCATCACTGAAGCTGAAGAGTTCCACAAGATTTACAATCTGGAAGTGGTGATCATACCCACAAACAAGCCCTTGATTCGCACTGAATACCCCGACCAGATTTACAAAGACGAGAAAACCAAGTTTACCGCCGTGACCGGGGAAATCAAGCAATTACATGACCAGGAAAGACCGGTTCTTATCGGCACGACCTCTATTGAAAAATCAGAGTATCTATCTGACCTCCTGAATAGAAATGGCGTTCCCCATCAAGTATTGAATGCCAAGCATCATGAAAAGGAAGCAGTCATAATCGCTCAAGCCGGGCGTATAGAAGCAGTAACCGTGGCTACAAACATGGCCGGACGAGGCGTGGATATTATACTTGGTGGCAATCCTGAGGGGCGTGATGAAGCAGAATGGCAGGAAGAACATAACAAGGTGGTTGAGCTCGGCGGGCTTCACATTGTAGGTACTGAACATCACGAAGCCAGGCGCATTGATAATCAGCTCCGGGGAAGGGCAGGAAGGCAGGGAGACCCTGGTAGTTCTCGTTTTTATGCTTCCTTAGAAGATGAAATTCTTCGCCGCTTTGGTGGTGAACGTGTTAAGGGAATTATGCAGTGGGCAGGTATGGATGAAAATAGCCCCATTGAGCATTCCTTTGCCACTAAGGCTCTGACCAATTCCCAGGTCCAGACCGAAGGCTACCATTTCAATATTCGTAAACACCTTGTGGAATATGACGACGTCATTAACAGGCACCGCGAGGTGATTTACGCCGAGAGGAGAAAAATACTCAGTGGCGCTGACCTTAAGGCTAATATAATATCCATGGTCCAGGATGAAATCCAGAGCCTGGTAGGCAAGCATCTCAGCAAGGCTAGCTACGAGCTGGAAGAAGAACAATCTAATTTATCTGGCTTACTTGAGGATATATCCACCATCTTCCCCCTGCCTCCGCAGTTCAGAAGCGACGGGTTTTCCGAGCTCAACGACAAGCAAATCGCAGAAAAGTTGACTGATTATGCCATCGAGCTTTACAACCAGCGGGAGCAAGAGCTGGGCCCTGATAATATGCGGATAGCGGAGCGATTGGTAATGTTGCGAGTTATCGACCTGTTATGGAAGGACCACCTTACTGACATGGATCACCTGCGTCAGGGGATAAGTCTGCGGGCTGTCGGTCAGGAACAACCGTTGATGGTGTATAAGAGAGAAGGCCATGCCTCTTTTGAGGCCCTCTTAGCTAGCATTCAGCATGACGTTGCCCATAGCATTTACCGCGTCGGTATTGCCAAGGAAGCTCCCAAAAAGAAGGAGGCGGTTCCGGTGGGCAAGAAAGTTGGGCGGAATGACCCCTGCCCATGCGGCTCAGGCAAGAAATACAAACATTGCTGCGGGAAATAATTAGTCTCCTCTCCATTGACGAGAGAGGATAGAGGTGAAGGTAAAATGCCAATTTATGAGTATAAATCAAAAAACGGTGTTCACTGCAAGTTGTGTACGAATAAGTTCGAGGTGAGGCAAAGGATAAATGATGAACCGCTAACAAGATGCCCCGAATGCGGCGCCGAGATAAGGAGGCTCTTTTCTCGCCCATTCCTAGGCCGAAGAGAATCCTTTAGCCATGAAGGCGCCTTCAATTATATGGAGGACGAGGCTGACGAATTAGAACTGGAGGAAAACCTTGCCGAAGACGAAGTCTGGGAGTGAGGGATTGGATAAGGGACAGGGTTAGGGCATAGATAGCGTTTGTTGTTTATCTTGGCACTGTTCGGCAGTTACCGATTGGTGCTAGAAAGGGAATTGGTTATGCGTAATGAGAAACTGAGAGAGAGAAAGCAGATTCGTGATACCGATATGCCTACCGGTGTTGACTTGCTCCACGAAGCAACCTTAAACAAGGGGACAGCGTTTCCCGAAGAGGAGCGGCAGGCGTTAGGACTCGAGGGACTTTTACCGCCATATGTCAATTCTCTGGAAACACAGGTTATACGGGTTATGGAAAATTTCCATAAAAAGCCAACGGATTTGGAAAAGTATATCTATCTTATGAGCCTCCTGGACCGAAATGAAACCTTGTTCTACCGGGTGGTTATGGACAAAACCGAGGAAATGATGCCTATTGTTTATACTCCCACAGTAGGCCGGGCGTGTCAGGAATATGGTCACATTTTTAGGAGACCCCGGGGCATCTTTATTTCGACCAAGGACAAGGGGCAAGTGATTGATGTCTTAAGGAATTGGCCAAGTAAGGATGTGCGCATTATAGTGGTCACCGATGGTGAACGGATTCTGGGTCTGGGAGACCTGGGCGCCAATGGAATGGGCATTCCCGTGGGGAAACTTTGCCTCTACACTGCCTGCGCTGGAGTTTGCCCTGGGCTATGTCTCCCGGTGACACTCGATGTGGGGACAAACAATGAGGAACTGCTAAACGATGTTCTCTACGTCGGCCTCAGACAGCGCCGCCTTAGCAGAGAACCATATGACGACCTGGTCGAAGAATTTATCACGGCAGTGCAGGAACTCTACCCCCATGTTCTTATCCAGTTTGAAGACTTCGCCACTGGCAACGCACTTCGCCTGTTGAATAAATATCGGGACCGAGTTTGTACTTTTAATGACGACATACAGGGGACGGGAGTTGTAGGGCTAGCGGGCTTGTATTCAGCCATGCGAATTGTGGGGGGCAAGTTGAGGGATCAAAAAATTCTGTTCCTCGGTGCCGGTGAAGCTGGTATAGGAATTGGCAATATAATTAGCTCTGCGTTGGTTGCCGATGGGCTGTCTGAGCAAGAGGCAAGAAAGCGGTGCTGGTTTGTGGATTCTAAAGGTCTGGTAGTGAAAAGCCGTAGCGATCTAGCGGAATACAAGCTTCCTTACGCCCACGACTATGAGCATCTCAGAGATTTTCTTTCTGCTGTTAAGTCACTCAGACCTACGGTAATTATCGGAGCCTCGGGACAGACCAAGGCATTTACCCAGTCGGTATTGGAAGCGATGGCCGTTTGCAATCAAAGGCCCATCATCTTTGCCATGTCGAATCCGACCTCGAAGGCTGAATGCACTGCCGAAGAGGCCTATACCTGGACGGAGGGGCGTGCTATTTTTGCCAGCGGCAGCCCTTTTGCTCCCGTCACGTTTAAGGGAAAAACATATGTGCCGGGTCAAGCCAACAATGCCTATGCCTTTCCAGGCATCGGACTGGGCATCATCGCCTGCGAGGCTATGTCTGTTACCGATGAAATGTTTTCTGTTGCTGCAAAGGCACTGGCGAATGCAGTTTCAGAAGACGATCTTGCACAGGGGCGTATTTATCCACCACTAACTAAGATCAAGGATGTCTCTGCTGATATTGCTACTGCAGTGACCGAGGTAGCCTATAGCCAAGGCCTTGCAAGGAAACCGAAGCCCGATGATATCTCAACATATATTAAGTCTCAAATGTACGAGCCGAATTACCGGCGTTACGTTTGATTGGAGCCTGTTCAGGGACTCTTAAATATTGTCGGGAGAGCTATCTTTTTAGTGCAGTGCCGGTGCCTTTCCCAGTTGCCTTGAAAGCCGATAATTCTTTGACAGGTATCCCAACAAGGGAAAGACTGTTCTGCCGATATCTTCAGTTATCTTGGATTTAAGTTTCGGCTGCGCCACACTCGCCTGCTTGGCCTTTAAGCGTCTCCACAGCATGGGGTAGAGCTGGTAATATCACTTCAAGACATTCGCGTACCGCCTTGGGGCTTCCCGGCAGGTTGATAATTAAGCATTTCCCACGAGTGCCCACGACAGCTCGACTTAGCATAGCATGTGGAGTTTTCTTAAGGCTCTCAGCCCTCATCGCCTCGGCAAAACCAGGGACAATTCTATTCACCACGGCAAGAGTCGCCTCCGGAGTAACGTCTCTGGGAGCGAGCCCTGTCCCACCCGTGGTGATGAGCACATCTAAATCGTCTTCATCTACCCACTTAACCAGCTTTGCTACAATAAGCTCCTTTTCATCAGGAATGACGTCATAATTTACAATGCGTGCATCCATGCTGGGAATGATTTCGCGAATAACCTCTCCGCTTTTATCCTGACGCTCCCCACTTGCCCCTTTGTCACTGATGGTCAATACCCCTACGGTAAACATTTTCTTTACCTAACCTTCTTCCCTCGTGGAGTAGAAAGGCACCGTTCTGGCTTTCAACACAAAATTCTTTGCTATGAAGTCAGCTACCGCCACTGCATCACCCCAGGAAAGCTGGGCTACATCAATGTCCAATGACCCATCAGTAACGATGGCTGAAAGTTCCTCGGGTGAGCACAATAAGTCATTTCCGAGTTCTTTTCTGTGCACTTCGATTTTAGGGATTTTGCTTTTCCTGAATCCTTCGACAAGGAGGAGGTCAAACTCAGGGCCAACGATGGGCACAATTTGCTCAATATTAAGGTCATGGTTTAAATTCTTAATAAAGGCAAGCTTGCCGGGCGAGCTAACAAATATGACATCGCTGCCCGCTTGACTAAACCTCCAGCTGTCTTTTCCAGGGTGGTCTATTTGCACCCTGTGATGGCTGTGCTTTAAAGCAGCGATTCTATATCCTCTTCTTTTAAACTCTCCAATAAGCTGCTCCATAAGCATTGTTTTACCAGATTGCGATTTGCCCACAATGGAAACAATCGGCAACATTTTTTCCTCTCCTTGTTCCTCTCCCCAGTCCAGCATCTGCACCTTGATTATGTCTCCGGCCTTAACCCCCTTGCTACTTTCGGGGATAACAGCCAAACCATTGGCCTTGGCTATGGATGTAAGAATTCCCGAGCCCTGGGGGCCGGTGACGGCGGCATAGTATTGCCCACCACGCTTGGTTACCATCACTCTGGCGAACAGCCTGCGCCCATCGGTGTTCGCAATGTTATCCTCAATAATCGCTCGGATAGTCGGCTTGGCCAGAATTTCCTTCCCCATCATTTTTAGTATGGCGGGACGGGCAAATTGCTCAAAGGTAATCATGGAACTGACGGGATTGCCCGGCAATCCCAAATGAGGCACCTTTTTCTTCCTCTTTCCCTCCATCCTCTTAATCATCCCAAAGGCAATAGGTTTCCCAGGCTTCATACAAACGGTCCAAAAGCCAATCTCCCCATGCTCTGCCAGAACATCTTTCACCATATCATAGTCTCCTTTAGACACGCCACCGGAGGTAATGAGTATATCTGCGTCCAAACCCTCACCTATTTTCTCGGTTAGAGACTGAATTGAATCGCGCCCTATGCCCAGGATTTTGGGAATCCCACCATAGCGAGAGACTTCGGCGGCAATGGTATAGGTATTGCTATCGTGGATCTTACCGGGAGCTAATGGCTGGTCGACACCGATAAGCTCATCCCCTGTAGCTAGAATAGCCACAATCGGCCGACGGATAACCAGCGCATTGGAGCGTCCCAGGGAAGCCAGTACGCCTATCTCTTGGGGACGAAGCACCCTTCCTTTTTCAAGAACTAAATTTCCTTTGGCAATATCCTCGCCTCTATTTCGGACGTTCAATCCCTTCTTGGCTTGGCGCAGTATGCCGATTTGCGAAAGGTCACCACCGGATGATTTGCGGTTTACTTCATCGGTGTCCTCAAATCGAACCACGGCATCAGCCCCTTCAGGCAATGGCGCGCCCGTCATGATACGAATAGCCGTACCTGGCTCGACTTCTTTTGTGGGCATGGACCCGGCAGCAACCTCTCCGACTACGGCTAAATATACCGGTGATAATTCACCGGCCCCACGAGTATCTTTAGCTCGCAGGGCATAACCATCCATGGCGGAATTATCCAGTGGGGGAATATCTATAGTGGAATAGATATACTCAGCCAAGACCTGCCCCAGGCAGTCCAGAATAGGCTTCCGCTGAGGCTCAAGAACCTCAACATAGCTCAAAATCTTCTCCAGGGCTTCTTCAACAGAGATCATGCGGCAAACTCCCAGTACTCCATTATAGATTATCTTTGTCCTCGCACCAACTCCCCTGCTATTTCTAACTATGCACGCCAATGCCTCAAGTTCAGCTTAATTTGACAATTAGCGACTTTAGCTCTATATTTTAACAAAGTAAGGAGGTAAGAATGCGAGAAAAAGTGGAAGCAGCCCTGGAACAAGTAAGACCAGTATTGTTAGCTGACGGAGGGGATGTCCAACTAATAGATGTCAAGGACGGAGTGGTGACATTAAAGTTGACCGGTGCCTGCGGTGGTTGCCCCATGGCAACTATGACCTTGAAGGGTGGAATTGAAAGGGTGCTCAAGGAACAGGTGCCTGAAGTTAAAGACGTAGTGGCCGTCTAGCCTGCGGCAGCATTTCAAAAGGAGGACAAAAGCGAATCGGGTTGGAGGCTTAAATGACCCAGGGATACTTTGTCTGCCACTCTTGTGGTAAAACGGTAGAGCATACAGAAGAGGAGCGACCGTGCCAGGTACTCAATGGTTGGCTCATGGTTTCACGATGGAAGGGTCCAGGAACAGTTGAGCATTATAATTTTTGCTCCTCGGTTTGCTTAAAAAGATGGACGGATACCCAGGTTCCTCAGGTCCCTGACGTATTCTTAAAGGCTTTCGACAAAGGAAAGGATTAAAAAATGCCCATCTATGAATATTTTTGCCCTGATTGTACCTTTAAGTTTGAATTGCTTCGCCAACAAAGCCAGGCAAACGAAAGTGCCTCTTGCCCCCGCTGTCACAATGGCGCCAAACGAGTATTTTCCTCTTGCGCCTCTTTTTCTAAGAGCAGTGAAGGGCCAGCTGCCCCGATTGGGGGAAGTTCCTCTTGTAGCGCATGCTCTGCCACAAGCTGTGGTACCTGCCAAATGTGACTCCTTCAGCGAGAAACTGCAAAGAGCCCAAATTATAGAGAACATTAAATGACCATTCTGTGAAAATAAATGCCAGGCATATAATCACATTGGTGAACTGAACTGATTGGGATAATATGCATTGAAATTAGGGGACGAAGTAGTTTACAATGTGGTAGCTTTATTTGCTGCACCAAATGCATGAACTTGGGGTCACTGAAAACATAGTTAATATTGCTTTAGCCAAAGCTGGTGAGGCTCAAGCCAGCAAGATCAGCCAAATTAACTTAGTAATTGGCGAGATGTCAGGATTTGCCCCTGATTGTATTCAGTTTTATTTCGATTCTCTAAGCAGAGACACCATCGCTCAAGGAGCAGTACTCCACTTTGAATTAGTGCCAGCTCAATTGCGTTGTCGGAATTGTTCCACGATTTTCACCCCCCAAGATACTCTATGGTCTTGCCCTGAATGCCGGGGCCAGAGCGTAGAAATTTCCAAAGGACGAGAGCTCTATATGGAAAGCATGGAAGTAGAATGAAAAAAATAGAAGTAATTAAGAACATTTTGGAGGCTAATGAGACCATAGCTAACCGAAATCAACAGCTATTGGATAAACACAAGGTTTTTGCTATTAACATTATGTCAGCTCCAGGTGCTGGCAAGACGAGTCTTATTCTACAAACTTTAGCCAGGCTGAAAAGCAGGCTGAATGCGGCTGTTATCGAAGGCGACGTCGCTTCCACAGTAGATGCCGAGAAAGTGCAGAGCGAGGCAAAAGCAGTAGTTCAGATAAATACCCGAAATATGCCGGAAAGTTGTTCTTTAATGGCTGGCATGATTGAGTCGGCTCTAAATGACATGCCCCTGGATAACATAGACCTGATGTTGATCGAAAATGTAGGCAATCTCATTTGCCCCTCCGAGTTTGCCCTGGGAGAACACAAACGAGTAGTGATTTCCAGCCTGCCTGAAGGGGATGATAAGCCCATTAAATATCCCCTGATCTTTATCGATGCTGATGCTGTGATAATAAATAAGATGGACCTGCTTCCCCATGTTGATTTTGATATTGCTGCCTTTCGCCGTTCTGTCGCAGGACTGAATCCTAAAGCCGAGATTTTTCAACTTTCCTGCAAGACCAGCGAGGGGATAGAAAAGTGGTGCTCCTGGGTATTAGAACAAGCAAAAACCAATGCCGCAAAGCGGTAGAAGTTTCACATGCCTGGTAAACCTTATCACCTTGAGAAGGTCGATGCCAGGGCAATTAACCGATATTCTGCCTCCCTGCCAAGGTGAAAAATAGGGGGTCTTGATAATTTCTGGCGGATAATATATAATCCATGGAGAGCTTTTAAGGGAACCAAGCTATTACAGCAAGGAATCAGCCTTGAAATAGAATACCTCTTAGCAGAGAGGCTGTTTACGCGGTAAAGCATGAAGTTTCTAATTACAACGGTTGTCGCTTATCTGGCTTATCTCCTTCTTACTATTGGTAGCGGCACCGTTTTTTTATGGAGTACTGCCGAGCTCGTCATCGGGGCAGTGCTCGCCGTGGTGGTTGGTGCCCTGCTCAGGAACCGGTTCATCGGCAAAGACCTGCGTATGCTGAACCCGCGGCGATGGCTTACTATCCTCGTTTACCTGTTCCCTTTGCTCTTTGCCATGGCCAAGGCCAATATTGACGTGGCCTACCGTGTCATCACCGGGCGGATTAATCCGGCCATCGTGAAGATAAATCCCAACCTGAAGACCGACCTCGCACTTACCATCCTGGCCAATTCCATCACCCTGACGCCCGGAACACTGAGCGTGGACGTTGACCAGAAAACCAACGAACTGTATGTGCACTGGATAAATGTTGACCCTGAGGTGCTCAAGGACATGCCGAGAGACTACCATCCGATATGCCACAGTTTTCCTGACTGGGCGAGGAGGATCGCGGAATGATTGACTGGCTTCCGGCGGTCATAGTTATGGCGGTGTGTATTATCATCGCCGTGGCACGCATTCTTATCGGGCCGGGAGCGCCAACGAGGCTGGTGGCTTTTGACACCACCAACACTCTGGTGGTGGCCAGTCTGGTCATTGTGGGGATGATGTTCAATCATGCGATTTTTATTGACGTGGCCATCGTGTATGCTTTGCTCTCGTTCACCATGACGCTGTATGTGGCCAAATTCATTGGGGGGAGCAAGTTTTAACAGTGGCGCTGAACATAGTAACCTATATATTTATCGGCGTTGGCCTTTTCTTCAATCTAATCGGAGTCGTCGGTCTCCACCGCTTTCCCGACATGTACACCAAGCTGCATGCCGCTACCAAATGCACCACCTTTGGCTCCATCTTCCTCATCATAGCGGTAATCATGCAGGCCGCCGGAATCTGGGCACAGGGAGGGACTTCTCAGTCTGTAATGTGCATACATGCAGTGCTGGTGCTGGTGGCGCTGCTGGTCACCAATGCCACCGGCGCTCATGCCATTGCCCGGGCGGCGCATCGCAGCGGAGAAAAACCCGCCAGGGCGGTGGTGGATGACCTGGAGGGGAAAGAGAATGATTGAAGCTGGACCTCTGCATATCATTATACCGCTGGCACTGGTTGTCTGTGCCATATTCGTGGCTGTATTTCGAGACCTCCTGTATGCGGTCGTGGCGCTGGCTGTGCTGAGTCTATTGTTAGCTTTTCAGTTTTATCTTATGAAGGCTCCTGACGTAGCTATGGCTGAAGCGGGAATCGGAGCAGCTGTAACCACGGCTATACTTATCATCACCCTCAGAGCAACCAAGCGTATGGAGTAAATAATGAGACGAGTTACAGGCTGGATTGTGTTGATTGTTCTGGTAGCCTTTCTGGTATGGGGGGTGACGCTCATACACCCCTTTGGCTACCCAGATGCGTCTGATATGGACGATTATATAATTGAGAATTCCCAGGAAGAAACCGGGAGCAATAACGTGGTAGCGGCGGTGCTCTTTGACTACAGAGCGCTTGATACACTGGGGGAGGCCACGATACTGTTCACGGCGGTGATGGGGGTGTTGCTTCTGTTACGAGCATCGAAGCGCAAGAAGGAGACTTCCTGATGCTGACAAAGATTGTGCGCACCGTAGCCAACCAGCTTATCCTGTTTATTGTCATCTTCGGCCTGTATGTGATTGTTCATGGACATATTACCCCGGGTGGAGGCTTTCAGGGTGGTGCTGTCGTCGTTTCCGGTATAGTCATGTTGCTGGTGGCTTTCAGCTCTCAGGAACTTAAAAAATTGTTACGTGAGCGTGTTTTGTCAATAGTGGAAAGCAGCGGGGCCGTAATCTTTATCGGCCTAGCTTTTGCCGGGATAGGTACTGTCTTCTTTTATAATCTTCTAGTGGGCACGCCAATCTTCGGCAGGGTTCCTGCCATCGGTCCTGGACCGGGGGATATCTGGACGGGAGGAGTCATTCCCCTGATGAATTTCGCTGTGGGCCTTAAGGTGATAGCCGGCCTTTCAGCAGTGGTTCTGGCGCTGGCGCTATTTTCCGGCGGTGAGGAGGTGGAAGAATGATGGAGTACATCCCTCTCGATTTCCCCTTCCTAGCGGCAGCGCTGCTGGTGGGGATATCTTTCTATATAATCATATTCAAAAAGAATTTGATTAAGCTCATTATGGGCATTGCCATGCTGGCAGCGGGGGTCAATCTGTTTCTGGTGTCGCTGGGCTATCGGGCAGGAGGGACAGCTCCTATCTATACAGATGTGCCAGAAGGACCCATGGTCATGTCTGTACCCCAGGCACTCACCCTGACCAGTATTGTCATCAACGTTGCAGTGCTGGCCTTGATGCTGACCATGGTGATACGTATTTACCGCCATACTGGAAGCCTGGATTCAGAAAAGTCTAGAAGGTTGAAAGGATAATGATTTGGCTGCTCTAATAACTCACTCCCCCATCTTGATTATAGTCATACCTCTGCTGGCAGCATTCCTAACACCGCTAATAGGTATGACAAGTAGAAAAGCCAGAAATGTACTTGTAGTAGTTAGCCTGGTATTTGTGGCATTTTTGGTTTTTGCTCTAGCGAGGGATATCTCCATCAACGGAATCCACGTTTATACTCTTGGTGCCACTTCTCCTGACCTTAGTATCCCCACGGGATTCATGGTGCCGGTGCGGATAATCCTGGAAGTGGATGGTATGTCCGTGTTTTTTGGCATAATTTGGGCGATTGTGTCCTTAGCTGCAGCTATATATTCTCTTTCTCATATAGCAAGTGAGACAGGACAGAACAGGTTCTTTACCCTTTTATTGCTTATGGTGACCGGCGGTTTTGGAATGATGTTCACCGGTGACTTATTCAATTTATTCGTCTTTTTAGAGATAGCTTCTATTGCCGGGGCAGCTCTGATAGCTTTCAGAACCAAGTTTGCCGACACCCAGGAAGGCGGATTCAAGTACATAGTTGTATCCGCCATTGCGTCTCTGATGGTTTTATTTGCTATTGGTCTACTTTATGCCCAGTATAACTCGCTCAATATAGCGTATCTAGCCCAGGTAATTCAGTATACAACGCTGGATAAGATAGCCTTAGGCCTGTTTTTGATAGCATTTGCTATGAAAACGGGGATGGTGCCATTGCACCTGTGGTTTCCTGATGCCTATTCCGTGGCTCCGGCCAGCATAACCGGTATGCTGGTAATAACGAGCCATGCTTGTATGTATGCTGCCTTCAGAATTTGCTTTACCCTGTATGGAGGTGTGATAAACGCACCTGTGGTGGGCTGGATAATAATAATCTTTGGGCTACTAACCATGTTTGTTGGAGTTACCATGGCTGTCTTTCAGAAAGACGTCATGCGCTTTATGTCCTACCATGCTATCTCTCAGCTGGGGTATATGTGGGTTGGGGTAGGTGTGGGGCTGGCTGTTTTGGGCAACCCAGGACTTCTAGCTACCTATGGTAGAGACGCTATGAGCGGAGGTATTTTCCATATCTTGAATCACGCCCTGTATAAGCCACTTCTATTCTTCACCGGTGGAGCCCTGTTCCACTACACCGGCACCAGAGACCTTACCAAAATGGGCGGTTTAGCCCACAAGATGAAGTGGACTACTATACTGTACATAATCGGAACCCTGTCCATTTCTGGTATCCCTCCTCTCAACGGATTTTCATCAAAAATACTAATTTATGAATCTGTGTACCAATTCAATCCAATACTTACTATCACAGGGATAATAGTCTCGATCTTGACTCTGGCATCCTTTACCAAGGCTTTTCATTCAGCATTTATGGGAGCGGAACTGCCTGAATATAAAGAGGTGAAAGAGGTTCCGAGGTCTATGATAATTGGCATGGTTATACTAGCGGCAGGCATTGTCTTCGTTACCCTGTTTCCATCGCTAATCGTTGATTGGATAATTCACCCCGCTGCCGATGCTCTAATAGACCCGGGGCCATATATAAGCGCAGTTACGGGAGCTATACCATGACGTTCATTCTAGGATCTGGCTACGCTTTTTGGAACCCTCTCATCTGGATCATTGTCTTTATGCTAGTTATGGTACTAGTCTACTTCTTCAGAAGGCGAGGACAGAAGGCATACAAGAAGGGTACGGATCAAGCACGGATCTTCCTATGTGGGGAAGAGGTTCCCGAAGCAGGGGAGCGCCACATAAGAGTAGGCAATATATACTGGGGATTCTTTGAAACTCTTAAGGAATACTATAACCTGATTCTAAGACCCCATACTGGAGTAATAAATGACTATATACTCTGGTTCGTAGCTGTTACGGCCATAAGCGTCCTAATACTCCTTATCGCCGGGCTAGCTAAGTAGTTTGAACTAATAGAGGAGAGATATTTGAGTTTAAAGGCATTTAAGAGAGCATTGTGGGTCTACCACCTTAACACCGGCTCGTGCAATGGGTGCGATATCGAGATTCTAGCCGTGCTTACCCCCCGCTACGATGCCGAGCGCTTTGGCATCAAGCTGGTGGGCTCGCCCCGGCATGCCGATGTATTGCTGGTGACGGGTCCGGTGGTCAGGCAGATGGTGCCGCGCGTCGAGCGGATATACGAACAAACGCCAGACCCCAAGCTAGTCATGGTGATCGGTAACTGCGGCATAGAAGGGGACGTGTTTTATGAATCCTATAATTTGGCTGGTCCAGTAGACCAGATTATACCGGTGGATGTTTATGTCCCGGGATGTCCGCCACGACCGGAGGCCATTATCCACGGTGTGGTCATGGCCTGGGTAAAGCTGGAAAAACTGGCCAAGCAGGAGGTGGTTTAATGGAGCGGCTTACCCCACAGGCCATCATCGATAGTTTCATCCAAGAACTGGGCGACGGCTTTTTTGGTGGCTACGTCCATGAGTACGAGATTGCCGTCAAGAAGAATAAGTTTCAAAGCCTCTGGATCGAGGTAAAAAAAGGTGCCTTCCGTCACGCTGTTGAGCATATCTGCCGCCTCCAGGAACACCCCCACCTGGCCATTATCTCTTCCAGTGACCTGGGTGCTGAGGTAGAGCTCATCTACCACTTCACTATTTACTATGGCGAACACCTGCAGGAATTAAGCCTGGGGCTGCGGGTGAAGCTCCCCAAGAGTGACCTGACGATACCAACGATTACCGACCTCATCCCCGGGGCCATATTCACCGAGCGCGAAACCCAGGAAATGATGGGAGTAGAGGTGGTCGGGATCCCGGATAAAAGGCGATTATTCCTGCCCGAGGATTTTCCCGAAGGTGTTTATCCCTGGAGGAAAGACGAGAAAGGATTACCACCCGATATGCTTAGGATACTACCGGGAAGGGAGCCAAAATGACAGTGGAAGAGAAGAAGAAGGCAACTTATACCATCCCTATAGGGCCAATTCATCCGGCGTTGAAGGAACCGATTCGGCTTGCTCTTACGGTTGATGGGGAAGAGATTGTGGATGTGGACATCTTTGCTGGACAGGTTCACCGCGGCATCGAGTGGCTTGGTATGAATAGAAATAACGCTATCCAGAATATATATCTGGCTGAGAGGATATGTGGCATTTGCAATATATGTCACCCCTTCGCATATGTGATGGCTGTTGAGCAAGCTGCTGGAATCACTCCACCAGCACGTGCTGACTATATAAGGACGATTACCGCTGAGATGGAGCGTATACATTCCCATCTACTATGGGCTGGGGTTGCCGCTCACGAGATTGGCTTCGACACTATTTTTTATCTTGCCTGGCGGGTCAGGGAAGAAATAATGGATTTAATTGAATACGTGACCGGAAACCGGGTTACCAAGGCTATGTTTCAAATTGGTGGGGTGAGGAGAGACATTACTGAAGAGCAATTTCCCAGGATTAGACAATCCCTGGACTACTACAAGAGCATATTTAACCAGCTAAAAAAGGTATTCTTAGACGATAAGACGATACAGATGCGGACAAGAAATGTAGGCATCCTGAAGAAGGAAGACGCGTTGAAACTGCTCGCGGTTGGACCAGCGGCTAGAGCAAGTGGCGTCCCCAAAGATGTGAGGCAAGACCAGCCCTACGCTGCTTATGCGGATTTGGACATCAAAGCCATGATTCCAGACATGGTCACCGGGACCGTAGTCGGCGATGTGTATGACCGTATTATCGTTCGACTACTGGAGGTTAAGCAGTCGATTGAAATCATTGAGCAGTGTTTGGAGAAAATGCCACCCGGTCCGATACTGGCACAACCAAAGATAGCGGTCCTTTTAAAGACGTTGACCAAGGCAGAAGGTGAAGGTATCGGGCGAGCCGAAGCGCCGAGGGGTGAGGTCATACATTATGTTCGTATGGAAGCTGGGAGGGAGACACTGGCCACCTGGAAGGTGAGGGCGCCCACCTATGTTAACCTGATATCGGTTTCCACTATACTCAAAGGCATGCAGATTGCCGATGTACCTATTACCTTTGCTTCTCTTGACCCTTGCATGTCCTGTACCAACCGAGTTGTGGTAACGGACAGAGCCGTCGGCCGGAAGTCGGTGGTGGACTATGAGGAACTCCACCGGCTTTCTGTAGAAAAGACGAAGGAGCTGCTGCAATGAGCCTACTGGGAGAAAATATCTGGATAAACGGCGTGATTATCATTGTTGGCTCCGCCGTATTGGTGTTCATCGGCGGCGTTTTCAGCATGCTCTACCGCGGCATCGACCGAAAGTTAGTGGCGCACATGCAGGGGAGAGTGGGGCCGCCCATAGTGCAGCCCTTCCGAGACGTGCAGAAGCTGATGATGAAAGAGAGCATCATACCTGATGGTGCTGTCTCCTGGCTATTCAAGGCAGCCCCATTTATTTGTTTGATAACTTCGGCTTTACTACTGCTTTACATACCTATGTTTGGGCTGCAAGCGCTTTTAGGTGGATTTGGTGATGCCCTATTAATAGTATACCTGTTGATACTACCGTCTCTTGCTCTTGCCGTGGGTGGTTTTGCCTCCAGTTCACCATATGCCACCGTGGGGGGGCAGCGGGAAATGGTCGTCTTGATGAGCTTAGAATTCCCTCTGGCAATAGCTATAGTTTCTCTCGGCTGGCGCATTGGTCATGCTACCACTCAGCTAATTCCACCCGCCAATCCATTTATGTTTTCTACGATTGCTGAATATCCTATATGGAGTTTGGTTGGCCCGCTAGGAATAGTCGGCGGGCTAATTCTGGTATTTACCCTGATGGTGGTTACATCCGGTAAGGGTGCCAAGGTGCCATTCGATGCAGCCGAGGCTGAAACTGAAATCGCTGGCGGAGTACTGGTTGAATATTCGGGTAGAAACCTTTGTTTGTTCTACCTCGCCGATATAATAAAGGCTTTTGCCATGGCATCATTGGTAGTGGCTCTATTCATTCCATATAACCTCTCCCCTTTGATTGGAATTGGCACGCCAGTCCTCGCCGGCATAGTGGATGGCTTATTCTTTCTGGTTAAGGTTTTTGCCGTGATGTTCATCAGTATGTCGGTAATACGCACGGCAATGGCACGATTTAAGATAAGTCAGGCAAGCTGGGTCTACATAATAGGCATGACCCTAGTCAGTCTCGTTGGGCTGATACTGCTAGCAGTTGACTCGATGGTGTGATAAAAATGTTTGAAGCAGCAAGAACGATATTAAAGCAGCTCTTCCTAAAGCCAGCGACAAACAAATTTCCGGCAAAATATGCTCCGGCATCAACCATCGGATTTCTAGACAGTGTGGCAAAAGGCGAACTGAAGATGGTTCCGCCGGTGACTGTCCCGCCTGGATTTCGTGGAAAAATCGCGCTTAACAAGGCGAAGTGTACCGGATGCAGGCTGTGCATTGAGGTCTGTCCGACAGGAGCCATAGAATTCATACCCGAAGAGAAGAAGGTCAAAATATTCGTCTCCAGATGTTGCTTCTGCGCTCAGTGTGTGGAAATATGTCCGCCCAAGGTTCTCTCGATGACAGAGGAGTTCCTGCTGGCCAGCTATGATAAGTACGCCGACGAGCTCGTAGTTGTTGACAGCGGCGAGTTACCGGGCGCGGAGAAAGAACCAGATGCTGGAGCCGTAGAGAAGCCGGCCGAGCAGAGCTAGCGTCTTTACTTGAGTACCGGAATTTCACTTATCCGTCCGTCCAGAATTGCCTCAGCCAATTCCTTCACACTTTTGCGCACCACTTTTGAGAGGTATTTACCCATCGCTGTTCCTTCCGGCTGCACTCCCACAAGCAGGATCTTTCCACAGAATTCCTTTACATAAGATACAAACATGGAAAGGGGCATATGGTGTGTAGAAAAGGACAAAATGCTGATTTTTTCTGGCGGGATTATGCGTAGAGCACCGGGGGGCAAGCCCATATCGGCGGCATCTACCAGTATCAACAAGTCAGGCTGGCGCTGACGGATAACCGAGGTATAGCTCTCCGGAGCAGTGCCGGTGTCTATGCCCATAATCTCAATGAAGAGTGAGGCATTGGTTCTCTTCCACCTCTGGTTGAGCATATCCACCACACAGGTGCCGGCGGCATCATCACCGCCCAACCGATTGCCAATGCCCAGGACTATCGTACCGCTCATCTGCTATCCATAGCTGATTAGTTTTAGGCATACTTGCGTTTATGAGTATTCTATGCTCATTTCGCGCTTTTTAGCAATAAGACTTTTCCTCCAAACTAACTGACACAACTTACTTCTTGGTGACTGGATCGTAGGGAAGAGATATGCCATAGGCTGGGATTTCGGAAAAGCTGAGCCATTATTTTTTGTCGTTGACAAGTCACTATTGTGAGTGTTAACATCTCATTCTGGCTACTAGCGCGGCGTCCTATGGCTGCTCAACCGAAAGGAGGTGGTATTGCGATATTAAGGAAATCACGGCGCCGTTGAAATAATCTCAAAACAAGGAGGATCTCATGGCTTATGAGAATTTAATTGTAGAGCAAGAGGAGAATGTCGGCATAATCACATTGAACCGACCACCGGCAAATCCGATAAATCTGGCTGTGCTTAATGAACTGGATGAGGTTTTGACCAAGTGGGAACAGGATAAAGGGGTGAGAGCCATAATCATCACCGGAGCCGGCGAAAGAGGATTTTCAGCCGGCTTTGATTTAAAAACGGCCGGGACGCCGGAAGGGGAGAAGGCTATGTCCCGGGGGCAAGGGGTGTTCAGCCACATCGAGAAGTATGCCAAACCAGTAATCGCTGCCATAAATGGCTTTGCCCTCGGTGGTGGTTGCGAGCTGGCAATGTCCTGCCACTTTAGGATAATGCTCAACTCCGAGAAAGTGGTGATGGGACAGCCCGAGATTGACCGAGGTATTATACCTGGCTGGGGTGGCACCCAGCGGTTGCCCAGGCTGGTGGGTAAGACCAAAGCGCTAGAAATGCTTCTGCTCGGCACAAGAATCAACGCCCCCGAGGCTTTGAGCATCGGGCTTATAACCAGGGTGTCTCAGCCAGGGCAGTTAATGAATGATACTAAGGAACTTGCCAGTGCACTAGCGAAAAAGGCCCCGGTTGCTATGCAGGTAATCCTCGACGCAGTGACACGAGGACTTGAGGCCACTACTGACCAGGGCGTGAAAATAGAACTGGAAGGTTCACAGCGGGTAAGCAAAACTAAGGACGCCGTTGAAGGAGCGATGGCGTTTATCGAGAAACGAGAGCCGGTCTTCACCGGTGAATAGCTTTCCGGGGCGAAAGTAGGAAATGAAAGGAGGTTTTCTGGTATGAAAGTTGAAGACATCAAGAAGATTGCGGTTATGGGGGCTGGTGATATGGGGCATGGCATTGCCGAGGTGGCGCTGCTTGCTGGCTACAAGGTGGCAATACGGGACATTGAGCAGAGGTTTGTTGACAGAGGGCTTTCAAGAATCAAGGAAAGCCTAGATAAGCTTGTGGGAAAGCAGAAAATCACTGAAGAAAATAAAAAGGCGATGCTGGCTAATATCAAGACCTTTATTGATATTGGCGAGTCTGTTAAGGATGCTGATTTTGTTATTGAAGCAGTTCCCGAGGTGATGGACCTCAAGAAGCAGGTTTTCCAGGCGCTTGATGCAGCCGCTCCAAAGCATGCCATACTGGCGTCTAATACCTCAAATATGAGCATCACGGAGATTGCATCAACTACAAAGAGGCCAGAACAGGTCCTCGGCATGCATTTCTTTAACCCAGCTGTCCTGATGAAGCTCGTGGAAGTCACAAAAGGAGCAAAGACGAGCGAAGAAACAATACAGGTGGCATATAATCTGGCGCTGAAGATGAACAAAGTGCCGGTTAGGGTTGAGAAAGACTCTATCGGATTTGTTTATAATCGGATCAATGCGCCTATTGGACTCCTAGTTAACCTCATGTTAGAAAAAGGTGTGGCTGCCCCGATGGAAATTGATGCAAAGATGAGAAAAATAGGTATGCCTATGGGACCATACGAACTAATGGACTATGTGGGGCTGGATGTTGCCTATCATAGCGCTCTTTATTTTGCTGACAAACTCTCTCGAGACTACACACCACCCAGCTGGCTCAAAGCTAAGATTGACGCTGGTGAAATGGGAAAGAAGACAGGAAAGGGCATTTTTGACTGGTCAAAAGGCAGGCCGGAGATAGACTTATCCAAGGCGAAAGAAGACTTCGACCCCACTACCTTGATTGCCCTTCAGGTTAACGAGGCGACAAAACTGATCGAGGCAGGAGTGGTCAAGAGCCCGGATGAAATTGACAAAGCTATGGTTAATGGAGGTGGTTCGGCGTTTGGGCCTTTTCAGCTTGCCAAGGGAATAGGGTATGATAAATTAGCTAAAATATGCGAAGACCTTGCTAAAGAGTTTAATATCAAAGAGTTCGAGCCTACCGATACTTTGAACAAGGGGAATATCTAATAAGAAGCATAAAGCCTTGCTTAAGCGACTTGAATCAAGCCGGGGTCTGTATCACATGAATTGCTTCGCTGTTGATGTGGCCCCGGTTTTATCATGGTGTCAATCTTCTTCATAGCTTAGCTTTACCTCCTTCCAAAGTTGAACTTATTTAATAGTCCCTGTTGTCATTCTGAGGTTGCCTTGAGTAACCGAAGAATCTGGACACCATCCCCGGGGTTTACTTAGGGTCAAGGTGATAATTAAACGGTCTAAAGGATTAACCAGGCCAAATCATGAATTTCGGCTATATTCTAGAAGATTTAAACCGCCACTAATGATTTGCCGGCCTTCTTACCGAATTCGAATGAACTTTGCCCTCAACAGGACAGGGTGCTATACTACAGCGATTTGGGGCAGTGTTAGTTATGAAAAAAGATAAAAAGCTCCTGTTGTTATTAGCATTAGTTCTTGTTGGTGCGCTGCTTTTTAGCGTTATCCCTGCTTCGGCCGGTGAAAATCCCGGTCGTGGAAAATCACTTGCGGAAGCCAGACAAGCCCTGGAACGGGAGCTTTCTCCTATGGCTGGAGCTGGCTTTGTCGGCATCGGCCATTCGGAAGCTGAGGGCGAGGTCATCGTCTTTGTCGAAGATGAGCGGGCGAAGCAA
>Ga0209977_10000064_pt1 | contig 38276 bp, 36 predicted proteins | sample SumtaG_2_FD_183113 | JGI IMG/M metagenome (GOLD analysis project Ga0209977, IMG submission 183113) | Deep subsurface microbial communities from Indian Ocean to uncover new lineages of life (NeLLi) - Sumatra_00607 metaG (SPAdes) (version 2) | ecosystem: Environmental > Aquatic > Marine > Oceanic...
GCCTGGAACAATTCCATTGGTTTTGTAACTGAAGAACTCAAATTTAAGTACTCTTCCGAATCTTCTTTTTCTTACGATGACCTTCCTTCCTATCCTTATATTAATGCTCGTCTCTCACATGTACTCCAGATCCCTGTACATCCAATTTCACCGGGTACGCTACTTCATGCGAAAAACAGCATTGATGTTATTAAAAAGTATTTTGAGAAAATTATTGAAGAAAAATATTCAAATGATGAACCTCTCTTCCTTTATGGACACAGTGAAGTGATCTCGCGTTATCCATCTATATTAGAATATATTATCAATGTAGTTAAAGAAAAAAGTGAAATCTGGATGGGAACATATAGAGATTTTTACGATTGGTGGATGGAAAGAGAAAACACAAATCCAGAAATTCTAATTGATGGAATTACTCTGAAAATGAATGGAATAGATAAAAACTCCAGGTTAACTTTTCGGATAATCACACCCGAAGGAAGAAATGCAATAATACCATTGAAAAAGGAAGTTGATTTGGAGGAATTGAAATTCACTGAAATGGCTAAAAGTAGACCATTTGATAAAAATAAACTGAAAATCAAACAGGGTAATTTCAAACTCAAACTGAAGGAGATAGAAAATTGGATAAAAAGATGAAAATCCTGTATGGAGCGCAACCTGCGGTTGCAATTAAAAAGGGAGGTCTTTACATACAACTATTAAAAACAAAATCACATATGGAAAAACTCGGCTTTATAATAGACCTTAACGACCCTTGGATTGATCCTGATAAAGAAGAATACAATCTTTTTCACCTTTTTGGTGCAAATTTCTCTACGAACATCCTCGGTACATTAATCAAGGATAAGAATATTCCCCTTATCGTAACGCCAGTCTTCTTCTCAAAGCACAAAGCTCAAACGCTTCGATTTGTGAACAGGATTAATAGTCTCCTTTTTAAGGTTTTCAAGGTTTCCACTCCCCATATCTATACGAAGGAACTGCTCGATAGGGCAGATCGAACTCTACCAAACACACAAAGGGAGAAGAATCTAATTATAAAAGGTTTTGGAATCCCAGAAAATAGCGTAACATTGATTCATAACGGTGTTGAAGAACGGTTTTATAATGCAAGTCCAGAACTCTTTGTTAAAAAATTCGGAATAAAGGATTTTATTCTCTATGTGGGATATATAGGAAATGGAAGAAAGAATACACTCAAAATTGTACGGGCACTAAAAGATACTGTTGTGCCAGTAGTCTTTATAGGTCCTATTGTTAAAACAGCATACGGTGAAAAATGTATCAAAGAGATAAAGGAAAACAAAAACATAACCATAATTGAACCGCTACCCCATGATTCTCCTTTGCTTGAATCTGCTTATGCTGCCTGTGATACCTTCGTGCTTCCCTCACTTTTCGAAACACCTGGACTCGCTGCACTTGAAGCAGGTCTTGCGGGTGCAAAAATTGTTATCACAAAATACGGCGGAACAACCGACTACTTCAGGGATGAGGTAATATACGTTGAGCCAAAAAGTGTATCGTCAATTAGGAATGGAATTATAAAGTCGCTTTCGCAGGCAAAGACTGACTCCCTTAAGAATCATATTTTCAAGTGCTATCTATGGAAGGATATCGCAAAAGAGATAGAGAAGGTATACCTTTCTTTTAAGTAGTCTTCAATATCGAGAAATGGATTAGTTAAGCTGTTAATATTTAAAATTTTAGGCGCCCTATTGAACGCCCCAATTCGTTAATAGTATTCGCGTTATCCGTTGAAAATTTTTTCTATCTTACACAGATAATCTTTCGTGTCATGGTTTTTTTGCTCGTTTTAAGTTTACAGAAATAGATTCCGGATGGTACCATCTTCCCCTTACTATCCTTCCCGTCCCACATTAAAGTAGTATGAAGTACAGAGTAATCGGTAGGGATGGAAAAACTCCTGACCAAACGTCCACTTACATCATATATTTTTAGTTCGTTATTCCCTTTTTTTAGACCTATGCTAAACCGAACATCTACTCTATCAGTAAACGGGTTCGGATACACTTTTAAGAATGGTTTATGGATGGAATCTTTAGGATTTTCTGAAACTTCAGTACCTGTGTTTAATAGAACCGATACAGTGTTTGAGTTGAAGTTAGCACATGCCAGATCTAAATCTCCATCAAGGTCAAAATCAGCGGATTTAATTCCCCACGGATTATCTCCGACATGATACTTCGTAAGATTTGTATATGTTCCATTTCCATTGTTGAATATCACAGAGACAGAATCAGCACCATTAACACTAACCGACAAGTCGATATCTCCATCTCCATCGAAATCGCCACCCGTGATGCGTCTCGTACTTGATCCTGTATTGTAGCTTGAGGCACTTCCGAATGAGCCATCACCGTTATTCAGTAAAACCTGGACATTATCTCCACTGTAACTAGCAGCTGCAATATCTGTATACCCATCTCCGTTAAGATCGTTGACATAGAGACCATTGGGATTGCTTTCGGTTTGATAGACAGCAAGAGTTGGGAAATTTCCATTACCATCATTTAATAGAATTGATATACTACTCGCGTTATCGGAAACAATGATATCTATATCACCGTCATTCTCTACATCTGCGGCAGCAAGACCGCGTGTATGGAGACCCGTTGAATACGCATAAGGACCCGAAAAGTTACCACTCCCGTTATTCACCATAACCAGAACACAGGGGTTCGTTCCCCATGAATCACCCATTACCAGGTCAATATCACCGTCTAAGTCAAAATCTCCTCCGGAGATATCCTGACCGAGGACGGCTGGTGCATACGATGCATAAAGGGAAAAGACTCCATTTCCGTTATTTTTCATTATAACCAGATGTGATGTACCGGGTTCATTATGTGCTGTTGCCATGTCTATATCACCGTCTCCATCAAGGTCTGCACCAAATACGGAAAGAGGATCTGCAGCACCGAGCGAGTAAGAAGATGGAGAACCGAACGTTCCATCTCCATTATTCAAGAGCACGACAAGCACACCTGGATTTGGGTAATTACTTAAAACTGTCACAATATCGACATCGCCATCGAAATCAAGGTCCCCAACAAACATTCCTCGCGGTTCTGTCCCCGCACCATAATTTATTGCATTTTCAAATGTCCCACTTGAAGGAGTTGTAATTTCTGTTGTAAAATTCCAGGTAAAACCTTGGAGGTAAACACTGGTTGTTGCCTGGATATCCTTTGTTAGAATTGCCGTCACTATCTCTCCATCAATAAAGTCAGAATATGGATCGAGAGTTGCTGTTAACGAATCGCCGTCATATGATATCGTGCCGAAATGAGGACCTGATTGTGTTCCTAAAACTAAGAAGGATGTAGAATCAAGTGTCGAAACGTTCAGATCAGTATTGAAAGCTGCTGTAACATTCGTTGATTTCTGAGCATCGATTTGGAATTGATAGGGATTCGTAGCAATAACGACAAGTGCGTCTTCATTGAGAAGAATAGAAAGATCATTATCATCATAGTTTGCCGTGCAGAGATCAATGTCACCATCTCCGTCAAAGTCACCTCCAACTACTGAATGGGGATTAAGACCACAGGAAAAGCTATTTGCTCCACTAAAAGAACCGTCGCCGTTACCAATAAGAACAGAAATGTAATATGAAAGTTCAAGTGCTACAGCCAGGTCAAGATTACCATCTCCATCAACATCGGATGTTGATATTGCATAAGGTGGAAGCCCAACAAAATAAGTGACTGGGGAACTAAAACTTCCATTACCATTGCCTAAGAGTATAGAGACATTACTGGAGCCTCCGTTTGCTGCACCTAAATCGAGGTCGCCATCTCCATCAAAGTCACCTGTGCATACTGAGAATGGACTGTCGCCACAAGGAAAGTTAGTTGCTGAGGCAAATGTTCCATCACCATAACCTAATAATATGGAGATATTATTCGAATTTCCATTCGCAGTAGCAATATCAAGGAAACCATCATTGTCAAAGTCAGCCGTGCATAAAGATAGAGGTAAATTACCCACTGGATAGCTGGTTGGTGTATTGAAACTACCATCTCCATTTCCAAGGAGTATAGAGACATCATCTGAAGTTGGATTCGAGATGGCAATGTCGAGGTTGCCGTCTAAGTCAAAATCTCCATAACATACTGCTATGGGTTGAGAACCTGCAGGATAGTTGGCAGCTGCACCAAAACTCCCATCACCATTGCCTAAAAGTATTGAGACATCATTGGAACCCCAGTTTGCTGCTGCTAAATCGAGGTTACCATCACTGTTAAAGTCTCCTGTGCATACAGCATAAGGAGAGGTACCGCAAGAAAAGTTGGTCGCTGTACTAAAAGTTCCATCACCATTACCTAAAAGTATGGAGACATTATTAGAACCTTCATTAACTGCCGCAAGGTCCAGGACGCCGTTATTGTTGAAATCAGCGGTTATTACTGAATTAGGATAATTGTTAACCGCATAATCAACAGGTGGTGCAAAGAGTCCTGAGCCGCCACCCACAATAGAGGTAAATTGCCAGACATAACCCTCAAGTGAATCACCATAAAAAGATTGGATATCTTTTGTAAGAATAGAAGTCACTACTTCGCCATATGTAAAATCATTATCAGGATTGAGTGTTGCCAGCTTAGAAGTGCTGTCATACGATACTGTTCCTGTGTGTAAACCGGTTAAATGCCCGTGAGCTCTGAATGTAAGTGAATTAATAGTTAAAGAGTCCATATCAACTGAAAATATTGCTGATACATCTGTACCGTAGAGAACATTCAGTTCGTTCTGGGTGGGTATTGTGAAGCTAACCTCAGGTGTTGAGACAGCTGCTCCAGGACCCCCATACGCTCCCATGTCATTCCTCGATCCATCAGGATCGTTATATGCAGGATCTGGATTTCCAGAATCAATACATGGAGAAATAGGCTGAAGGTGAAAATCTCCATTAGGTTCATCAACAAATAGAGGGTCGGAAGATATATCTCCTGTACCAGCAGAGCAGTTCTGATAATTGACTCCATTATTCCACACATCGTTATATGAGATTATTGGAGGTGGCCAGCCCGTACCCGTTCCTATACCGTAGGAGGAATTGCCGGTGATGATATTATTCATAACGATACAGTTCCCCCAACCATTACCATGAACACCTCCAGAGCCATTGTTAGATATCGTGTTATTGATTACATTTGCAAGTGAGCTCATGTCGACTCCGGTGTACATGTTGTCAATAATGACGTTGTTATGGACATATGCAGACGCATCGTTCCACAACTCGACACCGAAATCGTTTCCCTCAACTCTATTATTGCAGATTTCCGGCTCAGCTGTCATATTGCAAAAGATTCCCGCTCCTCCCGGCATCGAACCACCAGAGATTGCACCGGTAACAGTAAACCCTTGAAATTTCGTATTGCTTGTTATACTTCCTCCAACAGCAGTTACGACGTCACCGTAATCTCCACCACCGTCGATTATCGAAAGCCCTTCACCTGCACCAATTACGTCCACATCCGCTTTTAAAGTTATCTCTTCGTAATATACCCCAGGTGCTACCATTACAATATCCCCGGGATTTGCAGCATCAATAGCCTCCTGTATGGTTGGATAATCCCCGGGAACATGTATTATCTCAGCAAAACTTAGAGTAAAAGATAACAGTAAAAACATGAAAAAGATCATAGTGCGCATCATTACCTCCTCGCAAATTAATGTATTTTCTCCAATCCCTCTTGAACCCCAATTCGCACCAATCTACTAAAAACTGTTGGATCCAATGTATAGACGATAGCAAGACAGGTTATAAAAATAATTACTGCTAACCATCTGGTGTACCGACCTCTGGTTCGTATAAAGAGTATTATCGACATGACTGCCATAATAGTAGGTCCAACGACTTTAATGTCACCTAAAGGCACTCTATGTCCCGCAACCCACTTCTCAGTTACACCAAAGAATGTTGTTAAATTAAAACTGATATTTGTAGCAACTAAAATAATCTCAACAATGAAAACAGCAAGCAACACCCAGGCAGCCCATTTTGTTGATTTTCCCTCTGTTCGGTAAACTTCATAAATTACTGTTGGCATTAAGAAAATAATTGTAATAATAGGTCGCAATGTCAAAAGACCAATAATAATACCAATTGCTGCAAGAATAGTCACGACAATGCAAATTAGAGCCGCATGTTTATAAGGTTTAGCCATATTTCCCCTCCTTTCATATGTCCCCCTTTATTAAAGCATATTCCTCCCCTAATTCCCCCTTTCCTAAAGGGGGATTTACCCCGTTAGATAAGTTTCGCCATCTAACGGGGTTAAGGGGGATTTTCACTATTGAATCGTTTTCCGTATACTTTAATAATATTTTTGTCCAGTATAAAAATTATATCTTTTTAGGCTTTCTCATAATGAAGAGATGCTTGAATCCTCGAAGATAGAAATTATATTTTCTTGCCCGTTCATGCCAAAAAGGAGTATTTGATGACTGATGGCGTCTAGTAACGCATACAAGATCAACAGTATCAAAATATTTAGTAAGTCTTTGATATAACTTAAATCCAACGGGTATAAAGCCTGACTTTTTTCTCCAATGGTCACCAATAAGCCACGCTATAACCTTTCCTGGTTTCAAGATTCGATATATTTCTTTTACTACTTTTTCTAATTCATCAAAAAAATCTTCTTTTTCACATGATATTTTGCCGATGCAAGCAGGATGATCTGAGTACTTAATATTGTCAGAATATGGTGAATCAACGAAAACAAAGTCCACTGAGTTATCTTCGAGAGGAATTGACCTCGAATCATTTTGAATAATATCTTCTCTATTAGGAACAATATCATATCCTATAACTTTTCGATCTAATTCTTTAGCAACATCGATTGTTGTCCCACTGCCACACATTGGATCTACAACTAAATCTCCATCTTTTGTATATCTTTGCAAGAGATTCCAGATTACAAATGCAGGTGTCACACCGCGATATTTATTATCACCATGTGGCTTATCTCCATAATTCTGGCTTGGAAAATCCCATAAAGTCGTTGTTTCAACTTTTAGTTCATCTTTATTCATTTTTGTCCCAATTATAATAAATTTCCATTACTTCATTATACATCTGAGTCTCAAACTTTTCATCCCATTTATCTTTTTTCATCTTCGCACCCAAAATGTTACCTAGATGAACCTGTGCAAAAAGTAAAAACTCCCTTCGTTTGACATCATCTGGTGGGTATGGACAAACATTAGGTACGTTGCTTCTCAACTCATAGTCAATGTTTTTAAACTCCTGTTCAATTTGTTTTCTGGTCATTTTATCCCTCATTTTTTAATAATTTTCTCAGGTCTTCCATAAAGTGTTCAAAAAGCTTAACTTTATCACTTTCCTCAATTTTCTCTTCCGTTAGGACATAACTACCGTCCAAATCCACTTCTACAATAGCTCTTCCCTTCTTTGCTGGCTTCCCATATATTAATGTTCCATCTTCATCGGGTGTGATAAAGTAAACTCTAATGTGCTTTGTTGTATCATCTTGTAAAAGCTTAAGCTTCCAATATCCCGTTTGAGCTATTCTCTCTCTTAGGGTAACTTTACTTGAAATAGCAGCTAACACCTTACAAGTTTTTGGATCATAAATAATGATATCCACGTCTGGTAAATGCAATCCAAATTCCCCATAATCAATAGCTAAATTCCTTTTAACTTGACCCAATTCTTTGGATAATTTGGTTGTTCTCTCCAACCTATTTCCATTGATAACCTTTAGACCAAGTGCCTCAACCTCTTCAGTTATAATATACTGTACTAATTTTTCTAAGTTTTTCCCCTTAAATGCACGCCAACTCTGTTCGTGGTCGCCCTGAGGAGTTGGTTGTTTTAGCCAATCTTTTTTGTGAGTTTTCTTTGCTTCTTTCAATAATTCTGAGGTGTGTTTGTATGTTTCAGAACCAAACTCTTTTTTCTTCTTTAGATATAATTTCTTTAAGTCTTCAAATTTCATGCAATTTCTCCTTTAGACCAATCACGATATACTCGATAGGATATGCTTCTGTATTTGCGTTATCATTACTTGCAAATCTGCCTGTTTTTTCATCTCTTTTCTGAGGAAGTATTTTTGAAGGAATCTCCCTTTTTATAATCCTGTCAAGTTTAAAACCAGAATACTGTAAACTCTCAGCAAAAACTTCAGCATTTAGTATACCTACTCCCTTTAATCTTGTATTGCCGATAACATAACAGCACCTACCTTCAGGCTTCAAAATTCTAAAGCTTTCATCAAATACTTTTTGCATATCAATAAAAAATGCTTCAATTTCCTTTGCCATTTTTTGATTTTTTTTAAACATTCTATTAACTATTCTTTGCCCTATCATACTTTGCAATTTCTTATCCTTATATCTTTTGTATGATGTTCCGATGAAGTCCTTCCTGTATTCTCTCAGATCATCTGCCAAATCAAGCCAAATTGTAGACAACTGATGCAAATCTGCGTACTCGTAACTAGTTACATAAGGGCTTGAGCTTACTATCAGATCTACAGTATTATCTGGGACAGGCTGGCATCTGGCGTCATTAATTTTTATATTCAAATAACCATCGAGACTATCCCGAACCTTGGAGGGTACAACACTATAAAATTCCTTATTCCCTCTCTCCATCTTTTTAAAGTGTCTGCGCAAAACATCATATGGTTTCACAGACTTCTTTTTTAGATCTCTTGTTGGTTTGGAACTTCCTTGAAGCCATATAGAACAGTTTTTTAGAATATGGCTAAATGCGACTAAGAAAAAATCTTTAATTTTCTCATTATCTTCTTCATAAATAACTCCTAATATTTTACCTAATTTGATTTTATTTTCCTCAGTAAACCAATAGTTAATCCTATCAACATGCCTTTTTGGGATTAGAGGGTCAATAGTTATATTAAATAACATTTCCTTTTCACCTTCTATCTGTCTTACCTTATCTAAAAATTGTTTTATTTTCTTCTCCAAATAACTTGGTTCTATTGGTGTAGACTTTACTTTGGTTATTAGATATGCTATTTTATTTATATCTGTTCCACTTGCCTTAAAACCTCTTGATATCGCAGTGACTAAAGTAGTCCCACACCCCATAAAAGGGTCGTTTATATGTGCGTCTTCTTCAGATATATACTCTTCCATTAGCTGCTCTACAAGTTGTGGGATAAATTTTGCAGGATAACGATGATAGCTGTGAGTCCACTTACCCGTATCAGAGGGTTTATACCCTATAAATGACCATTCCTTATCTATCTTTTTTGTATCAAATAGATATAGGATTTCCTCGGGAGATTTTATTATTCCCTGGATTTTTCTCGAATTTTTGGTCGTCTTACTAACAAATCTCACTTTTTATTAATCACTTATTTATAATGAATTGTTATTCTCTGCATGATTAAGAATCTTATATCAGAAAAATAAAAGGAAGTCAATATCTATTTAAGGGTCTCTGAAAACCCACTCATAGACCCTTGATTACATAGATTAAAAACCTGATTACACAGATTTTGCTTCCATTCTTTCCGATTAAACCCCTATTTTTTCAAACGAAGCAATATCGATGTTTCACACTATGAGATTGCTACACCCACCTTCGGTGGGCTCGCAATGACAAGGTTTATTGAGTATTAACGCTGTTTTGAGTTTCACCCCCCTAATTTTTTAACCAGAGATGCTACCCTCTTCCCTAACTTTGCAGCATTGGATAGAGCTCGTTCATTAGGTGCACCAGTACAAGCAGTTCCGTAGTGACCTGTTGCATCCATTGGGTCTCCAACGATTATCATACCGTATATCAACATCGCTTGAAGAATCGAAAAGATAGTCGTCTCTTTTCCTCCTGTTACATCGCCAGATGTAGCAAAACCAGCACCTATTTTATTCTCCATTCGTCTTCGAATACCAACGTATTTATCAAAGACCTCCTTCAACTCCGCTGCCATTGTTCCAAAATAGACTGGAGACCCAGCAATAATCCCATCAGAAGATAAAAAATCGTCCTTTGTAACTTCTGACGCCAGTTTTAGAAGACATTTTACGTCATTAACTTCTTTAACACCACTGGCTACAGCTTCAGCCAGTTTTTTGGTATTTCCTGTTCTTGAATAATACATAACCAAAACCTGCATATTCCCTCCTTTTTAGTATGCTATGAAAGTATAAACGCATTCTTAAACAGGCGAAAGATCTTTGAGATTGTTTCGTATAAGTAGAGTAAGGGAGTGGGACTCGCAATGCCACCATTTTCTTTTTATCTGTGTGAATCTGTGTTCATCTGTGGCTAATTTTTCTTGACATTTACTAATTTTTCTCTATGATTATACAAAATGAAAAAGGTAAATGCAATGATTTTCTTACACTAATTAAAAATTGATTGAGATAAGAGAAGTTATCGTACATTCAGTAATGGTAACCTTATTTGTCTTCGTTATGATGCTCATTACAGATTATATTAATGTTCTAAGCAAAGGAAAATTGAGTACAATGATACGAGGAGGCAAATGGCGGCAATACACTGTTTCATCATTTCTTGGAGCTACCCCAGGTTGTCTTGGAGCATTTATGAATGTTTCTTTCTATGCAAGAGGACTATTAAGCTTTGGCGCAATTGTGGGTGGTATGATTGCCACATCCGGGGATGAGGCATTCGTTATGCTGGCACTCTTCCCAAAAACTGCCCTTCTCATGTTCGGTCTTCTTTTCATACTGGGAATAGTATTTGCAACAATCACTGATAAGATCGCCCAGCTTTTCAAGATTAAACCCAGTGAAGAGTGTAAACTTGCACAGCTACATTTAAATGATGAAAGATGTCGCTGTTTTGATATCCGTTTGTGGAAATCATTTCCTCATATAATACTTATAAGGATTATCCTGTTACTACTGCTTGTAATCCTCATTTTCCTGATTGGCGCAGGGTTCATTGGTCCTTTAAATTTTGGTTGGGAGAAAATAACACTTGTTATTCTCCTCCTTGTTACCCTGTTTGTCATCTCCACTGTTCCAGACCATTATCTGAAGGAACATATCTGGCACCATATTATTAGGGAACATATCTGGCGTGTTTTCCTCTGGACATTCTTTGCCCTACTTTTTGTCCAGTTTGGTATGAAATACTTGAACCTTGAACCCTTTATCAGAACACACCTTACCTGGGTGCTACTTATAAGTGCACTCGTAGGAATTATCCCTGAATCAGGACCCCATTTTATCTTTGTTGCAATGTTTTCAAAAGGACTTATACCCTTTTCAGTTCTTCTTACAAGTTCTATTGTCCAGGATGGTCATGGTTTGCTCCCACTCCTGTCCTATAGTGTGAGGGACTCTCTGCTTATTAAGTCATTTAAGCTCTTCTTTGGTCTTGGACTTGGTATAATCCTTTATTTTATTGGTCTATGAAATAAGTGCCAAACAACATTCTTAAAAATGATGATAAAAATTTCTGATTTTTTCAAAATGTTTAAAGTTTGTGTAAAAAGGGGTTGACATTTTCTTATCTATGTTATATATTTTAGTTGAATTATACTACGCATGACTGATAAAAGAAAAATGAGTAATATAGAGGGATTTTTAAGAAGAAGTTAACCAAGAATTTTTAATGGAATGAGATAGTAAAGTGATACAAGTCATAAAGAGTAAATCATGGATTATAGTGTTCGTTTTAATCGTTATATTGTCAACAAGCGGACTGGTTTTATTCAGCACAGCAGAGGAAAAACAAGAACCTTGCTTCTATAAGAGCTTACATTACACGGGAGAGGGTATGCGATATTGGTACGAGGAGAATGGCGGGTTTATGGAGATAACGGGTGTTCCATATGAAGAACTGGACTGTAAGAAGTGCCATGTTAAATCGTGCGAACAGTGCCATGCAAAAACAGAAGACGGAAAATGCTCATATAGCCTTGATAAGGCAAAAGATATGAACACATGTTTAGCCTGTCACTCCAGAGAAAAAGTTACCTTCAAGATTGGTAGGGAGAAGGACGCTCTCGATATCCATATTGCAAGTGGTATGGGTTGTGTAGATTGTCATACCGGCGAGGATGTTCACGGTGATGGGACAATTTATCACACAATGCGTGATGAAGGAGCAGTAAAAGCATCATGTAAGACATGCCATTCCCTTGAAGATATAGATATCAGAGCTCATAAGGTGCATAAAGATAAGTTGGATTGTGCAGCCTGTCATGTAGCTAACACCACTTCTTGCTTGAATTGTCATTTTAGTAAATTCCTTGAAACAGGAAAACGAGCGGGTAATTTTTTCCCTCCTATACAGGACTGGTTGATTCTTGTTAATTACAAGGGGAAGGTTACCTCTGGCAATGTACAGACCCTCGTGTATGAGGATAAGAAATTCATTACCTATGCTCCGTACTTCACTCATGCTGTACAATCAAAGGCAAGAGGATGCGCTGATTGCCATGCGAATGAAGCAGTTATGCTTATCAAGGAAGGTAAATCTGTGCCAATGGCAGAATTTAAGGACAACAAAATGGTTTCATGGAAAGGCGTTGTTCCACTTGTTCCCGATCAGTTGGAATGGGAATTCGTAGATAAAGACGGTGATAAGTGGGTTCCCCTTAAAAATGACGTAAAGCCAATGGTGCAGTATTCGTGTTATGCAGAACCTCTTACAGAAGAGCAGGTTAAAAAAATGGCTATGCCATTTAAAAAATAAAGAAGAAATCTACTTTTATATAAATGTGGGCAGGCGGAACCAAATACCATTATTAAAATCATGAATTGTAGCCTGCCCTTTTTTATTCACACTAAGCAATTTCCAATTTGATATTTTAAGAAAAAAGACAAAAATGTGGATATAATTATGAAGAGATTGAAGTATGTTATAGGTGTTTTAATTATAACTATTTGCATTGTCTTTCTCGCTGTGAGGGGTTTCAAGAAGACAGGAGTTTACTATCTCACTGTCAGTGAAGTTAGCGAAAGAAAAGATTCATTGAAAGAAAAACCATTCAGAGTTGATGGAATCGTGGTCTCAGGCTCGATAGAATGGAATCCAGAGAAACTCTTCCTGAAATTTGAATTAACAGATGGAGAAGAGAAACTTCCTGTTCTTCACAAAGGTATTAAACCAGACCTCTTGAGGGACGGTAAAGAGGTAGTCGTGGAAGGAACTTTAGGTAAGGATGGAATCTTTAATGCCACTAAACTCATTACCAAATGTCCATCCAAATACAGACCTGCAAAAAGTGACGAATATAAACCTGAATCCAAACATAAGACAGGAGACCGAAGACTAAAGACTACAGACTGAAGATGGAAAATATAATGACCGAAATTAGGAAAGTACGAAAATAGGAAAAATCGAAGCTAAGAAACTAAAGAGATGTGAATTTTCCAATTTCACAATTTCTTCCTTTTGTCATATGTATGGTTTTATTCTAATTTCTTCTTGATAATTCAAATTCATAGCTACTGTCTTGGTTTATTATAGTGAGATCTAAGAAAAGGGGAAAATATTGCTTTCTGAGGTAGGAAATATCCTTTTAATACTTTCTGGGCTCGTTGCAGTCTACTCGATTATTTGCTACAGTATTGGGTTACGTAAAAATAGAGCAGACTTTACATCGAGTGGATTACGGGGCGTTGTATCCATATTTTTTCTTATTACTGTAAGTTCAATAATACTCTTTATACTTCTTATCAAAAAAGATTTTTCAAATATATACGTTGCAAGTTACACAAGTAGGGACCTCCCAATCTACTATACCATTTCAGCATTCTGGGCAGGTCAGGACGGCTCTCTTCTTCTATGGCTCTGGACACTATCCATATTCTCCTTTGTAGTTGTATTAAAGAAAAAGCTTGATAGTCTCACATCATATGCATCTGTTGTTATTCTTTTTATTGAACTCTTCTTAATCATACTCATTCTTTTGCTGAGCAACCCTTTCAAAAGATTTACTTCGATTCCCATTGATGGGTTTGGTTTGAATCCATTACTACAAAATATATATATGATTTCACATCCTCCAACCATATTTATCGGTTACGCAGGTTTTACTATCCCATTTGCTTATGCAGTTGCGTCACTACTTAAAAAAGATAAATATGCAAAATGGATTAAAGAATGCAGGATATGGGCAGTATTCTCCTGGTTCTTTCTTGGCCTCGGGATATTACTCGGAGCAAAATGGGCTTATGTTGTACTTGGATGGGGCGGTTACTGGGCATGGGACCCTGTTGAAAATGCCGCACTCATACCCTGGCTCTTTGCAACAGCATTTATCCATTCAACAATGATGGAGGAGAGAAGAGGAATGTTTAAGACCTGGAACAAGGTACTCATCCTTTTTGTATTTGAATTCTGTATATTTGGGACATTTATTACAAGGAGTAATATTCTTTCCTCGGTACATTCGTTTGCTGAGTCAAATATCGGTATTTATTTATTGTTGTTTATTATACTCTCCATATTCGCATACATTATCCTACTTTTTCTCCGCTTACACCTCTTACGGGATGAAAGTAGATTAGAATCACTATTCTCGAAAGAAGGCTTTTTTGTCTTTAATAACTTTATACTTGTTGCTGCAGCCTGTATTGTTCTTTTTGGGACATTATTCCCGATTATTTCAGGTTTTTTTGGTAAAACGAAAATCTCTCTCGGTCCCTCTTTTTACAATCAAGCATTAGCTCCTCTTGCACTGGCTTTATTACTTCTTACAGGTTTATGTTCTATCTACCCATGGAAAAAAGTTTCTGCAAAGATTTCTTTCAAAAAAATTGCTCCTCCTCTTATTATCTCCCTCATTCTTCTCGTTACCCTCGTTGTAAGAGGGATGAGAAATGCAGGCGCAATCATAGCGTTTACAGTATCCTGTTTCATCATAGTATCAGTCCTTATAGAATTGGGTAAAATCAAAGGTATTTTGAGAAATAGAAGAAAATATGGGGGGTACATTGTCCACCTCGGAATAGCTCTTATGTGTATAGGCATAACTGGTTCCTCAATTTTTAAGACAGAAAAGAATACGGTTCTTAAGATGGGAGAAACAATAAAAATGGGTAGATACAACATTCAGTATAAAAATATTGAAGAAGAGGAAAGTGAAAACAGGTATAAATTATCTCTTATTCTCGATATAAAAAGAGATGGAAGAAGTATTACAGAACTTAAGCCTGCCAAGTTGCTATATCCTAACAGTGAAGAACCATACACAGAGATTGCTGTTCTTTCTACCTGGAAGGAAGACCTCTATATTATCTTTGCTGGATTAACTGAGAAGGTTTCCTCAAGCCTACAAATTCATCTGAATCCGCTTATATTCTGGTTGTGGTTCGGGGGCTATCTCTTCTTCATTGGGTCAATTATTGCAATGATACCGCATAAAAAAAGAAAAGAGGTATCAGAGGTAGATGAAGAAATTGAGGAACTTATTCGAAAGGAAAGAGATTCAAAAACAAGGAAGAAACGGAAATAATGGGAAATTGTTGTCTTCTCCTTATCCTCTATCCTTTATCCTTTATCCTTGCTATGCCCGGCATTACAATAGAAAGCCACCACATTGTTGTCGAACAGAGAGGTAGAGAACTTATTGTGACCGATGCAGCTCTTTTGAACATTCATAAAATAGTAAGTATGGATGAAACCATCACTTTTTCTATTCCGAAGGGATACAACAATCTTGAACTCTTGAACGGGTTAGATGAAGATTCTCTAATTAAAGAGAAGGATAGGATTATTGATACACGAAAGATACAAGAAGGGAAAAGTCCAGTTGCTTTCAGGTACAATCTTAGTGTTAAAAGTAATACGTATCTTTTTCCTCTCGATATATATTACGACACAGAGATATTCTACTTCCTTATCAAAAATTTAGAATTACGTGTTGCAAGTAAAAAACTTATTGATGAAGGATTGCTAGAAATGGGCGAGCGAAAATACTATACACTTTCGGGACCAGGGCTTAAAAAGGGAGAAAGAATTTATATTACTATCCACGGACTGGGAAAACAGGTAAGAAGAAAAAATACACTTATTATTTCACTTATACTTCTTGTAATATTTATCGCCGCATTTAGTTTTATATTCAAAAAAGGGAAGAAAGGGGAGAGCATTACAACAACATCTTATAATCTTACAGAAAAGAAAAAGGATCTTATATCTCTTCTTGCCACCCTTGATGAGAAATTTGAAAAAGGTGAGATAGAAGAGAATATTTACAGGGAACTTCGAAAGGAAAATAAGGCGAAATTAAAGAAGGTTATGCTTGAGATTGAAAAGGGTCCTCATGGCAACTCTTAAAGCAGAGAAGATTAAAAAATATTTTGGTCAAAGAAAGGTTCTTTCTGATGTAAACCTTCAGCTTGAAAATGGCGAACTTTATGTCCTTTTTGGACCTAATGGTTCAGGGAAAACCACGTTTACCCTGATAATATCTTCACTCTTAAAACCCACAGAAGGTTTAGTTACCTTTGAAAACAAGGATGTCTATAAACAGGATGCAAGTTATAGAAAAAAGGTTGGTCTTCTAACACACAGTACATTTCTCTACGAAAATCTTACAGGTTTTGAGAATCTTAAATTCTACGGAGCGCTTTATGGTATCCTGGATATAAAAAGAAGGATAGACGAACTCTCACTTCTTTTTGAGATTGAGACAAGAATGAATGAATCTGTAAGAAATTTTTCACGTGGAATGAAACAACGTTTATCAATCATCCGAACCCTTATTCATAATCCAGAAGTCATTCTGATGGATGAGCCATATACAGGTCTTGACGAAATAGGTGTCCAAATATTGGAAGGACAACTTTCGAATTACCGAAAATCAGGAAAGGTTATCTTCATGACAACGCACAATCTACTTAGGGGATACGGAATAGCAACAAGGATTGGGATACTTTCTCGAGGTAGGATTCTCTTTGAATCTGAGAAAAAGAAAATTGAGAGAAATGAATTAAATGAAATCTACAGGAGATTGATTCGTAATGAAACCTTTTAAGGACCTTTTCATCTTAATAAAAAAGGATATTTTAAACGAGCTGAAGACTGGCGGAGTATTAATCTCTATGTTAATCTTTTCTTTACTGGTTGTTGTTATATTCAGCTTTACCCTTGAATCAATACTTTCAAGAGTAAAAGAACTCGGTGCCGTCCTCATTTGGATGACAATCATCTTTGCAAGTGTTATTGGGCTAAACTATTCTTTTTCTGTTGAGAAGGAAAACGCAGCTATTAAAGCTGTTATGCTAACTCCTGTTGATAGAGGTGTCATCTATATGGGAAAAATGTTGAGTAATTTCATTTTTATTCTTATCATTGAACTGTTCACTGTTCCTGTATTCTTATTGTTTTCTAACTATCCCTTGATGAAGGTAATCCCACCACTTACAATCATACTTATACTTGGTACAGCAGGGATTTCATCTGTCGGCACCATATTGAGTGCTATCTCAACAAGCACAAAAAGGAGGGATATCTTACTACCTATAATCCTCTTTCCTATAATTATTCCTGTACTTATTGGCTCCATAAGGTGTACTGAAATTATTTTTCTTGGAAGGTCTTTACGATTAGAGGCAGGAAACTGGATCGCAATGCTTGGAGCTTATGATATTCTCTTCATAGTTGTATCTTTTTTAATCTTTGAATTTGTCCTGGAGGAACTATGAAAATCTTTTTTGGTATTATACTTATCTTAAGCTTGCTGGCTTCAATTATTACGGTCTTTCTCGTGGCACCTGTTGAAGAAACAATGGGCGTGGTTCAGAAAATTTTCTATTTTCATGTTGCAACAGCATGGGTAGGATTTCTTGCTTTTTTCGTCGTATTTATTGGTAGTATTGGATACCTGATAAAAAAATCAAAACAGTGGAACATCGTTGCATACTCATCTGCTGGTATAGGTGTGCTTTTCACTACACTCTGCCTTATTTCAGGTTCTCTCTGGGCAAAGCCTGCGTGGGGTGTTTGGTGGGTATGGGATGCAAGACTTATCTCAACACTTGTCCTATGGTTTATGTATGTCGCCTATCTTATACTACGATTTGAAACAGAGGGGAGTGAAAGGAGCGCTGTTTTCTGTGCAATCCTTGGTATCATTGGTTTTGTGGACATTCCAATTGTTTTTATGTCTGTCAGGTGGTGGAGGACTGTCCATTGTGATCTGATCGTCGTTGAAAGAACAGGCCTTACTCCTCTTATGCTTCTCGCACTACTAATTTCCGTTTTCAGTTTCACTCTTCTCTATTTTTACCTTCTCATGATGAAGTATGAGATTGAAAAAACAAAGGATGAAATTGCATCGCTGAAAGAAAAATTGAGAGAATAAAAAGCAAAAATTTCAACCACAGACTTACACGGATGCACACAGATAATATTGTATATTTAATCAGTGTAATCAAAAATAATCTTCGTAATCAAGTATAATGCTTGAGCATTATATTAAAAGGAGGAATTATGCTTTTTTTTACTATTGCCTATTCAGTAATCTGGCTTGGAACAGTATTCTATATCTTTTCTCTTTCTTCATCCCTCAAACGCATCAGAAATGACCTATCCTCGTTAAAAAAAGAGCGAGTGAAATAAGCAGTTAATGGGTTATTAAGTTATTGAGCCAGTAGGTTATTAAGGATTTTTGTTTAGGACCTTTACTTCCTTTGTATCGTTTATTTGGCTTATATTGTTGGTAGCCACAGGCTTCAGACTGTGAAAATCCTTTTTCCTTTAACCTTTCTCCTTTATCCTTTATCCTTGTCTATTCCGTAGATAGGCAGTTGTTCCCTAAGTAGTTGATAGAGTTTAACATTCTTATCTTTATTTTCATTAACTATCTGGAGACCCACACTCAATTCTCCAAAGGTCAACTCTTTTTTAATGACTTCCCATAGCTTTTGACCTTCTTTCCTCCCTGCTGCTCTTATTCTCTCTACAGTCTGATTCAGTTCATCTGTTATGGCAGCCTCTTCTTCTGTAGTAAGTTTAACGTCTTCTCCGCGTTCTCCCTCTTTAACGGATTTTTCAAATTGTGCCATTCTCTTTCTATAAGAGATTAAACTCTTTTTAAGCGAATCAACCAATTTTATTCCCCCATTAGCTGCAATCGTCTTACTCATTGTAGTAACCATCTGTTCCCTTATTACTTCCCATAATGCTTTTCCCTCCATAGTCCCTTTTAACCGTGCTAAGGCTAAGGATACTGAAAGAACTGCATTCATCCCTAAATTACCCTTTCTCTGCATAACCCTTATCTGCTCATCCTTTGATGCATCAGGAGACAAGGTTCCTCTTTCTAAGGCTAAATTCTTTTCAAGTTCCAATAACATTCTATCTAATTCCACCACCTCACCAAGCTCAGAAATTCCCTTCCCAAGAAGGGTTTTAGAAATAAGCTTATCGACATTATCCACTGCATTGAGACAACCTTTACCTTTGAAACGTTTTACCCTCCTCCATAATTCAGAAAGTTCATCGTCCTTCTTTGATGCAACTGTTTCATCATTCACGTGTTTCTTGAACCGATATGTCTTATCAATTTCTTGAAGCACGAATAGGTCGGGATGTCTCTTTGCAACCGGTGAGTTAGCTGGAATGATGCTGTCGATAAGATGAATAGCCTCATCTGTTCCTGCTGATGTTCCAAGTGGAGTTGCACCTCCAAATGTGAAAAGTTTCGAGCATCTTTTACTTCCTTCTATTCCAACCTTCACCTCAACACCAACAGTCGGGATTCCAGTATTGGTTGATACTTCACGGGTGACAATTTCAGTTATCGATAGATTATCTGTTAAGGTTTTTACTAAGGCTTCTTTATCTGGATCAACCTTAACTTCCTCTCCTATGGCAAGTTTCCGTTGAATTTCTCTCATTACCCTTACAACCGATTCATATTTACATAATCTCTCAGAATTAGAACCTCCACCTGCTTTCAAGCCCAAGGAATTCGAAGCAAGAGCAACCTGTGCTTCAAAATCCTCAATTGGTGATTTAGACCGATGAGAGACTACCGTCTCAAGGTTTTTTCCTATTGCAGTAAGTAGGGCAAGCACTCCTTCCGTAACTGAGCCAATTTGGTTGAGTTTAATCAATGCGGTATTAATTAAACCCCTGTCCGCCTTTTCTTCTATCGATGAATCTTTAGTAGTAATGTTATCATCACCGATAATATGAATTTTATCCCCAAGTTTTTCCATTATAAGTTTCCATCCAGCATCATCATCTTCTGCAAAACCATCCTCTATTGACACTATCGGCAGGTCATCATCCTCTATCGCTTTTCTATATATCTCAAACAGTTCATCTCTTGATAGAACAGGTTGGTTTTCATCTCTCCATGCCTCATATGTTCCTATTACATTCTTTACACCTGTTGTCTCTCTATAAGCATTTTCAAGTTCGCTTGCTGCTGGGTCGAGTGCCATCACTACATCCTTTCCAGGAATATATCCACAATCCATGATAGCCTGTTTCTGCATGCGCCATAATCTTTGCACCGGTAAAATATCGCCTGATTCTTTTTGTATGTAACCAGCTATACCACCCTCTGTTCCTATACCCTTTACGGTGCAACCCTCTGAGTTCTCTATAATCTCTTTTAACCTGGTCTGGAGGGTAACAGTCATCTCCTGAGCCTCCTCATAATCTTTTACACTCAATGGAACAAACATGCTCTCCTGAAGACTGATATTGCTTTCTGGAAACTCTTTTTCTGTATGTCGACCACCCATACCACAGTTCCTGAATTCCCATGGAACTAAAACTTCTCTTCTCCCTTTAAGAACTATTCTTTGCATTCTCGTTTGAACCATCATTTCCTTAACCTGCTTAACCCTATCTTTCCATTTTTTTGTTACATCTTTGATAAGGACTTCTGTTTTTTGCGCTGCTTTTGCTGCAGCCGCTTCTCTTTCTTTAAATTCTCTATATTTACCCAGATCAGCAAGTAGAAAATCAAGAAGCCCAACAAACCCCATGCCTAAAAATAACCTGCCAACATAAACAGACAGTCTAACATCAACAATCAATCCGAGAGTTAGTAGCACAACTGCAATGGGTAGCGCAACAAAAGCCAATTTTTGACTTGCTGCTGGACCAGCTGCTGAAACAGCTAAATTATAAGGAGCATCAGGATGATACTCTAATCCTGTTTTTGTTACACCCTTGAGTCTGCCAAAGGGAATCTTCACGAAGATCATTACATACCAAGAAACTCTTTTAAGCACAGGTTGCTTCATTTTCTGTTGAGCATCTGGAAGTAGAGCTGGATTTAATGCACTTAATCGTATTGCCATTAAATAATGCCCCATTTCATGTATTGCAACACCTGTATGAAATGTAATATACCAGAATATAAGAGAAATTATCGTCTCCTGGGATGTGAACATAAATTTTAAGACTTCTCCTCTATTTTGAACAAATCCCGGAACGGATAAAACCGAAGAGATAAAAGCAACATTAAATGATACCAGGATATGGTTAGCTATCACCCATCCTTTATTAAGTGCTGCTTTGATTTTACTAATCCCTTTATTTATAACAATATAATTCATCTTTTCTCTCCTATTTCTTCTCTTTAACATTTTTGTTTTCGACATTATTATTTCACATAACATAAGGATTAACTAATGTCAAGAATTTTTAAAAAATCTTCGCGTTTTGACACACAATATTGATTTTTCTTGACTTATTTTATTATTGTGGTATTATAAAATGTCTAAAGTGAAGAACGGAGGATAAAAGTGATAGAGGAATTCTGGGGACTAAAAGAGAAGCCATTTTTGAATATGCCTGATACAAGATTCCTTTTCCCGTCAGGTGAATTTAATGAAGCCCTTGCACGGTTGCTTTATCATATCAAAGAGGTACAGGGAGGAATATCACTTATCACCGGGGAAATCGGCTGTGGAAAAACATTCCTTTCAGTTAGATTACTGGAATCCCTTTCTGATGAAAAATATAGTAAGGCACTTATCATCAATCCTAAATTTTCACAAACTCAGTTTCTGCGAAACATCTTAGACGGATTCGGAGAGAAAAAAAATTACAGAACCAGATATAACAACCTCCTCCGATTGACAGACATACTTAAGGAGAATATCAATGAAGGGAAAGATAATATTCTTATTATAGATGAAGCACAACTCCTTTCTCCAACACTTATAGAGGAAGTACGATTGCTGACAAATTATGAAAATCCACAGAAGAAATTCCTACAGATAGTTCTTTTTGCACAGCCTGAATTTGAAAAAAAGATACGAATGATCAAACAGTTTAATCAAAGGATTCAGGTCAGGTATCATCTTGAAGGAATGAGTAAAGATGAAACAAAGGAATACATTATGCATCGTCTTAAGCAAGCGGGTTTGACTCAGTCTGAAATCTTTACAGATGAAGCTTTTTTAGAAGTTTATAAAAGAAGTAATGGTGTGCCAAGAATAATAAACAATATCTGTGAAAATGGACTTTTTATTGCTTACAGTCTTGAAAAAAAGCTTATCGATGGTGAACTTATCAAAGAGGTAGCAGCAGATTTAGGCTTTGGGGTTGAGGGTGAAGAGAAAGATTAGTTTTAAGAAGATGCTCGACATTAGCTCTGAAAAGCCAAAAAAGGTGAAAAAACACGAAATCCCTTCGCACGATGGGGAGATTACAAAAGAGATTATTGGAGAGAAGGTAGAGAAAAGAGATTTAGCAAATAAGACTCCCACCAAAGAAGAAAAGGATGAGAAAAGAGTTGGATATAAAAAGATTGTTCTGTTTAGACTTTCAAACGAGTATTACGGTATCGATGTTTCAATGATAGATGAAATCACAGACACAGAGGTTAAAGAGAAGATTGCAGGAATGCCAGATTTTATTGTAGGAGTCATATATCTCCGAGGAGAGTCAGTCCCTGTTTTATCTCTCTTTGATAGATTTCATCTCAAGGGAAGACCTATAAAAGAAGCAGAGACTATTCTTATAACAAGTAAGAATAATGAAACATACGGGATACTCATCGACGAATTAAAAGGTGTGATAGATATTGAACAATCCTCAATTTTTGATGTTCCTATGATATATCCCGATGATGAATTTTCTTATCTTAAAGGTATCATTAAGTTTGGAGAAGAAATAGCAGCCATTGTTGACATAAAACAGATATTAAAGAAATATAAGTTAGGATAAGGAGGAATTATGGAAAAAAGGAGAATACTCTGGTATCTTGTAACGATAAATCTAACATCGCTTTTTATTGCTATTCCCATGATATTGTTCTTTACCATTTCGTTCTTAATATTCTCAGGACTAGAAATAGTAAAACTTGCTTCTATTGTCTTTTCTGTTGGGATAACACTGTCCATCATCCACTTCCTTTCTTATCTTTTCCTTTCAAGGGATGTCTTCACACAGGACAAGGAAAATGTAGATATAACAAAAATGTGGCTTAGTCTCATAAAGAGACCTTATATTTCATCTTATCATATTTTGCTAAACCTTCTCTTCATCGGACTTATCATTGTAATCTTTACAACTCTTCAATATAGAATTAGTTTGCCTCTTATCCTCTCACTCATTTCAACAATTATTGTCGTAAGTCTTTTCTTCTCATTCATAAGTATACTTCTGGGTGATCTCTTTCTCCATCCCCTGATGTCAGAGTTTGCAGAAAGAGGTTTTTCCTTAAATAATGTCAAAAAAATTCCCTTTACTTTTTCAATCAGACAGAGATTCTCATTATCCTTTACACTAATTTTTCTTTTCTCACTTTTAGTAGGGATTTTCTTAGAAAAAAATATAGGTGCAATTATTATCACATCCATCTCGATCTTTTCACTCGGTTTTCTCTCTATCTACGGTATCATACAAAGAATTAATATGATGAAAAACAGCGCAATTGACCTTGCAGAGGGAGAGGCAGACCTCACTAAGATGTTACCTGTTGTTGTCCCCGATGAAATCAGTCAAGCAAGTGAGGCGTTTAATAGATTTATAAAAAGGCTTGATGGTTTAATCGCTTCCATATATTCCACAGCCGATGCTATTATAAAAGAGACAGAAGCGGTAGCTGCTTCAAGCGAACAACTGAATGCTTCAATAGAGGAGATCTCCTCAGCAATAAGTGAAGTTGCACGTGGGGCACAGGAACAATCTACAAAAAGCAATGAAATTTACAAAGAAATAGAAAAACTTTCTTCTATAACCTCAGGAATAACTTCACAGATGAGAATGGCTGTTACATCTGCAAGAAAGGCAAATAATGCTGCATCCACAGGCATGGAGGTTTCTTTGAGCACACTCGAGAAAATGAATGAAATATATGAAGGTTCAAAGATATCATCTGCAACCAGTAGGAAACTTGAAGAAGATTCGATAAAAACAGAAGAGATACTAAACCTAATCAGTGATATCTCTGAACAAACAAATATACTTGCTTTGAATGCAGCAATCGAGGCAGCACGGGTAGGAGAATATGGAAGAGGTTTCGCAGTTGTCGCTGAAGAGATAAGAAAACTTGCACTTGAATCTGCCAATTCCGTAGAAAGGGTCTCTCACTTAATAAACAGTACACGTGATGGGATTAAAGAAGTTGCTAAAATGATAGACGAAGATGCAAAGAAAGCAGGGGATGGTAAGACACTTGTTGATAAATCTGAAAAGGATTTTGAGCAGATTTCAAAGACAGTAACCCTTGTAACCACTCTGATAAACCAAGTAAATGAATCAACAGGAGAACAAAATGAGGGCACTAAAAAACTTGTATCTGTTGTAGAAAAAATTGCCTCGATTGCATCCGATACAGCAGCAAGTTCTGAGGAGGTCTCCGCATCCATAGAAGAACAGACCGCTTCTACAGAAGAGATGAGTGCAAGTATTCACTCACTCGCTCAAAAAGTGCAGGTTCTATTAAACAGCATTTTAAAATTCAAGGTTTCAAAAAATACCATTCCTGACAAAGGAGATTGATTATCATTGGATACTATCAATTTCATGCTATTCACCAATAATTGTCATTGCGAGATAAACACGAACTCGAACATCAACACATTAGCGCAGAGGTAAAACTCGGGGGCATAGAGGATAGATGTCATATGTCAGAAGACAAATGGCAGTTGAGAGAAAACAGTAAACAGATGGTAGAGTATTTGGGTTATCATTTCAAATCTGACTTCTATCTTCTGATTTCTGATTTCTTCCTTCTTAGTATCTCTATGGTTTTCTTCACAAAAATGTCGAAAGAACCAGAAATCATTAGTTATAGCAAAAATGAATGGTAAGAATCAGATCCTTATCTGCAAGGTTTGGGAGTACTATCTTGGTTTTGAAGTAGGTTCTATCCAGCAGATTATACAAATAAAGCATGTCAAGGTTAATTTTAAAGAAGGGATGATTGAGTTTCGTGACAATAATATACCTATTGTCAATATTTTTCAAAGTTTTAGTTGCAATGATAGCAGTCGGAAATTTATTCTTATTCTTGATTCAAAAAAGGGATTATTCGCAACCTTTGTTTCAGAAATTGTAGGTATTATACCAGTTGAACCCCATATAGGCTCAGATGTAGCAATCGGACTGAAAAATTTTGTTATAGAAGACTGTTCAAAAAGATTCATAATATTTAATGAATTACCGGTAGCTGTTGTGGACACCGAGAAAGTAATGCGAAGCGTAACTGGGAAAAGGAGAATGGGAGAATCGGATAAATGGTGAAACAAGTCAAGGTTGAGTTTGAGGAGGGAGGAGAAGGGGGCAAAGCTGCAATCTTTTACTCAATAGCAGGAACTCTTCTCGGAATTGGATATATTCCTCTTGCACCAGCAACTGCTGCTTCAATCATTGTATGTATTCTTATCTGGTTTTTGTTAAAATCTCCATTGACGTATCTTGTATTAATAATTATCCTTTTTATTATGGGAGTTTGGATTTCTTCCAAATTAGGGAATCTCTGGGGTGAAGATAATAGAAGGATAGTAATTGACGAATCTGTTGGTATGCTCATAACGCTTTTCATGATACCCCAAAGAATGCTCTTTTTCTTAATTGGTTTTTTTCTTTTCAGATTCTTTGATATCGTGAAACCTTATCCAATAAATGAGTCCCAGAAACTGAAAAATGGATGGGGTGTTGTAATGGATGATGTTATAGCAGGAATGTATTCAAGTATCATCCTCTGGATTTTTATATTTTTTTATTATCTTATACAATGAGAGGAGAACAGAATTGTAAAGGTGTTAGGAATTTTCAAGCAATGAATTCTTTATTTGGTCTCTCCCTACTGTCTACTTTTTACTACGTACCTGGTAGGTGGAGGACGGGAATGGGAAAAACGAAGGGGGTTTTAATTGAATGCTGAAATTATTGTAATAGGTAATGAGGTGCTTTCCGGGTATATTGTTGACACAAACTCATCCTTCCTCTCCTCTGAACTTCTCAAACTAGGTATTGAGGTGACAAGAAAAATTGTTATCCCTGACAGAAAGGACGAGATATTAAAATCGCTTCAAGAAGGAATGAGAAGGACAGATATAACTATTCTGACAGGTGGTCTTGGACCGACTCATGATGACATTACAAAAAAGTCAGTATCCTCTTTTCTAAAAAGAAGGTTAGTGCTGAACGAAAATATTCTTCTAAAGGTAAAGGACCATTTCAGGAAAAAAGGTGTTGATATGCCACAGGTCAACACATCCCAAGCACTCATACCACAAGGTGCAACGGTTCTTAATAACCCTGTTGGAACTGCCCCAGGACTCCTTTTTGAGGAAGAAGATGGTATTATTATCCTCCTACCAGGTGTGCCAGCTGAGATGAAGGCAATCTTTAATAAGTCTGTTCGACCATACCTTGAGAAGAAAAATAGAGGTAATTTTATCCTGTCACAAACTATTCACACAACAGGAATTTCTGAATCTGTACTTTTTGAAAGATTGAAAGATATTGAAACAGCAGAAACCATTGCTTTCCTTCCATTTTTTACTGGTGTGGACATAAGGGTAACTACTGAAGCCGCTACCTTAGAAGATGCTCGTGATAAACTTTTAAAAATTACAGATTCCTTAATTGATAGGATTGACGATTTTTATTATGGCAGTAACGATGAAACCCTCGAAAGGATTATTGGTATCCTTCTTTCAATGAGAAGGAAAACTCTTTCAGTTGCAGAGTCCTGCACAGCCGGTCTTTTCATGAAAAGAATAACAGATGTGCCAGGAAGTTCTAACTATTTCCGCGGTGGTGTAGTTTCATACTCAAATGATTCGAAGATAAAACTCTTGAATGTTAAGGCGAAGGACATAAAACAAAAAGGATCAGTGAGCAGCGAAGTTGCTGAAGCTATGGCAAATGGTGTGAAAAAACTATTGGATTCGGATTATGGGGTTTCTATCACTGGTATAGCAGGACCAACCGGAGAAACAGAGAATAAACCTATTGGTCTTGTTTACATAGCCATTGCAGATAGAGAAAAAACATATTCAAAGGTCTATCATTTTACGGGAACAAGAGAGATTATACGAGAGCAATCTGTTCAAGCTGCACTCGACCTACTCCGACGAAGACTACTGGGTATATGAAGTAGGAAAGTAGATAAAATGAATATTTATTTCACCGCCAAGAGCGCAAAGAACGCAAAGAAAGAAATTTAATATGAATAAAAGTAAAATAGATATTTTTTCTAATAAAATTATAGGCTGCGCAATGGGGGTACACAAGAATTTAGGTCCTGGTTTATTAGAATCTACATATTCACAATGTCTTGCTTATGAATTAAATATGAGTGGTATCAACTTTAAACTTGAATATCCTATCCCAGTCAAATATAAAACCGTTAATATAGACTGTTCTTATAGAGCAGATTTCATGGTGGAAAACGAAATAATAGTTGAGATAAAATCAGTCAAGGAATTATTACCTATACATGAGGCACAACTTCTCACATACTTGAAAATCAGTGACAAAAGACTGGGGTTATTGATAAATTTCAATGTAAAATTATTGAAAAAGGGTCTGAAAAGAATTGTAAATAAACTATAAATCTTTGCGTGCTTTGCGCCCTTTGCGGTGAGCAAATCACATCAAAATAAGGGGAAGAAAGTGAGGTCATTCATTGCCATTGAGGTTCCGGAGAATATTCAGAAAGAAGTAGTTTCTTTAATGGAAAACATTTCACACGATTGTGCAAAGGTACGATGGGTTAAGAAAGAAAATATCCATCTCACTCTGATTTTTCTTGGTGAGATTGCTGAAGATGTTATTGATCAGGTAAAAGAGAGAATGCATACAGTTTCAAAAAACCATAAAGCTTTCAATATGGCTCTTCAAGGTACGGGAGTTTTCCCTAATTTCAGAAGACCTCGGGTACTATGGGTTGGTGTCTCTCCTGAATCAGAAGAACCCATTATTCATCTTGCACGTGATTTAATGAACTCACTTGATTTCTTAAAGATCGATGAGAGGAAAGATTTTGCACCACATATAACATTCGGGAGGATAAAATCTGTTTACGATTCGGTCTCACTAAAGAGTGGAATCGAGTCAATTTCGATAAAGACAGAGGAATTTACTGCTAAAGAAATAACTCTTTTCAAGAGTGTTCTTAAACCAGACGGAGCCGTTTACACCCCAGTCACAAAATTTCCACTTCAACCGAGTGACAAGTAGGTAGTTTACCAAATTCTACTTCCCAATTCATAATTCTCAATTTCCAATTTCTTAGCTTTTCGCCTATTCAATCAGTCCATTATGTGATGCATTTCCTCCCCACATATTCCAGCCATCATCCTTCCTGTCCTCTGTTTCTATACAATAGATGTTGCCATAAACGGTGAGCAAAATATACCCTTCCTTCTGAAATAGAGGGTTGAAACCGAATTAGCTCACCTACATGCAATATATATTAACAATCACAAGCATAAAATATTCCCTAAATCCAATCTTTATATGTTAGTTTCCCGTTTTTTATATATGCACTGGGCATTGCATCTGCCGTATGACCCCATCCAACTCTTCCTTTCCTATCAATCGCAATTAGCCCACACCTACAATTATACCTCTTTGCCTTTCTGATAGCAATGGACACACTTTTCTGCGCACTGTTTCTTTTCATAAGATCAACTGCTTCCTTTGACAGACATAATCTAATAATACCTTCACCATGCCCTGTTGCACTAACTGCTCCCAACTCGTTTGCATACAGACCTGCTCCAAAAACAGGTGTATCACCTAAGCGACCAGGAAGTTTGAGAATAACCCCGGCTGTTGAATTTGTAACTGCAAATTTCCCTTCTTCATCGACGGCAATAGCTCCAACAGTATCTGTATTATAATATTCTATGAAATTCGGAAGACGGGGGAAATATCTTGTTCCCTGACCTGCTTTTATTTTTCTCATAAGTTTATTATATAATGTTTTACTTTTCTTGGTCGTCGGATCATAGCTTCTAACTCCCATTATTTCTGCAAACTTCTGTGCCCCTTCCCCAGAAAGAATGATGTGATCAGTCTTCTCCATAACAAACTTTGCAATAAGGATTGGGTTTTTCACATTCTTAATACATGCAACTGCACCGCACTCAAGGCTGTCTGTCATAATAGATGCATCCATCTCTACCTCTCCTTCAATGTTAAGACCCGATCCTGTTCCTGCGTTAAAGTATGGGCTATCTTCGAGTATCACTGTTGCCTTTATAGCAGCATCAATTGCTGAACCACTCTCCTCAAGAATTTTATATCCCGACTCAACTGCCTTAATAACTGCTTCTTTCCTCTCGATTAAATCCCTCTTTGTTCCAGCGCCTCCATGAACAATTATCACATTCATAGAAATCCCCTTTTCTTTTTTGGAGTGCAAATTCGGTTATTTTCCTTTGCAATGTGATAGTAATGGAGTAGCGAAACTTGTTTCGCCTCGTCAGATAATTCTTTATCTAACGGGGCAGAGCAAGCTCTGCTACTCCAGAAAACCTTTATAATAACATTGTTGTTGCACTCCATGATAACCCTTTATTTGTAAAGAAAAAACATAAGAACAGAGAACAACCATACAAAAATAACGGGGGGAACAATACGTCTATAAATTTGATTAAAGTCTGCCTTAAAATACTCCTTTGTAAGCACGAGACAGAGATGAACAGGAGAAAGTAATATTCCAGCAAATCCACTTGCGTAAGCGAACATAATATAGGCAAGGTTTACTCCATTTTGTAAGAAAAATGGAAGCAGAATAGGAAAAGCTACTCCAACATAAGCATGGTTTACACCAGTAAGAAAACCAACTAAGAACGGAGCGATAAAAAGAAGGAACCATAGAGAGATACCCTCAGGTTTGAGGACTTCCTTAATAGAATCAATTGCACCGGTATCAATAAGCATGGCTTTAAAAAACATAACAGAGAAAAGAAGGATTATTGTCTTATATGAGAATGTTTGTTTAACAACCTCCTTCCAATCGTTTTTTTTAATCCTTGTCAAGAGTGAAACAAGGAGAGAAATACCCGCCATAACATATAAAACATTAAACTTGAAAGCAAGCACAAGAGTAATAATTATCAGAATATGCCATATAGACAAAATAAGGTTCTTCAGTGCAGTTATCTTCTTCGATGAAAAAGATGGAGGAACAAAAGGAATTCTTTTTAATCCAAAAACAAGACCGGCAAGAATTGCAACAACTGTTAAAGGAAACATGAATCGTGCAAGTAAAAAAATTGGAACTGCTGTTATTGTGGAAGCCACAATCAAACCCGGGTAGAGTGGCCAGAAATATTCCCAGATATGTCTGAACCAGTAGTTGAGAAATGTCTTATCAGCAGGACTCAGATTGAATTCCTTTGCACCCTCTTTTAACATTGGTGCTGATATAAGTGCACCACCAGGCATTGGTAGAAGCCCCATCATGGCTGAGGGAATGACCATTGTCAGGCGGTTATCCTGGATTAATGAGCGAAGAGAATCCACCATCTTTGAAAGATCACCTCTTTTCTCAAGAAGCGCTCCAAAATACATTATAAGAATAACAGTTCCAACAAGTGAAAGTGTAGCTGGACTTATAATTGAATTAATAAGAGTAAGAAAAAAACTTTTTATTCCTGTTCTGAAGAGTATAGCAGTAAGAATGGCACCAATAAAAAGAACAACACCAATATCAACACGGAATTTTATGAGGATGATTATTACACTTACAATAATCGAAAGATATAGTATTGGTAACATTATCAGGAGCTAATTGAATGCTCGATTACAGTGAAAATTTCTTCAAACCCTCCATTTTCACCTACATAGATAAATCCTATACCTGCTTCCTGAGCAGCTAACTTGTCTGGATTGCTGTTGCCGATGAAAATCACTTCGTCTTTTTCAAGGCGTAGCCTCTTAATTGCAAGTTCTAATGGCTTACCGGAGGGTTTCCAAACCCCATCGTCTCTTGTTACAACTTCATCAAAAGAGAGTTTCAATTTCCATAACAGATATTCAACATTCTCTCTTGAATTGTTTGTAACAATTGCCTTTTTGATACCCTTTTTTGAAAGAAAGGTGAGAAGTTTCTTTATTCCTTTTTGTAATCTTGCTTTACGGGTTGCTCTTTTCTCAAATACATCAAGTATATTGATTGCCTTTTTCTTTGATGCTCCCTTTAGATTATTTATATACGTAAGAATGGCAATATTATCAACACCTATCTTTTTCCTTATTATATTCCAGTCATAATGAGAATCAATAAGTGTTCCATCAAGATCAAATATAATTCCCTTGATCATTATTGAAGGCTTTAATTTTTTCCTTAAGCAATGCCTTCGAGTATCTCGTCGGGTATATCAAAATTGGAATATATATTCTGAACATCCACCTGCTCTTCAAGTGTTTCCATTAGTTCGAGTATTTTCTCTGCTATTTTTTTGTTCTTGACTGGTACTGTAGATTGCGGTGCTTTCGTCACTTCTGCTTTAAGAATCTTAAAATTTTCTTTCTCCAATAACTTCTTTACAGATTCAAATTTCGAAGGATTGACAGTGATTTCATAAATATTTCCCTGAAGAGAAACATCCTCTGCCCCTCCATCAAGTGAAACCTCAAGCAGTCTCTCTTCATCAACATCATCTTTTTCGATATGGACGAGTCCCTTCTGATGAAATATCCAGGTAACAGAACCAGTTTCTCCCATACTTCCACCGTACTTTGCAAGAATATGTCTGATTTCAGCTGTCGTTCTGTTTTTATTATCCGTTAACGTTTCAATTAAAATAGCCACACCCCCTGGACCATAACCTTCAAAATGTGTTTCTTCATACCTTGTACCGGGAAGTTCACCTGTGCCTTTTTTTATTGCCCTTTCAATATTTTCATGCGGCATATTCTCTGCTTTTGCAACTGCGATCGCAGTTCTCAAGCGAGGGTTAGAATTTGGGTCACCGCCACCCCCTCGTGCAGCAACTGTTATTTCCTTTATAAGTTGAGTAAAGATGCGACCCCTTTTCGCATCTATCTTCTCCTTTTTTCTCCTAATTGTACTCCATTTAGAATGCCCACTCATAATACCTCCTTGTAAGGCAGTGGTTAGTGGTTAGTGCCCAGTGCCTAATTTTATCTCAAAGTTGGATATCCCCCTTTGGAGCATTACTACTCTTCTTTTCACCTACCACTCGGCACTTGGCACTGCTTTTTTCCCTCCCAATTGGCTTAAAGGAATACCCTGTTTGCAGAGAGGACAATCTCCCTTCGTATAGTTTTCAACAGCTTTTTTGTAAACAGCATAAAAAGGATAATTGAAATTAAGAGCTTTCTCACTTCTGTCAATGAGCACAGAAACTCCGCATATTTCTCCTCTATGTTCCAATACTGCGTCAATAGTAGCCTTTATTGACCCACCTGTTGTTAACACATCATCTACTATTAATATCTTTTCACCCTCTTTTATACCTGAACCCCTTTTTATAATCCTCTTTCCCTTGCCGTCCTCTTCTGCAATACCTGCATAGGCTCCTATCTGTTTTGCTACCTCGTAAGCAAGTATCGTCCCACCTGTTGTTGGTCCAATAACTTTTTCTATGTCATAGGTGGAAAAATGCATCGCAATTTTTGAACATAGAAGCGCAGAAACCTTTGGGTTTTCAAGAATCTTGAACTTTTCAAAATACAATCCACTGTGAAGTCCTGATGTCAACAAAAAATGTCCCTTAAGAATTACACCATTATCAATAAGAAGTTTTTCAATTGTTTCGCTCATTTTCACCTTCCTTTATTTCTTCAATTATTCTCTCCGCCACCTTTACTGGCTCTTTACTGTTGATAATTGGTCTTCCAACAACGATATAATCTGCTCCCTTTTCTATGGCTTCTTTGGGTGTAAAAACCCTTTTCTGATCAAATCTTTCCGCTCCTTCAGGTCTGATACCAGGAGTGAGAACAATGAAATCATCACCACATAACCTTTTGATTCTCTCTATTTCAAAAGCAGATGCAACAACACCATCCAGCCCAGCACTTCTTGCAAGTTCTGCGAGCCTTCCAACCTCCTCGTCAACAGTTACATCAGAGGTACCAAGTACATCTCGAAGGAAAGCCTCGTTTATACTTGTTAGAACAGTAACACCAAGAGCAATAGGTTTATGCGGTATATTACAGAGCACCTTAACTACGCTCTCCATTAATTCAAATCCTCCAAGTGTATGAATGGTAAAAATGTCAACATTAAGTTTTACAAGTGATTCGACTGCCTTAGCAACAACAGATGGAATGTCAAAATATTTGAGGTCTAAGAAAACCTTAAATCCCCTCTTTTTCACTTCTTTTACTGCCTCAGGACCAGCAGAAGTAAAAAGTGTACATCCTATCTTGTAAAATTCTACAATAGAACCAAGTTTATCCAAGAGTTCCTTTGCCTCATTCAAGGTCATAACATCGAGTGGAACGATTAGTCGTTCTCCAGCACTTCTTCTCATTTCACCTCCCGAGTAAAACTATCCTTATCTCTACCTTTTCCTTGCCATCGAGACCTATCTTCTTTGCAGCACCCATTGAAAGGTCAATAATAACACCTTTTACAAAAGGGCCCCTATCATTTACTCTTACCTTTACACTCTTATTATTCGAAATATTTGTTACAAGTAGTATAGTCCCAAAAGACAATGTCCTGTGTGCGCAAGTCATCTTATACATATCAAAAACCTCTCCTGATGCAGTCTTATTTCCATGAAAACCTGGTCCATAGTAGGTAGCATAACCAATCAGTATTTCCTCTGTTCTGCTCCCAAACCTTTTTGATGGTGAGCAGGAAAAAAGAGTTATATAAATGAAAGCTAATAATATAGTTCTAATTTTCATCTACTATACCTACAATTTCCTTTATACTCTTTATATTTTCCTCTTCTAAAAAATGTTTTACACCCTTAAGGATTCTTAACGAAGCATTAGGATCACTGAATGTTGCTGAACCAACTTCGATAAGAGATGCACCAGCCATAAAGAACTCTATCGCATCACTAAAATTCATGATCCCTCCACAACCGATGACAGGAACATCTATATTCTTAGCTACTTTCCAGACTGCAAAAAGTGCCAATGGTTTAATCGCAGGTCCAGAAAGTCCGCCACTGAAACCGCCAAGTTTCGAGTTTCTTCTATATATATCAATAGAGAGTCCCTCGTATGTATTAACAATGGAAACCGCATCTGCTCCATTCTCCTCACTCGCCTTTGCAATATCCTCTATTCTGGTAATATTTGGTGTCAATTTTACTATTACAGGAAGCGATGTTTTCCGCCTCACCTTTTTTACCACCTTCTTTGTAGAAGATAGATCCTGACCAAAACTCATCCCCCCTTTTTTTACATTGGGGCAGGAGATATTAACCTCTATTGCACTCACGTTCCTATCCAGTTTTTCAGCTAGTCTTCCATATTCATCCACTGTCTCTCCAGCAATACTTGCTATAACATTTGTATTGAAACTTTTGATTTTGGGAAGAACCTCATCTAAAAAATTCTCAATACCTTTGTTTTCAAGACCAATTGAGTTAAGCATTCCACAGGCAGCCTCGACAATTCGTGGTGCTGGATTCCCCGGTCTTGATCTAATAGTGATGGATTTTGTGATGATACCGCCAAGACGAGAAATGTCAAAAATCTCGTTTATCAAGAGTCCATAACCAAAGGTTCCCGAAGCTGTAAGAACAGGGTTTTTGAATTTTAGTTTACCTATTTTTGTCGAAAGGTCTATCTTCAAATCTCAACCTCGTCACCCTTAAAAACAGGACCATCTCTACAGACAGTTAGGAAACCGTATTTGCCTTTTCTTTTTACACTACAGCCAAGACATACTCCAATACCGCAAGCCATTCTCTCCTCAAGTGAAACATAAACGGGGATATTTCTTCCCATTCCAAAATTAATAACCTCTTTTAGCATTCCATGTGGACCACATGCGTATATGGTTGATTCCCTGTAAGGAAGATTATCTAAGAAAGATGGGAGAGCGTCTGATGCAGTCGATTTCAACCCCCTTGAACCATCATCTGTTACAAAGAAAACCCTCTCTCCAAAGGTCTTATCCATCTCTTTTCCTAAAAGGGATGTTGTTCTTTCTCCATAAACTATTGAAAACTTTTTCTTTCCTTTCATAAGTCCCCTAGCAAGGAACCAGAGAGGGGCAATTCCCATCCCACCTGCTACAAGAACGGAATGGCTATTCTTATCAACAGAAAAACCAACTCCCAGCGGACCCAGAACATACAATCTATCTTTCTTCTTTTTTTGCGCAATCATTTCCGACCCTCTGCCAACAATCTTTACGAGTATTTTCAGCCTCTCTTTTTTACATTCAAGGATACTGTAAGGTCTTCTCAGGAAAGGATCGTAGGTTTCATCTATCTTTATCATCATGAATTGTCCTGGCTCTGCCTTACCATCAAATCCAGGTAGAAACATCTCTATTAGATATATATTGTTATCTATAAGTGTATTATTAACAACAGTTGAATAATAATCCCTTATTTTATTCATTACTGTTTCTGTTTTACATCGTTTTTTTCTTCGGTATTACCTTCATTCATTGGTGTTTCTGAATTTTTCATTTCTTCGTCATTCTGATTTCGGATTTCGTCATTTGATACTCCCCCATTCTCCCCCTCTCCCTCGCTCCTTTTCCCCCGTTCCCCTCCCAGTCTCTCAATTGCCTCAGCAGCTACGAGGAAATATTCTGTTCCTGGAAACTGTTTCATTATGAATTTATACATATTTATAGCTTCTATACTATCTTGCCGCTCGTTTTCATATACCCAGGCAATTGCCACTGCTGCCTTAGGGACTAAGGTATCTTCGGGGAAATTGTATAAAATATGCCTGTATTCAATTAATGCAGTATCTATGTTTTCCTTATCAAAAAGATAAACCTCAGCAAGGAGAAAGTGAGTTTTAGGCAGATCAGTACTACTATCTGGATTCGTCAGCTCCTCTTTATACTTTTTTATTTCCTTCAGAACAGAACTTCTTTTTGCAGCAAGAGCATAGATATCCTCTTTTGGATTAAGTTTCAATGCTTTATCATAAGTAGAAATGGCAGATTCGGCATCTCCCATTTTTTCTTCATAGATTAACCCTTTTCTATAAAAGGCTTCAGCAGAGTAAGACCCAGTTGGATACAATGATACATAATTTTCCAATTCCTTTAATGCATTCTCCACATTATTATCCTGCAGGTATGCATTTACAATTTCAAACGTCAGAACAGCAGTTCTTTCTTGAAAAGTGCTTCTCTCTGACAGGTTTTTCAGTATTGTTAGCCCTTCGTCAATATTTCCCTTTTTTATTAGTGCAACCGCATACTTCTCATCAATATCGTTTTTGTCTTCTATCTTTCTTGCGGTGGAACGAGCTTTTCTTAAGGTTTTTGTTGCATCTTCAAGATTTCCTTGTTCCATATATGTATTCCCTATTAAAAGAAGTGCTCTTGGTAGATAAGGGCTTTTAGAATAGCTACTATCAAAATCCTTTCCTACAAGAAGCAGATTGTTGAAATCATTCTTTTTATAATATGTTTCAATAATCCTGAAAGAAGAAGCATCCTCAAATTTCCCTTTTTTCATTCTAAGAACTTCATTAAAAGAACCAATTGCAAGGTTATAATCCTCTCTTTGAAGATAGGTAACTCCAATTAAATAACGTGCTTCTTCTACAAAAGGGCTTTTTGGATAATAAATACAGAGTTCCTCAAACTTCCTCAGTGCCTTATCATATTCTCCTTTTTCGAGATATGCTTTACCCATAAGCATTATAGCATCGTCAACCCATCGGGATTTTGGGTAATACTTTATCACCTTCCCGCATTTTTCTATTACTTTGTTTAATAGATTTGGAGGTGCTTTTTGGTTTGGAGAATTCTTTTTCGATTCCATTGCACTGTTATAGTCGGTTTTTGCATTATAAAATGTGTTATAGTATGCACAACTGTTTCCTATTAAACACATAATTCCGACTATTAAAAATCCTTTGTATCTCATATATCACATTCCTCTTTTACATATCTCTTACATGTTTTATCATTTTTTTCTTTTCCTGTCAAGAAGATTTACCATAGAGATCACAGAGGATTCAAAGAACCCCCTGATATGAAATTTTCTTTTATTAAATAGAGTAACTCTATTTTCTTCATGTGAAACTCTACACTCTTTGTGTTCAAAGTTTTTTTCTTGACAAAAATAAAATTTTAATATAATATGTAGTAGTAATCAATATTGAGAAGATATGAATGTTGTTTAAAAAGGTAACAAGGGAGGCAAAAATGAAAAGGAAAACATCAGCTTTTGTTATTCTCTTTATGCTATTCACAGTAGCATTCAGTTATGCTTACATGGACTCCACACAGGGTCCTTATATCGGTCCACTGAGGGGGTCAAAACCCAATACTCAGTATAAATATCATGATGTCGGGAATATTTGGATAACTTCAACAAACTATGGTTTTTTTGGTAATGCCGGCACCTGGAAGATATATGGTAAAAACTTCCCATCCTGTGAATTCCCAGGTGGTTCCCATGCTGATTATCTTTTTCAGGGTGCGCTCTGGATAGGTGCTATTATCCTGCCATCGGATACAACTTCTGATGCGGATACACTTGTTTCCGTTGGTGCTGATGGATGGCAGCATGAGAATGAATTCTGGCCTACATCTGCAGATTCAGATACCATTTATGAGATGTCGGTAAGACAATCTTCTCATTATTATGATACTGCAGCTGTTTCTGAGCAGGATTTCTATATGGCATATACAGATGAGTTTGTTCCCAATGCCTCGCCAGCTGCACACAGAGCAATG
>Ga0209977_10000065_pt1 | contig 38252 bp, 36 predicted proteins | sample SumtaG_2_FD_183113 | JGI IMG/M metagenome (GOLD analysis project Ga0209977, IMG submission 183113) | Deep subsurface microbial communities from Indian Ocean to uncover new lineages of life (NeLLi) - Sumatra_00607 metaG (SPAdes) (version 2) | ecosystem: Environmental > Aquatic > Marine > Oceanic...
TCTTAGAGAAAGAGGAGATATATTCCTCTGAGTAATTCTTTCTTCTGCTAACCTCATAATTATTGGTTTCGCAAAATCCAGGTCAACTGTATGAATTAATGCTTCACTGGATATCAAAGAAAGCAAACGAGTACATATACCAAAGATATACCTGAGCCTTCCGTCGGTTAAGCTATATAAATATTTGATTACCTCAAAATCTATTGGGGGAGAAACCTTTTTCCTTACAAGGCTGTAATACCGAATTCTCTTATCAATTAATTGTTGCACTTTCTTCAATGTAAGAGGCTTAAGCTTTACTTCTGCAGTAATGATATCATCCAATCTATCAATATGGCTACCAATAAATCCTCTAAGTCCTGTATCTCCAATCAACATCCAGTGATATCCTTCTATTTGAAAACTGTCTCTTGCCTCATTCAGGAAATTTCTTAGTGAGTCTGGTTCGAATACGGTTTTAATATCTAAATTATCAAGATGAATAATGATACCTTTACTGTTATCACTACATTTACTAATGTTAGATAGTTCATTCATGTATTGAGTAAGAGTGACAACAGGTATTAATCTTGGATAAGAAACGACAGCGCTTTCGCCAAATTGCCCCCCAAAGCCAAACGCTTGAAAACCAGCAGCTTTGAATCTTTCCTCTATCACCTGAGTTGTCTTTTTTATATTTTGAAATTTCCGGTTAGAGGTTAACTTTCGATTCCGACGCTCCAGTGCGTAAACTACTGCAGCTATGACATTTGATAAAAGGAGTTCTAAATTCCAATTTCTTCCTACAGAGATTTCTATGTCTGGTGTGAGATACCCTCCCTTCTTAGAAAGCGTATATCTTACATAATTAGCAAGTGAGGTTGTTCCCACTCCTCTACCTCCTTCTATCACAATTCGAGAATTGGAAGTTGATAGGCAATTATAACAGAGAGCTATCTCCTTCTTTCGTCCAACAAATAGATTTAAACTTCGTTCATCTATTGGATTTTGAGAATATGGATTATTTTTTAATTCCCACTTTTCCCACATTATCCCTCCTAATATATAACGTTATATAGCATTTTTATGTTATATATTATTACAGATTTATAAGATGTCGAGAGTTTTATTTAAAAATGCCTATATTATCCTATACGAAATCATAATTAGAAATAATTATATACAATATTTATTTAAGTTTTGGCTATAAGGATTTAATAAAGAATGGATTCAAAAAGAGACTGTTTTTTTCTATTTCTTCATTTGCTATGACTTTTTCTTCTTTTTGCAAGGTATTTTTTGATACCCATTCTTGTCAGGGTAATAGAAATGTCGTCTTTTCTATCAGAGATATTGGGTCCAGGGCTGAATATAGTAACAGAATCTTTATAGTTCGTATATTCCCACATCTTCCCTGTATTGAAATCAACTACAAGATCTTCTGCAATCTCCTCAAGGCTGGGAGGAAAACGACCTTTCTCAAGCCGGTACAAAGAAATAGTGCTGGAGAGATGCAGCATTCTTATTTTTGTAATGGTTCTTAATATTCTACGATACATTGGAATTATATTAGGCATTAAAACACTGAAAATATGGTTCTTTGCTGCATAATTATTCATACGTTTCTGTAGAAGGTCGTCAGCTTCTATGTCAGTCTCCTCTTTTTTTGTCATTTTCACAGTTTCGCTTTCCATCTCCTTCAACTCATTGATAATACTATCCATAAATCTGATACTACATAGGGTTGCACGCTTGGGAGAGAAGATATATCGCCAGCAAAAAAGATGAGCTGCGAATTCCTTAAAAAATCTTATTTTTATAGTACTCCACCAGACAGGTAAAGAGGTTTCAAAATTTCTATACGATTGAGATAATGTAATTTTTAATGATTTCGTCTCTCCATCCAACGCCGTGCTCAACATTGGCCAGAATCTTTCAATCTCATCCAGAAACTCAGAGATAGTTTCTAATTCACGGCTATTAAAAACTCCTGAAGCAATACCAATTTCAAGAACATGGTTTGCCTGCCTGAAAATAACAGTACCTACCATTTGAGATATTAACACAGGTGCACCAGCTGCTATATCTTTTCCCACAGTTGCTACAGAAAATATATCATCGAGTGCTTCTTCTGTATGTCCCATCTCTAATTCACTTAAGGATTTTGCGCAGATAATGTCTGTTGTTCTTCTCAAACTCATAAAGTCAGGAATATCAGCTGCTACACCTTTTTCATAATTATATGGGATAGAACAAAAATCCTGTTTTGTCCCCTCCTTGATTATCCCAATTATGTCCTTACTCTCTTCAAGGATTTTTATAACGTTAGGAGTAATTTCAATCTTACCTTCGAGATATCTATATGGTATTTTATCAGGTTTAATATCTTTATATTTTTCTATTGCAGCGGAATAATAATTCCATGCATTTCCGGACTCATCCCGCTTCAAACTCATTAAATCCTCAAGTGCTTCTTTACCAGCCCTTTCTATTGAAGGATGAGTGAACCAATCGGCTATTAACCCTAAAACGAATAATAACAGGATAAACCCTACTATTGAAGCAATGATACTAATTATAACCTTAAAGGTTTTACTGAATCTTCTTGCCACCATTACCTCCTGATTCTTGGTTTACCTTGAAGCACATCTGGTGTGCTTAGAATATACTTTCTCCAATCTACTTGCATATTATACTCTTTTATTTCAAACTTAATATATTGTCGTCTTTATTAGAAGCTTTAAGCAAATTTTTTCAATACTATTTTATTCCCTTCCAACAACTTTGTCAAGAATTTTTTAGGGTTCTGTTAAACTACTCAGAGTTATCTGATTATTTACCCATTAGATAATTTCATATCTAACGAGGTAAACAGATTACGCTGACTATAATATTATGACATTAATAATTTAGGGCACCAGCTATCATTTTATACTTAACATTTCTACATTTCATGAAATGTGGAAATGTTTAACAGTAGAAAAATATCAGACACACATAACTTATATGAATTAAATTATTGGTTACAGTTTTCTTTGTAGGTCAAAATCGGTGATTTTACTTTACAACGATCCGCCCCGTGTAACAGGAAAATGTTTTGTACATAATGGTATTACACGGGGCGGAAAATCCATTCGCAGGCTGAAGCCTTCGCCAACAAATCAGCCTACTTACGACTTCTCGTTGACCAATTATTTAATAACTAAATAACTGTTTGTTAAATCTGTGTTCAATAAGGTTTTTAGGGAATAATTTTTAGATTTTATTGTAGATAGGATAGAATTAAAAAAGGAGGTAGTATGAAAAGATTTGCTTTAACCCTTATCCTTATTCTCGGGATGTTGAACTTAGGAGCATTCAAGAAGAAAGAACCCGAAGATATTCTCAGTTTCACTGTATCTTGTATTTCCGTTAACAACCCAATCCGGTATAAGAACCTCACCATTTTTCCACTTTCTTTATCGAGGGGACGTGATAAAAAATCTATCATTACATTTGATAGGGCATTTGAAAAAAATTATATTGAGATAATGGAGAAAGAATCCGGAGATGTTAATACTGTCATCCTTGTCAACAAATCAAAATACTATGTGTTTATCCTCGCAGGCGAGGTTATAACAGGTTGTAAACAAGACAGGATGGTAAGTGAAGATTGTCTTATCCCGCCTCATAGCGGGAAGATTCACCTCAAGGTTTACTGCACAGAACATGGACGATGGATTTCCAAGTCGCAAAGATTTGCTACCGGTGGAATAGCAATCAATCCAAAGATGAGAGGGGTTGCAAAGGCATCAAAGAGCCAGGGAGAGGTATGGGCCAAGGTGGAAGAAAAAAGGAGCGAGGTTGGTGCAGGGGCTTCTCCTACGAGTGCCTATATGGACATCGTAGAGGACAAAAAGGTGGCAAGAGAAGTAAAACCATACGTTGATAAATTTGCAAACATTCCTGATGTAGGCGGATGGAAAACAGTAGGTGTTCTGGCAGCAGTAGGCGATGAAATAATTGTTGTTGACCTCTTTACAAATCATAAACTCTTCAAGAATTTGTGGAAAAAACTTATAAAATCATATGCTCTTGATGCGATAAATAGATGCCCCGATGGCAAACTTTCAAAAAGTGATGTGCGGGATTTCATAAAAGAGCTCAAAGACGCAGGCTTAAGCAAACGGGATACAGACGGAACAGGCGATGCTTATACCATAGATGGAGATTGCAGTTTTGGAACAACTCTCATTTTCGATGGAAAGATAGTACATCTTGACCTCTTTCCTCGGGAAGGACCCCGTCCAATCAAAAGGGTTCCAATGCTCGATTTCAGAAGAGAACAGTACTAATAGCAAGGAGTATGGAGTAGGTAGTAGGTAGAAGACAGAAGGCAGAAAACACGTAACACGCAACACATGATAGAAATCAGAGACCCTACGCAACTTGACTTGTGTGGGGTTCCTATTTTTTTTTTACAGGAAAGCAGTTTTTTATTGACAAAAGGGTAAAGTAGTTATACATTCTACAAGCAAAATTTATATGTATGAAAAAAAGAACAGGAGGTTAAAATGTTGTTGTCTGATTACGTGAAGATAGAAAACATTATCCCTGATTTCGAAGGAGATGATAAGAATACACTAATAAGAGAAATGGGAGAGGTCTTAACAGCAAGCAAAGAAGTGACGGATAAAGGCGATTTCATAGATGGAATTATAAAAAGAGAAGAGGTAGAGAGTACCGCCATAGGTAATGGCATTGCAATTCCGCATACCAGAGGAGAATTTTGCAAGCATCTTGCTATCAGTATAGGCATTTCAAAGAAGGGTATTGACTTCGATGCGCTTGACGAGAAACCTGTCCATATCGTTTTTATGATTGCTGCACCTGAGCCAGCAAAAAAGGAGTACCTGCAGGTGATAGCAAAAATTGCGCGGTTCCTTAAATCTGAGAATAACAAAAAGAAGATTTCAGACGCTAAAACAAAGGATGAGATTCTTCAGGTTATTGGAGACTTTGATGCAAGTTTCCCCGGCGTAGAAACGGTTAAGACCAAAGATGGAAGGGTAATACATAAGGAGATGTAGCAAAGGAAGAAATCAGAGGAACACCTGATAAGTGGTGAAACGGTGTATCGGAGAATCGGAGAAAAACAAAAATGAAGCAGAGATTACAGGAGGAATAAACTAATAAGTTAATTATTTCCAGTTACTTAATATAAAGTAGTTTTGCCCACAGTCTGCGTAATCGAATTTTAATCTGTGTAATCAAATATTTTTCTTGACTTTTGAAGAATATTTATCTATAATTTATTGTTATAACATGGGCGATTAGCTCAGATTGGTTAGAGCGCTTGCTTGACATGCAAGAGGTCAGCCGTTCAAATCGGCTATCGCCCACCATATAGAGATACGACAATGCTGAAACCAGAAGCATGAATGACGAACAATGAGAAAACAATAACCCACAAAGAAAACAAACACAGTTGAAATCTCTGTGTACTCTGTGGTTTTAATTATATTAAAATGAATAAAGAAGATACAGATTTCAGAAGAGTAAATAATGAAAATAAAAATCAATATAGATGGTGTAAAAGAATTAGATATTGCAAAGGGCACTACTGCCTTAGAGGTATTTTCCGGTCCCAATTTTCAAGGAAATAAAAGACCAATTGCTGCAAGATTTAATGACACATTGATTGACCTTTCATCCCCAATAGAGAATGAAGGTACATTGAATCCTGTATCATTCGATGATGAGGAAGGAAAGGTAGTCTACTGGCACTCCACTTCCCACATAATGGCACAGGCAGTAAAACGTCTCTTTCCAAATGTACAACTCGCTATTGGACCAGCTATCTCGGAAGGTTTTTACTATGATTTCTTTACGAAAAAAACCTTTACCCCTGAGGATTTGAAGAACATAGAAACGGAGATGAAAAAGATAATTGAAGAAAACCTCCCATTCGAACGGGTTGAAATGTCAAAAGATAAGGCAAATGCTCTATTAAGCAAGAGGAAAGAAAAATTCAAACTTGAGCTGCTTGATGAACTTACGGGAAATGTTTCCGTTTATAAAAATGATGAATTTATCGACCTGTGCAGAGGACCACATGTTCCAAGCACAGGTTACATAGGAGTTTGCAAATTACTTTCTGTATCGGGCAGTTACTGGAGAGCCGATGAGAAAAGGGAAAACCTTCAGAGAATATACGGCATATCCTTTGAAACAAAAGAAGAACTTGAGAAACACATACAGAAATTGGAGGAAGCAAAGGAGCGAGACCACCGAAAGATTGGTAAAGAACTTGATTTATTCACTATAAATGAAAAAGCAGGATCGGGTCTCATATTATGGCATCCAAAAGGTGCTACACTCAGGAGAATAATTGAAGATTTCTGGAAGGAAGAACATTTAAAGAACGGCTACGAGCTGGTCATCACACCACATATCGCAAAGGCGGGGCTCTGGCGAACCTCAGGGCATTATGATTATTACCTCAAAAATATGTACATCTTTCAGAAAGAAAATGAGGAGTATGTTATAAAACCCATGAACTGTCCTGGACATATTCTCATTTATAAATCGAAAATCCATAGTTATCGTGAACTGCCCATACGGTATGCAGAACTGGGAACCGTTGTACGAGATGAACTCTCTGGCGTTCTTCATGGTATGTTACGTACCCGAGAGTTTACTATAGATGATGCTCACATCTTCTGTACAGAAGAACAAATAGATGATGAGATTCTTGGCGTTCTGAGATTTGCACGCAAAATTACAAAAACCTTCGGCTTCCGCAAACTCGGTTATGAACTCAGTGTCAGAGAACCGGAATGCAAAGATAAATATGCCGGATGCGATGAAGACTGGGAGAAAGCAGAACATTCTCTCAACAAGGCACTCGAAACAGAAAAGCTTGAATATAAACGGATGGAAGGAGAAGCAGTTTTCTACGGTCCTAAGATTGACATTCAGATGTATGATGCGCTTGGGAGAAAATGGCAGGGCCCGACCATCCAGTTTGACTTCAACCTGCCAGGACGGTTTGGTGTAACATACATTGGAAAGGATGGCAACCCACATAATGTTATTATTATCCACAGGACGGTTTTCGGTTCAATAGAAAGGTTCATAGGTGCATTGATTGAACATTATAAAGGTGATTTCCCTGTATGGTTAGCACCTGTTCAGGTAAGAATTATGACCATTACAGATAAATTGATTGACTATGCTGAACGAGTAAATGAAATTCTTAAATTTCACACCCTAAGGACGGAAGTCGATAAAAGAAATGAAAAGATTGACTTTAAGGTTAGGGAAGCAGAAAAGGAAAAAATTCCCTATATGGCAATTATCGGCGCACGAGAGGAGAAAGAGAACACAGTTTCCATCAGGGAAAGACACAGAAAAAACCGAGGCCCACTCTCCATAGACAACCTTGTTACAGAGATAAATGAAAAGCAAAAAAAGAAAATTTGAGAAAAAAGGAGGTGTTAAACATCAAACGTAAAAAAGAAAAAAAACCCCCGGTAAACTACAAAATAAGGTCAAACAATGTCTTAGTAATTGACGAGAATAAAAAAAAACTGGGGATTATGCCAAGAGACGATGCTGTCAAATTAGCAAAAGAGCGAGGATTGGATCTTGTGGCAGTAAACATAGAACATATTCCACCTGTCTGTAAGATTCTTGATTATGGAAAACATCTTTACACAAAACATAAGCAGCAGAAGTTGGCAAGGAAGAAGCAGAGGATTATACAGATAAAGGAGCTAAAATTTGGTCCTGAAATAAGCGAACACGACTACAACGTAAAAATAAAACATGCAAGGGAATTTCTAATGGATGACAAAAAAGTTAAATTAACAGTCAAGTTTAGAGGCAGGGAAATAATCTACTCGGATAAGGGCATTAAACTTCTAAATAAAATTACTGAAGAACTGCAGGATATATCGGTATGCGAGAAAAAACCGGTTAGTATTGGAAAGGTTATGTACGTTATGGTTGCACCAAAAAATATCAGCAGACAAAGAGGAGGCAATATTGCCGAAAATAAAGACAAACAAGGGCGCACGGAAAAGATTTAGGAAAACAGCAAAAGGTGAGTATAAAAGGTCTAAGGCAACCAAAAGCCACTTACTTACAAAGAAGAAAAGGAAAAGGAAGAGGAATCTTGCTAAATCGACACTTGTTAGCCCTAAAGATAAAAAGAAGGTAAGGAGACTTTTACCATAATATCGTAAAGGAGAGAAGATGCCAAGGGTTCGTTCAAAAACGGTTAAGAAAAAGCGACACAAAAAGTGGTTAAAACAAGCAAAAGGGTTCTGGGGTAGGAGAAAAAACCTCTACCGCGTAGCTAAGGTCGCATCCATCAAAGCACTCGGTTATGCAACAAGGGATAGAAGGGTAAGAAAAAGGTCATTCAGAAGGCTCTGGATTATCAGGATACGAGCAGCTTGTCACGGTAATGGAATCAGTTACAGTAAGTTTATCAATAATCTGAAGAAGACGGGAATCTTACTGAATCGAAAGGTTCTAGCACAAATCGCGGTTGTTGATGCTGATGCTTTCTCACTTCTTGTCAAAACTACAACTACTAAAGATGAAATTCGAAAAAGAGATTGAAGATATTAAGAATGAAATTTTAAGCGAACTGAACCTCTCTTCCTCAAAAAAAGAGATTGAGGATATCAGGATAAAATATCTCGGAAGAAAGGGCATAATCACACAGAGGTTAAAGGACATTAAAAACCTTGATCCTAAAGTTCGACCCCGTCATGGAAAGGTATTAAATATCCTTAAATCTACCATTGAGGAAGAATTAGAAAGAAAGGGTCAAAAAGTAGCAAAAGAATCACGTGAGGAAGAGCGATTCTTTGATTATACAATGCCTGGTGACAGGAGATGGTTAGGGCACCTACATCCTTTAACGACGACGATGGATGAGATAGTTGATGTATTCGTAAGGATGGGATTCACAGTGAAGTATGGACCAGATGTTGAAACCGAGTTTTACAATTTTGAAGCACTCAATATGCCTAAAGACCATCCATCAAGGGATATCCAGGATACATTCTACCTTGAAAATAATCTGCTCTTGAGGACACAAACATCTCCTGTACAGATAAGGGTAATGGAAAGTAGAAAACCACCCGTCAGGATAATCTCCCCTGGAAGATGCTATAGGGTGGATAATTTTGACTCATCCCATTCACCTGTTTTTCATCAGATCGAAGGTCTATATGTTGATAAAAATGTTACCTTAAGCGACCTCATAGGAACGCTTAACACCTTTGCAAAGGCAATATTTGGTGAATCCACAAGGACAAAACTTACACCTCACTATTTCCCGTTCACTGAACCGAGTGCAGAAGTTCATGTCTCATGTCCGTTCTGCAAGGAAAAAGGATGTACAACCTGCAAGCATACTGGATGGATAGAAATAATGGGTTGTGGGATGGTTCATCCAGAAGTCTTCAGGAAGGTTGGATATGACCCTGACAAATATACAGGTTTCGCTTTTGGAATGGGCATAGAGAGGGTTTGTATGCCAAGATATGGCATACATGATATGAGGTTATTCTTTGAAAACGATCAACGTTTCATCCATCAATTCTAAATAGTAAACGAAAGATGAAAGTAAGCGTTGAGTGGTTAAGGGAATTTGTAGATATTGATATCGGTATTAATGAGCTCGCATGTAAACTCACAGATCAGGGAGTCTCTGTTGAGGGTGTTGAGAGCGTAGGGAAAGACTATATTCTCGACCTTGAGATTACCCCTAACAGACCTGACCTTCTTTCTGTGTTTGGTATTGCAAGAGAAATAAAGGCAATGTTACAAAAGGACATCAAGAAAAATCCCTTTAAGATAACAGAGGAGGTGCAAAGTAATGGTAGTGATATTATAGTGGAAATAGAAGACTACTCAGACTGTCCACGATATACAGGATGTTCTGTCGAGAACATAGAAGTGCGCACATCTCCCGATTGGCTAAAGCAAAGACTGGAGGCGATGGGTGTTCGTTCCCTCAACAATATCGTTGATGTAACTAACTATGTGCTTCTCGAAATGGGACAACCTCTACATGCTTTCGATGCTGAATGTATAAAGGGGGGAAGGATAAACGTTAGAAGGGCAAAGGATGATGAATCCATTATTACACTTGATGGTTTAACAAGAAAACTTGATAGAGATCTTCTTGTGATTGCAGATAGCAAAAAACCAATAGCATTAGCAGGAATAATGGGAGATGAAGAGAGCGAGATTAAAAACAATACAAAACATATTTTCATCGAAAGTGCATACTTTAATCCAACACTTATCAGAAGGGGAGCACGGAGATTAAATCTATCAACGGAATCCTCTTTCCGCTTTGAAAGAAAGGCAGACATACATGCATTGATTCCAGCGCTTCTAAGAGCACGTGAATTGATAATAAAATTTTGCGGCGGTATAATGAAAGGAGGCGTAACCGATATATATAAAAAACAAGAAGTAGAAACAGAAAAAGTCACTTTTTCAATCAAATGGTTGAACGATTTCCTCGGTTCTAATTTTTCCCGAGAAGAGATAATTGAACCTTTGACCTTACTTGACCTTAACGTTAAAGGAGATACTTCACTCGAAGTTGAGGTTCCATCATTTAGAAGGGACTTAGATATAAGAGAAGATATTGCAGAAGAGGTTATCAGGATGGTTGGTTTTGACAGTATTCCTATGCGTAGTACAATTGTATTTGAAAAAGTTGGTTCTTTACCCCATAGCAGCCTCAAGATAGGTAAAATAAAGGAATATTTAGTATCACGCGGATATGATGAAGTAGTAAATGTTAGTTTTATTTCTAGTGATGAACTAAAGCCCTTTAAGATGGGGATAAAACCCATTGCCATTCAAAACCCCATTACCAGCAACCTCACACACATGCGGTCCACCCTAATTGTAGGCCTCTTGAAAACAGTAAAGAGAAATATGAATATCGGTAGTAGGGATATGAGATTTTTTGAGTTAGGAAATGTTTTCATTCAGAACCAAACGAGCGGAAAGGTTGAAGAACCACTTAAAATTGCAGGAGTAATAACAGGAAAGGTAAAAAATCAAGATTGGCGAGGTGAGAACAGAACATTTGATTATTATGATCTAAAAGGTGACATTGAAGGATTATTCAGCTTTGTTAATATAAATGATAACAGGTTCGAAAAGATAAAAGGAGAGTTATCATTGCTGGAGGAAGGCAGTGATATATATATCGAAAAAGAGAAAGTTGGCTTCGTTGGTTCTATAAGTGCTGAGATAAGCGACTACTTTGATATATCAAAAAAAGTTCTTCTTTTTGAAATAGAACTTGCACCTCTATTAAATCGCATTTCTTTTGATTACAATTTCAAAGATTTACCCAGATATCCTGCAGTTTTGAGGGATCTATGTCTTCTTGTGCCTGGAAATGTGACTCACCAGCAGATAGAAGATATTATACGAAAGAGTGGAAAAGGGTTGGTAGAGAAAATCCAACTTTTTGACACATATTATAACAATAAAATCACTCATGGATTAAGGAGCCTTACATACTCACTCACCTTTCGCTCTGATAGTGGAACATTAAACGATGAAAAGGTTAATGCGACAGTTGATGAGATCCTTAAAGAACTCGATGAGGGATTAGAAATAAATTTGAGGGGTGAGAAATAGAGTGGACCTTTTTGAGAAAAGCGGTTCAGATTGGGAAACATTAGAAAATTGCATAGAGGAAGCGATTAGCCAAATTCAGAACTTGAGAACTCAGAACAAAGAACTTGCGGAAAATAATAAAGAATTGAAGGAGGGAAAAAAAACGTTTAATGAAGTCAAAAAAAAGATAGAGAAGAAAATCAAAGAACTGGTAGAGAAATTGAGTGCCATAAAGGAGTAAACACTTTTATGTTGGCTCAGATCTTTATAATTCAGATTTCGTTAAGATGAAACAGGAAGAAAGAATCATAACGTTTAATATCCTGGGAGAAGAATACAAGATAAAAACAGATATGGATAAAGATGCAGCGATACGTCTAACAAACTATGTAAACAAGCAGATAGAGGAAATCGTAAAGAAGGTTGGTTATGCATCACAGACGAAGATAGCGGTTCTCGCTGCACTAAATATTGCAATGGAACTTTTTCTTGAAAAAAATGAAAGGGCACATCTTGATAATAAAATAGAAGAGGCTTGTGAAAGAATAAAAGAGGTACTTGTAAAAAAGAAATTTTCTTCTTGATTTTTCTAACGAAATCTGATATAATATATAAAATTTGAATATAACTACCCTACCGTGCTCGTGATGGGTAGTTTGATCTTGAGCCAACACCTGAGTATTGGGGACCAGTAGCATCTCTCGAGTGCATGCCTCTCTTTGAAGCGGTAGCCAGGTAAGAGCTGTGAGGCACCCACCTGTATGCTTAGGTTCAGATACAACTTCCCACACGGCACAATGGTAGGGTTTTTTTATTAGGAGGTGAGTGATAAAATGAATTACATTATTCCAATTACAGTAGGAATAGTTATGTTCTTTATTGGTTTCCTCGTCATGGAACTGATACGAAGAGCAAAGATAAAAAAAGCCACAAACATAGCTGATAAAATAATTGAGAAATCAAAAGAAGAGGCGGAAAATTACAAGAGAAATGCAAAGGAAGAGATGCAGAAGAAGTGGTCACTCAAAAAGCAGGAGTTCGAATGGGAGACAAAGAATAGAAGGCGAGAGCTTACCCAACTTGAAAAGAGACTTAATGAGAGAGAAGTTAACATAGAGAGAAAAAATAATCTTCTAATGAGAAAGGAAAAGGATATTATCCACAGAGAAAGGGAACTCATTCAGAAGGAAAAATCTATAAAGCTAAAAGATGCCAGATATACAAGTCTTTTAAGAGAGGAAAATGCCAGGTTAGAACGAATAGCAGGTATGACGAGTGAACAGGCAAAAAGACAATTGATGGATAATTTGAAGGAGCAGGCAAAACATGAAGCAGCAAAAATGATACGGGAAATAAAGGAAAAAGCAGTTGAAGAAGGGGGAAAGAAGGCAAAGGAGATTATAACACTTGCAATACAGAAGTCTGCGATGGAGCATGTCTCAGAATCAACTGTCTCGGTTGTTGCACTCCCCAACGATGAAATGAAAGGAAGGATTATAGGGAGAGAAGGAAGGAATATAAGGGCATTTGAAAATCTAACCGGGGTAGAAGCAATCGTGGATGATACACCAGGAGCAGTGACACTTTCAGGTTTTGACCCCATAAGGAGAGAGGTAGCAAAACGCTCACTTGAAAAACTTGTAGCAGACGGTAGGATTCATCCAGCTCGTATCGAAGAGATAATTGAAAAAACTGAGAAGGAAATAGAAGAAACAATAAAAGCAACAGGAGAAGAGACAGTTATGGATATGACAATCACCGGGATACATCCTGAACTTGTAAAGTTACTTGGTAGATTGAAATTCAGAACGAGTTATGGTCAGAATGTTCTTCTTCATTCAAAGGAAGTTGCAACAATTTCAGCGCTTATGGCAGGAGAACTCAGACTTGATGTTGAGGATGCAAAAAGGGCGGGTCTCTTACATGATATTGGTAAGGCGGTAGACCAGAACTACGAAGGAACTCACGCAAAGATAGGAGCGGAACTTGCTGAGAAATATGGTGAATCTCAAATTGTCATAAATGCAATAGCAGCGCATCATGAAGAGGTAGATGTAGAAACACCTATTTCTGTTCTTATACAGGCGGCAGACACAATTTCAGGAGCACGACCCGGTGCAAGAAGAGAGACCCTTGAGGCATACATTAAGAGACTGGAAAGGCTTGAGGAAATCGCACTATCATTTGATGGCGTCTCCAAGGCTTACGCAATGCAAGCTGGAAGGGAGATAAGGATCGTCGTCGAACCCGATAGACTAGACGACTTTAGATGTAAGGAACTTGCTGAACATATTGCCCAGAAGATTGAATCTGAACTAAAATATCCAGGACAGATAAAGGTAACAGTAATAAGAGAAACAAGAGCAGTAGAGTTTGCTAAATAGCTCTAAGTATGTAAAGAATAAGGGATATAAGATGTAAGATGCAGGATGGATGAGTGAAGTCATATGACGATGTCAGCAGAAATTAATGATTAGCTTATTGGGCAACAGAATGAATTTTAACTTTTTACTTTTAACTTTTTACTTTCAAATGGAACAAACATGAGAATTCTTGTAGTTGGTGATATTATCGGCAGACCCGGTAGATATCTACTCTCAATGATCTTAGACCAAATTAAAGAGGAGTTTTCAGTTGACTTTACTATTGTAAATGGTGAGAATGCTGCAGGTGGTTTCGGCATCACACGAAATATTGCAAGAAAAATACATTCGTACGGGATTGACTGTATAACGAGTGGTAATCATGTATGGGATAAAAGTGAAATAATTGAGGTTCTGGATGAAATCGCTTTTCTTCTAAGACCTGCAAACTACCCACCTATGAATCCAGGAAGAGGACACTGGGTCTTTCTATTGAATGATGGAAGAAAGATTGGCGTAATAAACCTCCAGGGAAGGGCCTATATGAAAAGCATTGATTGCCCATTCAGGATAGGGGAAGAGATTGTTCATGAAATGAGCAAGGAGACAAAAATTATTGTTATTGACTTTCATGCCGAAACAACCGCCGAAAAGAAGGCTTTTGCCTGGTTTATTGACGGTAAGGTCTCCTTGGTATTTGGAACTCATACACATGTTCAGACTGCTGATGAGTCTATCCTTCCAAATGGCACAGGTTATATTACGGATATCGGAATGACTGGGGCGTTCGATTCTGTAATTGGTGTAAAGAAACACTCATCAATCAGTTATTTTCTGAAACAAACCCCCCAGCGATTCGACGCAGCAAAAAACGACAGAAGATTGAATGCTATTTTTGTAGAGATTGATGACAATACTGGTAAAACAACAAATATAGAAAGAATTGAGAGGAGAATTCCAGATGAAGACAATAATAATTGACGGTAGAGCTATTGCTAATGAAATCAGGGAAGAGCTTTCGCATACGACAAGTGATTTAATCGCAAAGAATATCATTCCAAGAATGGCTGTTCTTCACATTGGTGAAGATCCTGCAAGCCTTTCTTATACAAAATCTATTAAAAAAATATCTTCTAAGCTTAATATAGAAGTTGATATTTATATGATTGAAGAAACCACTAACGATGTTCATGTGATTAAGGAAATAAAAAGATTGAATGATGATAAAAAAATACATGGCATACTCATTCAAGAGCCTATCCCATCCAGTTTTAATAGAGAAGATATTCTACTCTCTATCTCTCCTTTTAAGGATATAGATTGTATGAACCCTATTAATCTTGGTAGGGTTATGAGAGGAGAATTTCCTTTCGCTCCATCTACGCCCCTTGGTGTTCTCAAGGTACTTGAGCAAGAAAATATTGATGTTGAGGAAAAACATGTAGTGATAGTAGGAAGAAGCACCATTGTTGGAAAACCCCTTGCAAATCTTCTTTTAATTAAAGGAAAGGGGGGTAATGCTACCGTTACAGTATGTCACTCGAAAACAAGAAATTTACCGTTCTTTACAAAAATGGCAGATGTTGTTGTAGTTGCAGTTGGTAGACCGAAACTTATAAAGGGTGATATGCTTCAGCAGGGTGCAGTTGTGATTGATGTAGGAATAAATGATGTAATCGACAAGGATGGTAAACATAGACTAGTTGGTGACGTCGATTTTGATTCCGTGATTGGAATTGCATCATATGTAACACCTGTCCCTGGCGGTGTGGGACCTGTAACCACGTTGATGTTATTATCAAATCTTATCACGGCGGCAACAAGGAAAGTATAGCAGGCAGTAAGGAGTATAAAGTAGGGAGAAGTTGTGGAAACGGAAGAAAAGTTATATACAGTTAGAGAAGTTACAAAGTTCATCAAAGAGATTCTTGAGAAAGAAGTGGGTTTTATATGGGTGAAGGGAGAGATTTCAAATTTCAAAGCCCATTCTTCTGGTCACTTCTATTTCTCGCTGAAGGATGAGATTTCACAACTTCCCTGTGTAATGTTCAGAGAAGAGAACAGAAAGATGCTTTTTAAACCAGAAGACGGCATGGAAGTAAACGCTTATGGAAGAATTGGTGTATATGAGAAACAGGGAGTATATCAATTATATGTTTATGATATGAAATCTGTCGGCATAGGTGAACTTGCTCTCCGCTTTGAGGCCCTCAAGAAAAAACTCAAAGCCGAAGGACTGTTTGATAAAGAATATAAGAAACCATTGCCCGATTTCCCACTAAGGATAGGTGTTGTCACCTCAAGTAGTGGTGCAGCAATCCAGGATATTCTTAATATTCTCAGTAGAAGGGCACCGTATGTGGAAATTATTTTAAAACCTACAAAGGTTCAGGGAGAAGATGCAGCAGAGGAAATCGCTGGAGCAATAAGTGAATTCAACGAATATAGAGATATTGACCTTTTAATAATTGGAAGAGGTGGTGGTTCAATAGAAGACTTATGGGCATTCAATGAGGAGATAGTAGCAAGGGCAATCTTTGCTTCCGAGATACCTGTAATGTCCGCTGTTGGTCATGAGATAGATTTTACCATTTCTGATTTTGTTGCTGACTTGCGTGCCCCAACACCTTCTGCAGCAGCAGAACTTGCTGTCAAGGACAAAAAGGAGATTATCGATAGTATGCATCACCTTCTTAGCAGTGCAGAAAGGTTACTTCTAAGTAAGCTTGAACAGAAGAATGAAAGTCTGAAAAACTTGACAAGGAGATATGGAATAGCAAGGGTTATTGATATGATAAGACAGAAAAATCAAATAGTAGATGAATATGAAAGAAGAGTTACATCAAGTATTTCTTACGCCTTTTCAATAAAATCTCAGATGGTAGATGGACTTTACAGAAGAATCAAGGGATTGGATCCATCAGCTGTCCTTGGCAGGGGATATACAATTACAAGGAGATTACCAGGAATGCAAATTATCTCAAATATACATGATATAGATCTTTATGATAGACTGAACATAGAGTTTGTAGATGGAACTGCAAGAGCCATAGTTGACAAAAAAAACTTAAAACCACAAAGGATACAGGTAAATAAAGATAATACGAAATGAGAAACCTGAAATCCTAAATATATGCTTAGAAGCAAGTAATTTGTAAAAGGTCGCATGAGATTATCTTGAAAAGGATTGTGATTGTCAATGTTCGAATGATGAACTTGTACCAGAAGCTCTTTGCATACTTATGGTTAAATTCATTAATAAGAGGGAGAAAAAATGAAAAAAATAGTATTTTTGCTTTTTATTTGCTCTATCCTTTTCTCATATGGTTGTAAAAAAAAGCAACTTATAGCAGGGGGACAAAGGGACGTCATTGTCGTCTTAGCTGAACAGGACGACTGGTTCAAAACAAAGGATGCGTTAGAGAATGCCCTTGGAAGGGATGTTTTTACTCCAAATAGGGAGACAATCTATGAACTCATGCATGGACTACCACAAAACCTTCCTTCTTACATCTATTCAAAAAATCTTATTCTCATAGGGTATGTAGGCGATCTATCTGAAGTATCAAATCTTATATCAACTCTGCTTACAGATAAGGCACAAGAGATGATTCAAAAGAAGGAGGCTTTTATCTTTGAGAAAGAGAACCCGTGGGCATTTGCTCAGTATCTACTTGTTATCGCAAGCCCAGGGAAACCAGAACTCGTTGACATAATTGAAAGATACAAGGATGTCATCTTTGACTATTTTGAGAATGCATCCTATAAACGAGCAAAATGGTTAATCTATTCAGGAGGCAGAGAGGAAGAAAAAGAGGAAAAGCTGAAGAATGAGTTCAATTTTGCTGTAGACCTTCCTATTGGTTTTTACTGGATGCGTGAGGATTCAATAAAGACATTCGCAAAATTTGTAAGGCGATACCCTTATAGGCTGTTCTCTATTGCATGGCAAGAGAACATGGTTGGTAGTATCTCTTGGAATGATGCCTGCAGGATAAGAGATAGTATTGGCGCCCTCTATTTTGAAAATGATGTTATAGTGAAGAATATGACTGAAGGGAAGCGTGTTGAATTTCTCGGAAGGGATGGATATAAACTCGAGGGAATATGGGAAAATAATGAGAGAGTAATGGGCGGTCCTTTTCGAACATATTTCTTTAATGATACACTTCAGAAAAGATTTTACATGATTGACATTCATGTTTTTGCACCAGGAAAGAAAAAATGGTTCTACCTGAAGGAACTCGAAGCTGTTGCTTCAACATTTAAAACCTACCCGTTGAAAGAGAGTAAGCAGTAGGTAGAAAAACTAAGAAACGGGGAAACTACAAGACAAAAATTAAAAGTGAAAAGTGAAAATTATAAAATGAAGAGTCAATTAAATAACAAAAGGCTAATCGAACCCGAAAGACTTAAATAGTGATAAAAGACAGCAAGTAACTATAAATAATAAGAAATTTACCATCAATCAATATGTGACATATTATAGAATGATGCCAAACCCCGTTAAATAAAATGAATGTAGAAGAGTGGAATGGCATTTAATGGGCGAGGAGCAAATCGTCGTTACAACATGAGAGAATTCTACTGGAGATTTGAATGCTTGAAGAGATAAATGAAAAGATTGCTTGCGAGATTTTATTCAAAAAGGGTAAGGCAACCCCCCGTTATCTGTTATGGAAAAAGAGATGGTATAAAATAGAAAAGGTGCTTCTACGATGGGAAGAGAGAAAGGGAAGAGAACTCCTGAGACATTTTTCAGTAACAGATGGATGTAACACATTCCATATTGTTTTTTATCCAGAAAGTTTGACCTGGAAACTTCTCGGTATCGATAAATGTGATTAAGGATGATGAAAAGAATTGTTCTACACATCGATATGAATGCTTTCTTTGCTTCTGTAGAACAGCAAGCAAATCCCACATTAAAGGGTAAACCGGTTATAGTAGGGACCGGTATCGGGTTACGGGGAGTTGTTTCAACTTCATCATACGAGGCAAGACCATATGGGGTCAAATCAGGAATACCTCTCAGGGAAGCATTAAAACTATGTCCCCATGCAATTTTAGTTCCTGTTGATCCCTCTAAATATGAATTTGTATCAAAGAAAATTATGGATATCTTCTTTAAATATACTCCACTTGTTGAGGTATTCTCTGTTGATGAAGCATATCTTGATGTTACGGGTTCTTTGAGACTCTTTAGCTCTGTGGACAACATTATTACTAAAATAAAGGAGGATATCAAGAGGGAATTTGGAGTAACCTGTTCCGTTGGTATGGGACCAAACAAGCTCCTTGCAAAACTTGCTAGTAGCCTGGATAAACCGGACGGATTTGCAAGAATAATGGAAGAAGATGTTCCTCACCTATCAGCAAAACTGGAAGTTTCTGAACTATGTGGAATAGGTCCTGGACTTACAAAAAGCCTTGGAAAATTTAACATAACCACCATGAAAGACCTTGCAGAATGTGATGTAGAAATACTTGCTGACAGGTACGGTATCATAGGAAGAAAACTTCATCTCATGGGACTTGGTAAGGATCCTTCTCCTGTTCTTCCCTATTTCCATTACGAGGATGCAAAATCAATGGGACATAGCATTACATTTGGCGAAGATATCAGCGACTTAATGAAAATTAAACGGATACTCTTGTGGCTTTCTGAAAGAGTGGGAAGAAGACTGAGAAAGGTGAAAATGAGAGGTAAAAAGGTTACTATTGGTATTCGATATAGTGATTTTACTACTATCAGTAAAGGAAGGTCTATTCTCCAATACATTAATGACGGCTACCAGATATACAAGTGTGGACTTGAAATAATGAGGTCATTTCTTGAACCTGAAAGAGATGTAAGGCTTGTAGCTGTGAGTGTCTCAAGACTGGTAAAGGGTATATATGAACCTGACCTCTTTGAGGATTTCGAAAAGAGAGAGAGGCTTTTAAGTGCAGTAGATAAAATCAACGATAGATTCGGAGAATTCACGGTCAAAAGGGCATTACTTCTCGGTAAACATATACGAAAAATAATCTTTAATCCATTACGACCTGTGAAGTAATCGATGGCATTATCCACGGATGACCACTAGTATGTTTCTATCCATCTACAAATCACACTACTGAGAAACATCAACAAAAGAGAAAATTTCTGACATATGATTTCCATAGATATTGAGGTGTTATGAGTAATTATCCAAATGTCTGGGGAGAAGGAAATCTATTTGCATTCTCAGGTTTCGAGGGAAAAACGGACTGGTCATATCCCTTCGTAGGAACACTTCTTGAGAAACGGGTAGGTTTCATCATTAGAACTGAAAGGGAAAAAAGATACTGGGTATCACTAAGAAACGGTAATAAAATTGGTGAAACGATAAAAAGAAAAGAGAAAAATTGTTATGATTATTTCTCCCCGGAAATTGTAGCAGGCGATATTATCTCATTGCATTGCGGATTCAAGAATTTCAACATTCAACTCATTGCTTTACCCTTTTCAAAGAATGAAATCATCATAAGAATTACACCAGAGACCGTAACAAGAAACTCAATTATTAATCTTGTTGTAAGGATCGAAGCCTGTAAAGAACTCTTTTTCAATGGCTATGATTTTGTGATAAAAACAGATAAGGATACAACATTCTTAAGTCTAAATCAAAAAGCAATAATTTACAGTGTTGTTGATTCAATAGAAGAGGTAGAAAGGGTAATGCGTGGGGAGGCTGAAAAAAGAGCTTGCAGTTGGGATGGAGATAAGGAAGTCCGCTATCTTGTAATATCTAATTTACCCCGCAAAAGTAAACCGTTAGATATACTAATCTCTTCAAGGAGAAAAAAAAGAAAAGTAATACAGTTATCCAATTTAAAGAAAAAAAGAGAAACATTTTATACAGAAAGAATGACAGACTATAAAAAGAGAACCCTTGCAAAGGCAATGAGTATTCTTAAAGCAAACGTTGAATCACCTCAAGGTGTTTTCAAACAGAGGTGGACTACACCTGATAGGTGGCCGCATAGACACCTCTGGTTGTGGGATTCGTGTTTCCACGCACTTGGCTGCGTATTCATTGATAATAAACTTGCAGAGGATTCAATTCTATCTGTTCTTAATACACAAAGGGAGAATGGTTTTATTCCCCACATTGGACGACCGGACGGGAATTTTTCAAACATCACACAGCCACCACTTTTATCCTGGGCAGTATATAAGATTTATCAACATACGGGAAACAAAAAATTCCTTACCAACTGTTATCCAAAACTAATGGCATATCTCCTATGGTGTCTAAGAAATAGAGATAAGAATAGAAACAGGCTTTTAGAATGGAAAAGAAGCGACGAATCAGGCATGGATAATTCTTCACGGTTTAATAATGGATGCACCTTTGATGCAATTGATTTTTCCTCTATACTCGTCAATGACTTGCTATGTCTTTATAAAATAGGGAAGGAAATAGCCAGCGCAGATGAAAACTTGAGAAAGAAAGCAAATAAAGTCAGTAGAAAAATAGAGCAATATTTATGGAACAGGAAAAAGGGATTCTTCTTTGATAGATATTTCAATGGAGGATTTTCATTCTTCAAAACTGCTTGCGGTTTTCTTCCACTTTTCTCTGGTAGTGCAAATAATCACCAGGTTGAATTCCTTGTTCGCCACATGAAAAACCCTAACGAATTCAATACACCTTTCCCTGTCCCAAGTGAAGCAATTGACTCACCCACATTTGACAATAATATGTGGAGAGGACCTGTTTGGTTAAATTATAACTATTTTATCATAGAAGGTTTAAAAAAATATGGTGTTTCAGATTTAGCAGATAAGATAAGAAAAAAGACACTTAGAGAGGTCGAAAAATGGTATCGAAAAGAAGGTACCATTTTTGAGTTCTATGACCCATTTAGTAAAGTATCGCCCAGACGTATGCCGAGAAAGGACAAATATGGTGCAATAAGGGAATTTGGCTGGTCAGCAGCTATATACATACTGTTAACGTTAGAGCAACAATGATAAATAAAATATTTGACAATAAAAAACCTATGGGTTATAATTTATAAGTGTAATGTTTTGAATGTTTGCAAGATTAAATTCTAAAAGGAGGTACTATGCCAACAAGTTCCTATGTATTAATAAAGGTAGAACCGAGTAAGGCACATAGTGTATACAATGAGTTAAAAAAATTGTCCTCTGTTGTACAAGTCGATGCTGTAACTGGACCACACGATATGATAGCAATTGTTGAATCACCAGATGTATCCACTCTTGGCACAGTTATTATTAATAAAATAAGAACTATTGACGGCGTAAATGATACATTGACCTGCCATATAATCAAGTTCGGACTATAATTACCACTACAGTTTGTATCCAATTTTTCTTAAGAAATCTTTTCTCTCCTTTATCGCTTCCTCGTCTTCCATCCCTACGGGTTTCATCCCATCCAGAACACCAAGGATACCCCTCTGTTCTCCATCCTCTGCAACAATAACCTTTACCTGGTTAGCAGTTGCACAATAGAACCCTACAATTTCAGGTACTGTCCTGAGTGTTTTTAGAATATTTATCGGGTAGACATCCTTTAAGAAAAGTATAAAAGAATGTCCAGCACTAATATTCAATGCATTCTTCTTTGATAGTTCAATCAACTCATCATCTGTTCCTGTGAATCGGACAAGACGCCTATCTGAAGATTCACAGAATGCAAAACCAAATTTTATACCGGGCACAGTACTGACGAGTGCTTCATATACATCCTCAACTGTTTTGATAAAATGGGATTGACCAAGCACTACATTCAAACCCTGAGGATTTTCTATATCTACAGTTTTAATCTCCATAATAACTCCTTTCTTTCTTGTCATTTATTTTCATTTTTTTACATCTTCTCCGGGGCACTCACACCAATAAGGGTAAGCCCATTCTTAATGACCTGCTGCACTGCCTTAACAAGGAAGAGCCTTGCTAACGTCATGGGTACATCATCGGTTACAATCCGAACCTTCTGATAGTATGAATGAAAAATCTTCGAGAGTTCAAGCAGGTAGTAAGGAATCCTGTGAACATCCCTTCTCTCAGATGCCAATTTAACAACTTCAGGGAAAAGAAGAATAAATTTTGCAATCTCCCTTTCCTGAGGTTCAGTAAGCAAAGAAAGGTTGGGTTCATCAGTTAAATTAATTCGCTTCTCCTGTGCAAAATTGAAGATATTGACAGTTCTCGCATGGCAGTATTGAGTATAGTAGACAGGATTTTCAAGAGAGAGTGTTTTTGCAAGTTCAACATCAAAATCAAGGTGTGCATTTATCCTTCTCATAAGAAAAAAGAAGCGAACAGCATCCCTATCGACAGTATCAAGTAGACTATCGAGAGTGATAAATCTTCCTGCCCGTTTTGACATCTTCTCTTTCTTTCCACGAGAAACAAGCACAACCTGCTGGACAATTATAATCTCAAGATTCTGTGGATTATTTCCAAATGCCACAACCGCTGCCTTTACCCTCATCACATGCCCATGATGATCAGGACCCCATACATTTATCAGATGTTTGTACCCCCGTTCGAATTTATCCTTGTGATAGCTTGCATCAGATACAACATAGGTATGGGTTCCATCCTGCTTGATAAGAACTCTGTCTTTATCATCCCCGTATTTCGCTGTAGAGAACCAGACTGCCCCGTCCTTTTCATATACATCTCCCCTACTCCTGAGATAATCAACAACATCCTGAATGGAGAACTTCTCAAGGATTGCTTTTTCACTTATCCACTTTTTGAACCTGACTCCAAACCTTTCGAGTGAAGACCTCTGCTGTTTTACTATCTCATCCTTAACATATTCCTTAAAGAAGTCAATTCTCGCTTCCTCATCCATACTATTTACTTTCTCATCATCAACAAACTTGCTTATACAGTCCTTTATATAATCACCTTTGTATCCATCTTCAGGAATTTCAATCTCCTCACCATGGAGCTCTTCAAACCTCTTTTCAGCTGAGATACCGAGCATCTCTATCTGCCTGCCTGCATCGTTAATATAGTATTCAGCATCAGCTTTGTAACCTGAAAAATTAAGCAGTTTAACCAGTACATCACCTACTGCAGCCGCTCTTGCACTCACAATATTAAGGGGACCAGTAGGATTGGCACTCACAAATTCTACAAGAACTTTTATCCCCTTACCCTTCTTACTACTTCCGTACTTTTTTCCTTCTTTTATTACATCCTTTAATTGGCTGAATAGAAACACATCATTTAAGAAAAAGTTTATAAAACTATCTTTTCTTAAAACCTTCTTAAATATCTCTTTTCTCTCAATAAGGTCAGACAAAATAGTATTTGCAAACTCGTCGAATGATAATTTACACTCCCCAGGTAAAAGGGAAGATAAATTTGATGAAAAATCTCCAAACTCAGGCTTCGGTGGAACTTCAATAGTAGGATTTACCTCTATACCAAATTTATCGAGAAGAATATTTCTCACTATATGTTTTATTTCTTCTTTAAGATTTAACATTTTCTTCCTCTATCCTTTCTATTAGCGCATCTCCCCAGAGTGACTCGATATTGTAATAAAGTCTCTCTTCCTCAAGGAATATGTGAACGACAACATCCACATAGTCAAGTAGAATCCAATGTCCATAAGAATAGCCTTCAATGTGCCATTTCCTTATGCCCTCTTTCCCAAGTTTAATACCAATATCATCTGCAATAGCCTTTGCATGTTTATCACTTGTTCCCGTTATTATTATAAAGTAATCCACCATCGTAGAAATCTTTCTTAAATCGAGTGTGACAATGTTGCCTCCCTTTTTATCAAGTGCACTCTTCGCAATAAATTTTACCAAGTTCCTTGAATTTTCTAATTTATCCAATATCCCTCCTAATAGATTTTTCTTTCTAAAACCTTTTTTACAAAGTACTTTTTGTAATCCTTTCCGAGTAAAAGAGTAACCTCCAAGAATAGAGTAGAATCAATCATTGCTGTGATATTAGAACACTTTATTATCTTCCCCAGAACTTTTGCATTCTTCATATTTTTATCAACCCTTTCAATGACAATTGTCCTTTCCACATTCGCTTCCTTCACATCTGAAATTTCGACGACATCAAATCCTTTCTCTCTTAAGAACAGAGAAACCTTATATGCCAAATTATCTACTCCGCAACCATTGAGGACTTCTATCCTCGTATACATAGTACTGGCTTCACCTGGGACCCTCCTTGTTTTTTTTGAAAATCGGAAAACCATAGAGGTTACCACGAAAAGGACAAAGAATGTGAGAATGAGGATAGTAATCCTTGCAAAAAGATTATTACTTTTTCTTTTTCTCATCCCTGATGATAGAGTAAGGTGGAATTATTGTGTTGTCAGTTATATGTGCTCTGCTAATCAAGCAGTTTTCATTAATTTCAACATTTTTTCCTATGATAGCATTATTAATAGATGAATGTGAATAGATAGTGCAGTTTTCACCTATGACAGTTTCTCCAGTGATTAGGACAAATGGTTTTATAACGGTATCCTTTCCAATCTTTACTCCGTAGTCAATTGAGGTGGCATCCGGGGAAACAAAGGTTACCCCATCTTTCATTAATTCTTTCATTATTCTCTCTTCTATAATCTTTGAAACCTGAGAGAGTGTCCATCTGTCGTTTATGCCTATTGTCTCCTTCCAATCGTCTGTTGTTACAACTTGAATATCCCCATATTCTTTCTGAATCAATCGAACAACATCTGTCAGATAATACTCTTTCTGAATATTATCTGGCTTGATCTCTTTTAAGTAGTGAAAAAGTTTATCCTTGTTAAAAATATATACACCCGCATTAATCTCCTTAATAGATCTTTCCTTTTCCGTTGCATCCTTCTCTTCTACAATTCCAACTACCTTATTCCCTTTCCTTAAGATTCTGCCGTATCCTTCAGGTTCTTCAAGAAATGTTGATAGAAGTGTTATATCGGAATGATTACTTGAATGTAATTTCATCATTTTTTCAATTGTCTTTTCTTTTAAGAGAGGTGTATCACCTGCAAGGACTATAACATCTGCATGTACACTCTTCAGTATCTCTTTTGTTCTGAGGACAGCATCGCCCGTCCCAAGAGTTCTATCTTGATGTACGAATGACACGTTCCATTCCTTGAATTTATCCATTACCGTCTCTCTTTGTTTTCCAACTACAAGAACTGTTTTACAGGTTTTTATTTTCTTTGAGAGTTTGAGTACATAAAATAGCATAGGTTTTCCACAAAGAGAGTGTAGTACCTTGGTATTCTGTGATTTCATTCTTTTCCCTTTTCCAGCAGCCAGGATTACGCAAGCGAATTGTTGCATTATTATACCTTCACAATAATGTTATCTATAAGCCTTGCCTTCACGAAATAACAGGCAACTGCTATAAGAACCTCTCCTTTGATTTCATTAACAGGTTTTAGATCCTTTGTTTCCACTGTTTTTATATAATCTATTCGTGCACTCTTTTTTGAGGAAATCATTTCCCGAATTCTTCTCACAATTATTGATACATTTCTCACACCATTTTCTATCATATGCTCTGTTTCCTTTAAGGAGTTATAAATTACTGTTGCATCCTTCCTCTCCCCTTTTGTAAGATATACATTTCTTGAACTCATAGCGAGTCCATCTTTCTCTCTTATAATCGGTGCGATTATTACCTTGGTATTATAGTTTAAATCTTCGACCATTCTCTTGATAATTATTGCCTGCTGCGCATCTTTCTGTCCAAAAACCGCAATATCAGGCTTTACTATGTTAAAAAGCTTTGCAACGACGGTAGTAACACCCTTGAAATGTGTCTTTCTCCTTATACCACAGAGAAATCGGCTTAAATCTTTCACATAAACTTCTGTTTTGAAATACTTACTGTACATAGCATCCACATCAGGATAAAAAAGGAAGGAACACCTCCTTTTCTTAAGCAACATTTTATCCATTTCAATATCCCGCGGATACTCTCTATAATCCTCCCCTGCTCCGAACTGTGTCGGATTTACAAATATGCTTGCAACAGTTATATCTGAATTCCTGTTTGAAACATCAATTAGAGATAGATGCCCTTCGTGAATATATCCCATTGTTGGAACAAAACCTATAGTCTTCTTCTCCCTCCTCAATTCATCGGAGATTTTTTGCATCCTTTTAATTTGAGTGATGGTCCTCATACTATTTTAATAGTTTAGAGGATTTTGGAAGGAATACCCTCATTCCCTTTTCTTCTTTTTCTATCTCTTTCAGTATTGTATGAAAATCCTCCTCGTTGTTTATAAAATCTATTTCGTTAACATTGATTATTAAAAGAGGAGAACTCTCATAATGGAAAAAGAACTGGTTATATGCTTCATTTAGTGCCTTGAGGTAATCCAGGGTAATATTCTTTTCAAAAGGTCTTGCTCTCTTTTTAATCCTTGATAATGCTCTTGCAGGGTCCACTTGAAGATAAATTATAAGGGATGGTTTAAGAATATCTTTTTTCAGAATATCAAATATTTTGTTGTAAAGGGATATTTCAGTCTCATTCAATGTGAGATTTGCAAAAATCTTATCCTTTTCAAACATATAATCACTTAAAAGATTGGTAGAAAAGAGCTCCATCTGCTTCAATTCAATCTGTTGTTTGTGTCTTGAAAGTAAGAAGAAGATTTGTGTCTGGAATGCATAAGCATCCATATCTTTATAGAAATCTGCGAGAAATGGGTTTTCTTCTACAACCTCAAGGACACGTTTTGCATTCAATCTCTTTGTGAGCATTTCTGCAAGTGATGTTTTTCCTACTCCTATAATTCCTTCAACTACGAGATACTTAAATTTTTCCATTTAATTCCTCGAGAAGTCGACAAACGGTTTTTTTAAGAACAGGATGTTCAAAGTTTGGATCTATGTCAACCATGGGTTTAAGGACAAACCACCGATTGTGTAATTCTGGATGTGGAATGATAAGTTCTTTATCATTGAAAATAATGCTATTATAAAATAGAATATCAAGGTCTATAATCCTCGAACCCCACTTCCTCCCCTTCCTTCGCCCCATCTCTTTTTCAATTTTCTTCAATTCTTTTAATAGTGAAGCAGGTTTTAGTGAAGTTAACATTTTAGCGACGCCATTAAGGAAACGGGGTTGCTCTTTATATCCATAAGGTTCAGTGTCATAGAAAGGTGAAACCGAAATTACATCTATCTTCTCTGTTTTATTCAGAAATTCCAGTGATTTCTCTATATTTTTCCTTCTTTCGCCACGATTTGCACCTAGGCCGATATAGACTATTTTTCTACTGTCTTTTTCGCCTGATTTCAACACAAGCATATTTGATAGGTCCACCAAGTGGTGGATGTTGTTTTTTTACCCTGACTACAACTTCATAAGCCGTAAAAGAATCGAGTAATTTATCTGCAATCCTCTCTGCAATCGACTCAAGCAAAGAAAAATTCTCATTTTCAATTACATCCTTTACCTTTCTGTAAACCTCAGTATAGTCTATCGTATCTTTTAAACTATCCGTTTGTGCGGGAAATGATAGGTCACCTTCTATCTCAACATCAACCTCCCAGTGCTGACCGAGTTCCTTTTCTGCTGAATTAAAACCATGGTGACCATAAAAAACCATATCCTTCAAGAGAATTTTATCCATGTATAAAATATAACATAAACGAAGTAATTCGTCAAGAAAAAAGAAACCCCCTCAGGTCTGTTATCTTTTTTTGATAAAAAGATTTGACAAAGAAAAGAATTTATAGTATTATGCACCCCTTGAAATTTTACTGTACAATAAAAAAGACTCAGACTGTTAGATATGAAATTATCTAACTGGGGAACCGCAGAGAGTACAGAGAAAAAATTCCTTTTAATCTCATAATATCCCTGTTGACAATAAAACAAACTCTCTATCTTTCTGTGATTAAATGTATAGTTTTCTATGTTGCCAGAAAATATAAAAAATGAGGAGGTTTTTTGGTACGGCTTCTGGCAGAGGTGGTAAGAAGAAAAAGAAAAAAGGAAGTTCGCAAAATTAAGAATTTTGAATGCGAAACCCTTTCAATAAAGGTTAGAATAAAGGGACCTGCTCGAAAATCTTACAGGATACCCGGTGGTATAAGGGGCAAAACCTTCACAATCGAACGAACATTCTTAAGAGATTGGACTATAAAAAAAGGGGACTATATTATTTTAAATCAGGATGAATCCAGAAGATGTATTGAGGCTCTTGGGAAAGGTGTTGAGGAAAGGAAATGGAAGGATTTTATTAAGAAGGATATAGATGGAGACGGATATTATGAGATCGTTTTCGATAATCCTTTTATAAAAGCGGTTATTTCTCCACATTACGGGGCACGCTTATGGCAACTCTGGAACAAAGGAACAGAGAACAATGAACTTTATGGCGGTTCATTTTTCCAGGACAAAGGTTACATAGAACTTGGAGGAATTGAAGAGACCCTATCACAACAGGGAAAGCCTGATGAATTATGGAATGGATTTTTCAAAAATGAAAGGTGCAAAGAGAAGAATGTAATCTCTCTTTACTACAAGATGAAAAAAGAAAGGGAACTGGTTGTAAGAAAACGTTTTATGTTCTACAAGGAATTTCCAGGGTTGCTTGAAACAATCAATTTTACCTTTAAACCAGAAAAAGAGAAAGGGAAAAAGAAGAAGGGTAAGAAAAAAAGAAGATGGAGTATAAAACTTGCGCAGCGCATCTTCTTTGCAATGGGAGGAATCCCTGATTATAACAACCTCTATTGGATACCAACAAAAGACGAATTAAACTATGTCAGATTCAATAAACCATTATTTAAGAGAGGATGGGATGGTGATATTTGGTGGGATTGGACGCATCTCCACTTTTCACCTGACCCTGGCTTAATTATTCTCGAGAGAGAAGGCTCCGATGATGTTCTCTTACTATTCTTCAACAGAGACGACATTGATTTCGTCTGGACAGGTGATAAAAAGAGGACACCACGATTATATATCTTTTATAAAGAGAACAAGATAGAAGCCAAAAAAGGAAAGGAGTACAAGACATTATTTGCAACCGCCAATAGATTTTCTTTTAGAAAAAAAGAAATATTATTCGCTTCAAGAGGAAAGATTAAAGGAGACTATGTCCCTCTCTCTTTTATTTATTACACGAAAAGAAAAAAGAAAAACCAGTCCATTGCAATCAGTAGGGGGGGAGATATAGAGATATGTGAGATGAAAAAATTTGATAAGCCAGGTATACCTGGAAGCTTCTTCTATTTCACGACTGTAGAGAACAAGGATAGCAAGGAAGTTTCAGGAACATTAAAGGGAAAAGATCTGAGAGTGAGGTTGAGACTTGAGTAAGAAAAATCCTTTTCATCCTCTTACAGTGGGATATGACTGGGAGATGGCTGTTCTGAAAGATACAACTGAATCTGCTGGTGAGACTGAGATTAAAAAAATTGCAAATGAGATAAGAAGGGAAATTCCTTGGACTCGGGCTGGAATGGATATTGACCTCCTGGAGGTTCGTATGGAAATCATCGCTGACTGGCACGAATTCAAAGAGAAAAACAGGATGCTTATTGATTGTGCAAGAAAGATTTCCAAAAGAAAGGGTTTTATAATCCTCCCCATTGGTGCAAGACCAACAGAACAGATGCCCATAGGTTCACACATCCATATTGGAACAATTGCAGATTTTACTGATGCAACTCGTATTGCTAATGCGATGATAAAATATGTCCCCTGCTTTGTTGCGCTCGCGTGTAACAGTCCTTTTTCAAGATTTGACATGGGAGAATTCAAGAGTTACAGGATTATCTACAATGCAGAGTGGTGTTCGTTCCCTAATGAAATGAGGATTCCCCGACTTGCAAGAGGAGGATGGGGAGAGGATGTCCAGGTAAGACTTCCACGAAAACCGACCATAGAGATACGGTGCCTTGATTCCGCATCGGATATTAATTTAATGGAGGAGTACGTTGTCTTACTTGCTGGTCTATTCTACGGAGTCGGGAAGAGAGCAAAAGCCATGAAAGAAGAGAAGGATATAATGAAGTGGCAATCAATCAACCGATTTAGAGCTGCAAAGGATGGTTTGCAGGCGATTTTCCACTGGAACGGTGAAGAAAAACCCGTTACAGAAATCTTTTCAGAAATTTTCTTTATTGCTCAAGAAGGATTGGAGGCTTTTGGCGCTTCCCTTGATGATTTGGAAATAATACAAAAGATGCTTAAAAAGAAACAGACACAGTCAGACTTTTTGCTTACGTTCATAGAACTCGATAGAGACCCCCCATCCCTTTTAAGAATCATCTCAAATGTCCTTTCAAAGGGGGATGCATTCAAGGTATATCTCAAAAAGGCAAAAAGATTGCCATTAAAGAAACCCCTTCCGTTAGAGGATTTCATTCTATCAAAGATAACAAAGGATGTCCCTTACTTTCATCTCTACTTACTTTCTCCTTTGCCCCCCTTCTATCTGAATAGAATCCTCACCCGATTTGAGAAGGAAGGAAGAATAACATATAAGGTTTTACCTTACGAAGGTAAAGTATATTCAAGAATTGACCTCATATAATTAAGAATTAGGAATTGAGGATTAGGGACTAGAAAGAAATCTCAAAAAAAGACTTGACAAAATTAACGTTTTTCTATATTATTACTTAGAAGATCTGAAAGGAGGTTTATGAGAAATTATTTGTTAGTTTCTCTTTGTTTGATAGCCTTTCTATCCTGCCTTGCTGGTGAAGATATTACCATAAATGAAGTCTATTATACAACGAGAACCAGCAGTAACGATGCACAGTGGCTCGAGATATACAACAGCACGAGTAGTGATATCGACATCAGTGGGTGGAAGGTAAGTACATCAAAAAACCTTAGTAATGCATTTCTAATTCCGGCAGGAACGGTTGTCAATTCAAAGAGCTTTCTCATTTTTGCAGCAAATATAGACGTGATGGCTTCCCTCTGGGGACTTACAAAAAACCTAATTGAGTACGGCGATGCATTGACCTTCTCTGAAACTGGAGATAATATCCACCTCTTTAACAATACAAACAACGAGGTTGATGCAGTCTGGTTTGGAAACGGTGGAGAGATGGGGTCCACTAATGCAGCTCACGCTGTCTCTTTTGGGATGAGCCTCGCTCGAAATCCCGATGGAAAAGATTCGGATAACCCATCTTTGGATTTCTCTGAACGATTTCCCACACCAGGTCAAAGCAATACTTTTACCGGGTTTACACAGAGCACTTGGGGTAAGATAAAAGCCATCTACTCTATATATAGAAAACTTCTTCTTGGATGTTAATATAGGATAAAAAGAAGACAGTCAAAAGAATGCATGAAACAAGGTTTGCTCCGATAGTATTACTGTTCTTCTTATTAATCACACAATCACTTTTACTCTCCGCAACCCAAAAAGTAATCCTTAGTTACTACAAAGGTGATATCTCAATTTTCAGAAATAAAACGTTAATCTATCCAGAAATAAATATGAAGATTTTAAAAGGTGACAGCCTTGTAACTGAAGATGATTCATATCTGGAGATTAGGTATGAGGATGGTTCTGTTTCCTCCCTCGAACCGAACTCTACTATCATGATAAATGAAATAAAAAAGGAAAAAGGATTGTTTACAACGAGGATAAAAGCATTGGTAGGTAGCCTCTTATGTAAGATAAAAAAATTGAAGAAGGGAGAATCATTTCAGGTGTATACACCAACCGCTGCCGCTACAGTAAGGGGAACGGTCTTTGAAGTAGTAGTAAAAGAGACTCAAGAGACTTCATTTAATGTGCTTTCAGGTCAGTTATATGCAAAGGCTCTAATTGAAGGTGCACAGACCTACTTATTAAGAGATAAATTTACATACTTTGTTGGTAAGGAAGGCATACCTGACGTTAGAAAATTGACAGATAATGAACTTGCTGCTCTTAGGAATAGAGCACATGCATATATACAAGATTTCATTGAAGAAAAAAAGGGAGAAATAGAAAAAGGCATTAAAAAGGGGATAAAGAAAGGATGTCTTGGATTTATTTAACGAAGATGATTAAAAAACTTATTTTGTTGCTGATTCTAATTATTCCACAATCTCTTCATCCGCTTGCAAAGTATGCAGAAGAATTCCTGAATCTTGGGCTTGGTGCAAGGTCTTACGGAATGGGTGGTGCGTTTACATCATTAGCAGATGATGCAACCTCATTCTACTGGAATCCAGCAGGAACAGTTCAGATAGAAAAAAAGACTATCTTCTTTATGCATTCAACACAGTTCAAAGACCTTATGACATACGATGGTGCAACGTTTATACTCCCCGGAAAATCCGCAAAGAAAGCACTCTCTATTGGTATCCTGTACCTCAATATTCCCGATATTTTCGACACAAGGAACGCATGGGAAGATACAGATAACGATGGTTTGCCTGATGCTGATGAGATTGATTATTCCAAAATTACTCAATTCAATGACAGCGAAATTGCCGTTTTCCTGAATGTCGCTATAAAGAAGAGAGATAATCTTTTTTTAGGATTTAATGTTAAGTACTTAAGAAAATCTTTTGCTGAATTCTCCGCAAACGGGCTTGGAACTGATTTTGGTTTAGTATATATTCCGATGCAAAGGATAAGGTTGGGATTGAATCTAAAGGACATTACTGGTTCGTTCCTCCTCTGGAATACTGGTAAAAAAGAATTTATTTATCCAAAACTAAGAACAGGTGTTACCGTTATAGCAAATTTCTTTTTTATAACAGAATCTCAAATTCACCTCTCAATGGATACTGAAATTAGGGGAGACCACAGGTTGTTATCTTCACAACTTTCCTACAAAAGTATAAATGCTGATTTTTACTGGGGAATGGAGTACTGGTTCAAGGATATTTTTGCACTAAGGATTGGGTCCGATTGCGGGGCTATTTCAACCGGACTGGGTCTCTCATATAAGGGAATAAATATAGATTATGCTGTTCTGTCTAATGAACAGTTGGATAACTCTCAAAGACTCTCAGGGTCAATTACATTTTAATAAGAGCACATATAAACTTTATATTGACGTTACCCACATCGAAAACCCGCCAAAACAGAATGTAATAATTCACAAACGAGACATTTTTGTATGATTAAAAAGTTACAATTAACATTCATTCTCAGGTTAATCATTCTTTATTTCCTCCTGACTGTTTGTAGGATTCATGCAAAGATTGTTGTTTTCTACGCACCTGATTGTGAAGAATGTTATGCAATCCTTACCGACTCCCTTCTTCAGCATTTGGAAGTTAAAGATGTTGCATATTACAATATTAATAATATCCCTAATTACGAATTACTCTTAAAGGTAGAAGAAATCCATCAAAGAAGAAGCAGTGATTTTCCTGTAATTGTTTCAGGAAATAGACTCTTTTTCGGAAATGAAATTATCCCAAACATAGAAACAATTAAAAAGGAGGTTGATAAGCATTCGCTCCCTGATTCCATTCTTGAAAAAGGCGTTCCTGAAGAGAAACCAAGCTGGGAAGAAGGAATTATCGTTGCATCACAAGAAGAACAGTTCAGGGAGAAAATCTATATTGCATTCTTCACAAAAGCAGCCTGCGAAAGGTGCGACAGGTCTGAAAAGATGCTTCATTACCTTAAAAAAAAGTACCCTTATATTGTTATTAAAATGTACGATGCACTAAACAGGGACGATCAAAAAGAGCAGGAAGCTATCTCCATTGCATTCAAAGTGCCTGATAAAGAGAGACTTGTCATACCCACAATTTTTATCTGTGATACCTTTCTTATAAGAGATGGAATCACAGAGAAGAATTTAGAGAAGATAATATCAGAAAATAAAAATAGAATGTTCTTGCCTCCATGGGATAAGGGTAAAGAATATGAAGATTTAGTGAATGAAGGAATTGCTGAACGGTTCAAGAAATTTGGAGCCCTCGTTGTTCTTTTTGCAGGCTTAGTTGACGGAGTGAACCCCTGTGCATTTGCTACCATTGTCTTCTTCCTCTCTTTTATGACAATTATTGGAAGAACAAAGAGAGAAATTTTGGTTACCGGAATAACCTTTGTTGTCGTTGTCTTTCTCGTCTATCTCTTTATAGGGCTTTTTCTCTACAGAATCATTGGTCTGGGATTTTTGTCTCCTATACGACGCATTTTATACTATTCAATAGCTGGATTGGCATTTGTTCTCGCAGTCATTAGTCTGAATGACGCACGTATGCTCGCCAGGGGAAGACCAGAGAAGTCTATATTACGATTACCCAGTGTTGTAAAGAAAAGAATTGAAAAGACAATTGTGAAAGAATCAAAACTTAGAAACTATATCGTAGTTGCTTTTATCTCTGGTTTGGTGATATCATTTCTTGAATTCTCCTGTACGGGTCAGGTTTATATCCCAACGATATTTTTTGTATCCGGGATATCTTCCTTGAAGCTAAAAGCACTACTGTTCCTCATTTTATACAATCTTGCCTTTATCGTTCCGCTCTTTTTACTCTTTGTGCTCTTTATAATCGGCACTTCAAGCGAGCAACTTTACGCATTTATGAGAAAGAGATCATTCCTCTTGAAGATAGTAACTGCAGTAATTTTCCTCATCCTCGCAATCTCCCTCATTCTTGTAAAATAGATGAAATAAATGTAGCTGCTGGCTTCACTCTGCGCAAGGTGTCATTGCGAGTTCTTCTTCTTGCTTGACTCATGCGAAGCAATCTCATAATTGCGCTGTTTGTTGTTAATAGCAAATTGCTTATGGTAGAAATACCAATGGCAGATTTCAATCTGTATACAAATTCTTAAGCCTCCTTCTTACCCATTCCTCCTCCTCTCCAAAACCGCATTCCTCATAAAAACCTTGAAGTTCTCTATATCGTTGGATTACATCAAATCCGACACTGTAATGGAGCTTCCTTAAGTCCACAGGACAGAGATGATGAGGTCGGGCATCGCTCTCTTTCAGGTGATTGGATCCGTTCATTACACAACCATAGAATATACAATGCTCAATACCGAACATGTGCCCAATCTCGTGGACGAGTACTTTGCAACTTCGCCACAACATTATTTTTTTATAATTTTTCCCCCTCTCTTCTCCATAAAAGACTGGGTCATAGCGGGCAAAACTGTAGACACCCACTCTTCCGGCAAGCGAAGCCTGACCGAAAACAAAATTCCACGAAGGATGAGGATAAAGATCTTCCATTGTAATCGCCATTAGACAGTACGCGCGTTCTGGTAAACTCTTTATAAGAAGATTTAATATGTCCGTTGTTAAAATCTGCCGTGTTCCTATGTAAGGATTGATCCGTGTTGTTAACATAGACTCTTTAATGTCCAGAGGAGGAAGAATCTCCACTTCCAGAGAGAAATAGGCACTAGCATAATCCTTCAATTTTTCTAAAGATGGGCTTCTTTCTCTCGGAAAATCCCCTAAAGGCTGCAGGTAAATTCTTTTCCGCTTCTTATCGGGCTTGTTCGGGTTAGAGTTTACGAAATCTATAAAAGTCTGTCCGCTTTCTGGATGCTCGTAAAGCCAGTCCCCGGGAGCTGGAATGGGTACTGGTTCAAAATCTGAATCCGCTCTAAATGCTCTTTTGAGTGTTTCTGATAGTTCACTCAACAGACCTATAGCTTTAAGTCTTTCCTTTTCTCCAGGTTGTTTAAAATTCATGGCAAAGCATACTGCAATAATCCACAAAAAAGAAACTATAAAAAATATTCCCTTCATAAAGTTCATATTTCCATTTTTTATTATACAATATTTCCCCTTCAAGTACTAAATCGGAGGTCCATTTAGATTTTACCACATCATTTTAGTGCAATTATATCTCATGTTTTTATAATGTCAAGAAAAATCCAAATGAAGGATTATCACAATAAAAGTAGTAACTAATGTTCAATATTAAAAAATAAATTAGTTTCTCCTTGACATTTTCAAGCATTATATATATAATTCCGCCATTATTATGCAATGCAAAACTAACCACCACAAGAAACACGACATTTCTAATTTCTCAATTTCGGGTTTATCAATTGCCCTATCTCTTAGAAACCCTGTTGATAATAAAACCTGAGCCTCTGTGGTCAACACTTTCATATCAAGAAAGGAAGGTAGATGTATGATTTCAAGGGTAAGGTCTTCCACTGTTCTTGGCATAGACGCCTATATTGTTGATGTAGAGACAGATGTCTCAAGAGGAATTCCAAGTTTCAGTATCGTGGGACTTCCAAAAGGCGCTGTAAAGGAATCAAGAGAAAGGGTAGAAACCGTAGTGAAGAATATGGGATACTCCTTCCCGCCACGGAGGATTACAATAAATCTCGCTCCTGCTGATGTTCAAAAGGAGGGCGCTGCATTTGACCTGCCTATTGCAGTGGGAATTCTTGCATCAACAGGACAGATTAATCCGCAACAACTTGCAGATACCGCTGTTCTTGGCGAACTCTCTCTTCTTGGCACATTAAGACCTGTAAAAGGTGTGCTTCCTATTTCAGTTGCAGTGAAGGAGAATGGTTTAAGAAGACTTCTTGTTCCAGAGGGGAATGCAGCAGAAGCGGCAATTGTGGAAGGAATTGAAGTTATACCCATAAGAAATATCAGTGAAGCGGTTCGTTACCTGAATAAGGAAATTAATATTGAACGATGTACCGTTGATGTGAATGAAATATTTGATAAGGTTTCTCTCTATGAAATGGATTTTCAGGAAGTAAAAGGACAGGCACATGGAAAGAGGGCACTCGAAGTCACAGCAGCAGGCGGTCATAATGTTCTAATGATAGGTTCACCTGGTTCTGGAAAAACAATGCTTGCGAAACGGTTACCGACTATTCTTCCAAGGCTCAGCATTGAAGAGGCACTTGAGACGACAAAGATACACAGTGTTTGTGGTTTTATGCCGCCTGACACTGCACTTATAGGGATAAGACCATTCAGGTCACCCCATCATACCATATCGGATGCTGGGCTCATAGGAGGAGGAAGACCACCGAGACCTGGCGAGGTGAGTCTTTCCCATAATGGAGTTCTCTTTCTTGATGAACTCCCTGAGTTTAACAGACATGTGCTTGAGGTAATGCGACAGCCTCTTGAGGATGGCCAGGTAACAATTTCACGTGCTGCAATAGCACTTACATTTCCATCCAGATTCATGCTCGTTGCCGCCATGAACCCATGCCCCTGTGGATGGTTTGGAGACCCATTCCATGAATGTACCTGCACACCCGGTATGATAGAGAGATATATGTCCAGGATTTCAGGTCCTTTACTCGATAGGATTGACAT